>JAABUK010001559.1_pt1 | contig 43124 bp, 59 predicted proteins | sample 5559141 | NCBI WGS metagenome assembly JAABUK01 (sample SAMN10711869, study PRJNA513367) | rock metagenome | isolation source: Antarctica rocks | place: Antarctica: Victoria Land, Pudding Butte nord | collected 2016-01-03 | reverse complement strand
AGAGCAAAGATAGACTTGTACAGTAGGGAAGGTGTCGTAGTTCCTGTCGAAGGTGGGTTTGATGCCTTGCCAAGCAGAACGCATCAAACCCACCTTCGATAGGAATTACGACACCTTCCCTGCAGTATCAGTCCATCTTTGCTCTGAACTCAATGTCAAAGTCACTTGACCGCATATTGATCAGCAGCTTGATCAGAAAAGATTGGTACCACGGTAGTAGTTAGCAAATCAGGCTCCGAAACCAAATTCAACAGCTAGATAGTCTGTAGGAGTATATTTGCAGTAAGGGAGTGTCGCGTTGGCACTAGTGGTTGGTTCAAGGCTTGATATATCCTGGAGAGCAACAGTAAAGTGATGCGTGGCAAGGCAGGGGGTAATTACGGTGCATTGTGATGGCATTTGTCACGTATCATTGCAGTGTTCAGGCCCAGAAAGATTTGATCAACACAAGCTGAGATCAATATACATATGCTACCACCGTCTACCATCCAGGCGGACTCCAGCACTAACACAATGTCCACCAATGCAGGGCGCTGTACGCTGTGCTGTTACACCCAGAGGTTGCCAGATCTGGCAAGTCCCCAATGTTGCTGTCCCTGCTCTTCAAGGCCATGAAGGGGGATGTCAGCACCAAGAGGGTGGCTGCTTTTGCCAAGAGGCTGCTGCAAGTTGCGCAGGAGCAGCAGCCAGCCTTCACTTGCGGCTGCCTGCTCATGCTGTCTGAAATCCTCAAGGTATGGTTCTATGGTTACCACTATTGTCATTGTTATCATATTTATTGTTATTCTTATTTTTATTCACTGTTTCCTCAAATCTTGCTTCCACCCTTGGCGCAGCCGGCCTTCACCTGTGGCTGCCTGCTCATACTGTCTGAAATCCTCAAGGTATGGTTCTGTGGTGTCACTGCTATCATTGTTATTGTATTGAACATTGTTTATTGTTTTTGTTTATATGATTTTCACCTTCACCTCCACCTTCAACAAATAGAAGTCTGGACAGTCACCCACAGACATGGCACAGCCCTATCAACGTTTCAGGGTTGTACAATTTTGCATGTATACACAGGGTTTCAACTAAGTATGTCGTGCATGCAGGGCAAGTTATCCCTGTGGAATTTGATCTATGTTTAGGGTTGTACAATCTTTGCATGGATACAAAGGGTTTGACATCAGTATGTCACGCATGTAGGGCAAGCCATCCCTATATTCAGGCTTTGAACTGAGTATGTTATGCATGCAGGGTAAGGCATCCCTATATTTAGGGTTTGACACACAAGTATGAGATGCATGCAGGGCAAGCCATCCCTATATCTAGGGTTTGTCATAAGTATGTGATGCATGCAGGGCAAGCCATCCCTATATCTAGGGTTTGTCATAAGTATGTGATGCATGCAGGGCAAGCCATCCCTGTGGAACTCCATACTGGAGGCAGAAGATAATGAAGACGATGTAGAACGGTTTCAAGACATGCCAGAGTCACCCACTCATGCCTCAGCTCCTGAGGCAACTCAAGCCTCGGATGCTGAGGAAGAAGCTGATGACGTCAGGCAGCAACAGCTTGACAGCAGGGATAAGGCAGCTGACAGGGAAGTTGATGAGGATCAAGAAGAAGGGGATAGCGACATGGCGCCAAGCACTAGCGGGCGACGGCAAGTGGAGGGTGGTGGAGGGCTGTTACAGGGATCTGCCCCTGCAGGGCTACCAGGAACTGCCTCTACAGGCTATGACATGCGCAAAAGGTAACTCGTGAAGTACCAATGTAAATTGCCTTTGTACATATGGGTGCATCAGGGCGCGATGCCAGCCATGCGTGAAACAACCACGAACTATGCCCATGCTTACCTACTTGGAGGATTACTAGAACAATGCTTAGTGACGACTCATCACATGTGTCACATGTTTAATGTTGATGCGACTCCACATAAAATAACCTGCACCATGTAACTGGATAGCGTGAAATGAGCAGAGCAGCTATTTCTGAGTCCCTGCAAGCCTCTAGCATGGTAGCAACTTTGCCACTTGCACAGCAATGCCATTTTTGTAAGCATGCTGTAGTATAGCACACAGCGAATTCTATTGCCACAGCAAGCCTGAAGCTGCTGGTCAGCAGACTGTGTTGAAAGGTAAGACAATCTTATTTGACATGGTTTGACTGACAGGCACACATGACTGACTGGCTGACACACTGACTGATTCAGTGATTGACAGAGCAATTGACAGACTGCTGGAATGATTGATGGATGTTGCAGGCAGCCAGAATTTGACTGGTTTGAAGACTGAGTGATAGGCTGATTGATTGATTGCTTGGTTGATGTTGAAGGCAACCAGAACTCAACTCATTCAAAGGCTGACGAACAGACTGACGGACTGCAAAGACTGACTGATTGATTGATTGATATCTTGATGGATGTTGCAGGCAGCCAGAGTTCAGCGGGGGGGACCGGTCCTGCTGGTGGGAGCTGACCTGCCTGGGGGGCCACGTGCACCCCAGCGTGGCAGCCTTTGCCCGCACCCTGCTGGCGGGCACGTACGTCACGTACGATGGGGACCCACTCCGGGACCTCACCCTCACAGCCTTCCTGGACAAGTTTGTGCAGCGCAAGCCCAAGGTATGGTATATGAATGAGGGTTCAGGGTCTAATGGTTATGTTTCGACTATGCACTGTTTTGCAGTCGACAGCAGGTGCAGTCATCATTGTGGCAAGTCAGTTGTGCAGTGGAAGTCCTGCATGTACCTAGCTCATCATTAGCTAGAAAGCCTTTGTTTATTTCTCACCATGAAATGTGTTGATTACAGTAAACCCCCCCAAGGTAGGTGTGATGCCCATTGCGGAGGTGTTTCAGGCTGGGGGGGGGGGGCGGGGGGCAATCTGCCTGCCACTGAAGCTCTCTACCAGATCACATGCCACTTATGGTTAGCTAGTGCGGTAGTCTCTTGAGCTGTGATTGAAGGAATGCATGTTGTTGCAGGCACAAGCCAAGGGCAGTTCCCTGATGCAGCCCCTGGTTGCCCCTGCCAAGCCCCAAGCGCCCTCCCAGGCACAGATTGGCAGTGATGCCTTTGCCGCCATGGCTGAGAGTGATGTCGCTCCTGATGCTCAGTTCTTCCACAAGTACTACAGGTATGTGAACTTAGGCCTAGTATGTCTGCAGGTCTTTCTAGCCTAGCATGTGTTTGCTCCCAGTGTGGGTAGACACGCGCAGCATACCTTAGACGCAAGCCTCACATACTTGTCCTTGCCCAGTCTCATTCCTTCCATTGTTGCTGCAAAGCGCAATCCTTTCTTCCTGATTCAAACACAAAGAAAGAAAATGTTTTTAGAGGTTACCGCTGCTTTGAAGACTGAGCTTGTTGTGTGGCTCAACCCTAGGCCTATCAAAATCTCAGGGTGTGGTCTGCATGCTGCAGCTTGGCGTCTGTCAAATCCAAGGGCAAGAAGAAGAGGAAGAGAGGCGATGAGCGCGACTCAGATGAGGCTGAGGAGTTCTCAGAGAGCGACAGCGAGCTTGGTAAGCCTTTTGACACTGGGTTCAGGTTCAAAACCCTCAAATCCTTGCTGAGCTGACCTTTAGTTATTTAAACAATGAAAGCACACAGCAGGTTTGTGTATCTGCATGAAGCTGCAATCGTCTCCCGCAGGCGTATTCTTGCTGCAGTTGGCTTCTGTACTTGCAGACATAAACTGCCGTGGAGACTTGCAACTTATCCCAACTTTTAGATGATCCAGTTGATCATTGCATCGGTTACTTGATCCAGCATTGCTTGGTGCTAATTCTGCGCTCCAAAATTGTGCGTGTGAGTGCAGATGACATACTGGATGCTGAAGAGGTGTATGATGATGCGCCTGAATCTGGCCATGCCTATGCTGACTTGGCAGCTGCCATGGGTGATGAAGAAGACTCAGACCAAGAAGAAGAAGAAGAAGGGGAAGAGCAAGAAGGTCCAGAGCTGGGCTCAGATGCAGATGATGATGATCTGGATTTGGTATCAGATGAGGAGGATGATCTGGTTCTCAGTGACATGGATGATGCTGACTCAGCAGATGAGGGTACTGACATGGATGATCCAGATCACTCTGATCAACAGGCAGATGATGCCGATGACGATGAGCTGAATCCATTTGAGCTGGCTGAAGCAACAGACTCGGATGATGAGCCAAAGCAGAAAGGTGCGTTGGGCTTTAGGGTTGCAGCCATGCAATCATCCATTCTGTCGCGATATCACATGCCCTGGGCTAGCACAAGCATTGTGCCAGCTGCTTCTTCTGCTGTTGCTTTGTACAGCAAAGCCAAACGCTGTGTACTGCTCATCTGGCTCTGGCTGTGGCTCAGATTTGCTCAGCAGTGCCTGGCAAGCTCCAGCTTGTTCTGCTTGCTACATCCCTTTAGCTGATGTATCAAATGTGACTCGCAGGCTGCATGACCTGACTGTGTGTCATGATACACATATGTATGGATATAGGGATGAGAGCACACGGTGAGCATTGAGTTTGGGTGCAGGCACAGGCAAGAAGAAGAAGAGGAAAATGGAAGCTTGGGATGACATCCCAGATGACAGTGACTCTGAATCTGGCTCTGATGAGGCTGACTGGGTGATTCATCAGCCCTCCAAACCTGAGTCAGCTCAAGGTCAAACCTCAGCACGGCTGAGCATACCAAAGAAGAGCAAGGGCAGGAAGTCCAAGAAACCCAGCGGGGGTTTGGATGCCTTTGCATCTGCAGATGACTATCTACACCAGATTGAGACTGACCTTGCAAGCATGCCTGCCGATGTCACGCCGGGTAGCAGCGATGATCAGGTGAAGGCCCCTTTGGGGGAAAGCCCTTTGGGGAAAGCAGGCAAGAGGAATAACAGTGCGAGGAAGAAAAGGCAGCAGAAAAGGCGGTAGCCCGTAGTAATTTCAGCAGACAAGTGTGATGTTGCGCCAGTTCTGTTTGTTCAAGACTGCTTGAGAGGAGACTGCATTGAAAGGCAATCGCAGGACCTAATTGTTTCTTGTTGTCCTGTGAGTCAACTGCCATTTGCAGATCTGACTCTTTTGTGTATATGCCACAGCTTGCTTTTGCTTGCACTTAAGCCATTTGTAAGACGAGTTTCCAGCTGAAGCATCATAATGCATAATGAATTTGCAACTTCGCTTCAGCAAAAACGATTCTCCATCTGCGTTCTGGTGATGGCAGCCCTTGATGAAGAGATAATATCCAGACCTGGTCACTGCAGCAGCTGCTCACTGACATTGCTGCGCATGTGCACGTTACTGTATGTTGAATCTACTTGTCTCACTGAGCAAGATGAGATTTGACGCTCCTGTCAGACCATTTTATGCGTCCAGAATTGGCTTTGAGTCATTCGATTGCAGAAGTGGACCAGTCTGTGGACCCAAGCTGAACTACAGGCTGAGTGGATCCCACTGCATGTGACTTTCAATTTGGTACGCTTGATCATCAAGCGGTCAGTGATCAAATGTATGAATTTGATGATGGCAAGGACTTATCATGCATGGCTTTTGGGCACTAGGGTTCTGAGAGCATGCATGCACCGATATGGGTGGGGAAGCTGTGCATATCGCAAAGCACAGAGATAGTCAAGTAAGGGCTACATAATGTTCCCCAATGCGGTGAGTGGGGCAAAACTGTCTGGCCTTGTGGGCGTCTGCAGTTTTGTGTTACATAAAGGCAGTCTTATATATGCACACAAACTTCATCATATTACTGCTGCATTAATGCTAATATTGGCCTGCAGATTGGCACCAGTCCCTCCTCAAATAAATGCCCTCCAACTGGCAAGTGGGGAGGCTCTTGAGCTGCCAGTCAGAGGCAAGGCATCACATTGTCATGGCAGGTTCAATTGTTTGTTGGACGCTAATCTATAGTAAATAACCTAGCAGTGACTGGAATTTGGCTTGAAAACCCAAGAAGCTGTATGCTGCAGCAAACAGCACTGTCATCTCTATTCCTGGTGGGCTGGATGCGTCACATTTGTTGGGCTGTCTGATAAATAGGCAAACACACAACAGGACCCTAGCATGGGGTGTACACAGCGTTCTTCAATAAGGTCAATTGTATCATTCGTTGCACACAGCTCTAAACATTTGACATCGCATCTTGGGTATGCAACAACACCTGTGACAAAATGTCGGTGTCCATCTGAGTAAAAGGTCGTGTTGACTTAAGTGCTATCAAGGCTCTGCGTGCCTGTCTGTCATGACTTGTTTGGCTGATCTCATCTTCTCGTCTCCCACAACAATATGCAGGAATGCTTGCAGCTGCAAGCTGGCTCTGTAGTAGCCTGAGTTCTCCCTGCAGGAGCCACAAACGGTGAAAACAAAGACTTTGAGGCAGCGTAGAACGCTAAATGATCATTGAGCAATTGGCCGCACAGTTGCATCTTGATAAGACACCTGCAAGCAAACCCTTTGAAGTGCAGACATGAAGTGACATGACAGGGATGACCACAGATCATGACAAACACTTGCTTGCACAGTTTTGGCCGTGATTGACTGATGGCTGACTCATGTGGGGTCCCTTCAAGGCTGAAAGTCACAGCTTGCATAGGTGAAAGCTGAGATTTGATACCTGTACCACTGCCTTGGTCTTAAGCGAGCTTTGCGCTCCGGCTCTCGCAAGCGCTTGTACGCCTGAATGAAGCTGGCTGTGTCGACAAAGTCCTCTCCGGTCTGCTCGGTAGCATATTTCCAACCACCCAATATATGCCAGTTGATCAGAACAGGCACGTCCATGCACATAGCCTCCGCCAACACCCTCGGCGAGGCATCGTGCACATTGAAGGTCACAAGCGACCTCGATTGCTCGATGAGCTTCAAGAAATCTCGCCACAGCGCTTTCTCGTGTGATACGATATTACCAGAAGCGATCAATGCCTGCAAGTCCTCCTCTTTTGTCAGGTCACGTCCTAGGATCAGGACAGTGGCGTTTGTCTCTGCGATCAGCTGAATAAAGCTTGGTTTGGCTAGGGTCCAGTTGCGAGCCCAATCGTTCCACTCCCCTCCTTGGTTGCTGTATGCAACATCATACAGCTTTTCCAGGCCCCAAGGTTGCAGAGAGCCGCCTGCAGTCAACCAAAAAGGGTTGTTGCCCATCTGCAACTTGCAGTACATAGCTATGGGCAGCAAAAAGCGAGTTCAGGTCTGCAGCGTGGTTTACAATCTCAACTTGCACAAACTTGCAAAGCACGCATCACTTCATGCAAGCTATCTGGGATAAGGGGGCAGCACAACATTGCAAAGCGAGTCGTTACCAGGCTGACCAGGCAGCATGGAGCAGCAAAGCAGATCACACAAAAATAAGCGGCACTGAGCTCATACCATCATCTCGGCGCTCAGGATTGTGGAAATCTGACTCGCTGAGCAAGATGCGTGGAACCCCAGGAGGAATCCATGTCTCTGGCTCCCTGTAAAATATAACCACAACAGCCTCAACAGTCTTGCAAGGCAGTCAAATCTTTGACTAAACATGTACTGGTACAGAAGGCGCCCTTGACAGCTCTTTTGTACACAGTATTGCATTGACACTAGCAAACAACATGTGATTGGCTGATAAACACGTGTTGCAAGAACTGACCATGTTGATCAGGCATCAAAGCTCTGAGAAGCGGCATGCAAATCAACATCTCTGTTGAACAGGTCATCTTTCTGAACCTTGAACCAGGTGCGGGACGGGGCAATAATGCGATAACCTGAAATCTGGTGACAATAATGACCGTAATCAAAGCTGCAAGTGCAAGCGTTTAGGGTTTGGGATGAAGGATTTTGATGAAGAATCCTGACCCACCTGAAACAGTGCAGCCAGCCATCAGTGGCCTTGTAGATTTCCCAGTCAGCATCTGTGGTGTGCCTGTCATCAAAGGGGTTGGTGATCTGCCCTGGGAACTCCTGATAGCTGCTGATGCCAATGACAACCTGCCCGTTGGCTTTCATGCGCCAAAACATCGCACGTGCCATTTCAGCCTGCACAGCAAAGCAGTCAAGGTGACTGCTGCCCAGCATGTTTGCACAACATGCTGTCATGTTTGTTTGGCAACAAGGACAACCTGCCCATTGCAATGCATGGGCTGAGTGGTCACGCCCTTGCATGCTCAGCGCAGCACAGCACAAAGCAGCACAGAACAGCACAGCACAGCACAGCCAGCACAGCACTGCACAGCATGGCTGTGTGTCTTACGTCAACACTCGCTGGAGTAAAAGTTCTGCGTGTGACAACACATCTATGGCAGGCTTTCCTCCGGCTGTATGACACATGCATTGGCAGGCTTCACAACATGGGCAGCTGCTACAAAACACAGGGACCCAGGACCAGAGACAATGACGCACAAGCAGAGTGCAGTACACACACCCTGTAATAGGTGAGATCATAGAAGGGCGCAATGAGAGCAACCACTCCAGTGTCCTTGCCGTCCTCTGATTTGATGCGTTGATACGGGTAAGGAGGGTAATCCTCCATGTAACTCAAGTGGTAGCCAGGCTTGTTCCACCAAGTCTTCTCACCTGTCATCATCACAGCCCAATGCTCACTTGCTTGAATTACCAGTCTCATGCTGTCAGCACCCAGCAACAGCAAGGACAGCAAGATCAAGGACTCAACCTGTTACTCATGACACCAGCTTGCAGCTACAGCAGTGATGTACCATTTGCAAAAGAGACTTGTATGCATGCATGCAGTGTCATGCTTTGTTTGCTTGCACTGACAGCAAAGACAAAGCAAGGAAAGGGACTCAATACAAGCAGCATCCAGCTTGCAGTAGAAGGAATCAAAAGACAGAGACACAAGCGCAGCAGTGAGGACTGTTCCTTATTTGTACACTGTCATGGCACGTGTTACTCTGCTTCACATGGTCCTGAAAAGACATGTGCACTGCAAAGTAGCCAGACTAGTATACTAGTATAGCTGTGATGCAATGACTGCAAGGCTCCCCAAGGGAAGGCTTTGGTACAGAATGAGTCATAGCTTACTTGGATCATCCCAGTAGGTTTGGTTGATCACCATAGCCAGCTTCATAGTGGCTTCATCGACATCCAACGGTCCTGTGTAGAACCTGGTTTGCTCCGCCACAACTGCTTTATCTGCTCTGACATCTTGAGGCTGATGCAGCTCTTTCAGGTGTGCTTCTGCTTGCAATGCGCCACTGACTATAGCCCTTGCATCCCCATTTGGGTCGGCTAGTGTCAACAGCTGCGGCTGCTGCTTGCCCTCCTGAGCACCCAACATACGCCCTGCAAGGAGTTACAGTCATTGCATACCATGGCAGAACGCCGTGCGAGGAATTAGGGCTTCACAGTGCCACAGCTGTGACCTAACACTGAGCACATATGTGCTTGAAGAACAGATACTCTAGTGGTTTCACAAGAGGCAAATGTGTTGTACAACCACACAGATCTACAGACCGTGATTTGGGTATTGACAGCACGCCTGCAGGCACTTACAGAAGCATGACAAGCAGCAGAGAGCTTCTACTGTTGCTGGAGAGTTTACCATGTCTGTGGGCGTCCGTGCCTGATATATGGGAGCTTGACTCATCCATGTGACTGAGCCCCCCATGGAAGCTGCTGGTAGCCACGTAGAAGCCAACAATGATCAGCAGGTTCAGACCCACAAAGACTCGAATGGTCGTCTTACGCCATGCTCGCCAGGTGATGGAGCTTTCCCTGCTTAGGGATTTGTTGCCTTTCATGCTGACTGAGGTAAAGGCCTTGGGCAGTAAGCTGCACAACAGCTACTCCAGCTGTGCAGTGCTTAGCTGCCACAGCAGCGTCAGTCAAGCTGTGGGCGGTTTTGCTGCTGAAGGCTTTGATTCTGCCTACAGCATGCACACATTTATAGAGTCCATGAGGCTTGTTGCCCTTGTTACAGCCTTTGTGCAGCAGTATTTAAGCTTACACTGAAGGGTCTCTGTGAAAACACGTGAAGAATCACAACTGGTGTGATGCACAGATGAAGCGTGAATTTGCTGCTGCCGACGTAGCGACGAAGCACTTCGCTTCGGTTTGTGTAGTCCAAGAACCCACCTACAGGGTGATCAGGCGGCAGGCAAAAACACGACCGCGACAGAGTTCAACCGAACGAGTGTTGAAGATGTTCGTGGTACGACCTCGAGTGTTGTATAAGCCGCTAGGCGCGAGACGAAGTGTGCCTTGTTTTCCACGCGCCTCTTTATGCCACAGGCAACCACCGGGGACGTTACTCAATGCAACTCAGCTGCACAAAGTGGCACCGACATAATTTGCAGCTCCAGCCCGGGTGGAGTGCTATTGAGGGATGCACGTACGGACTCCCTCCTATGCGAGTTCTTCTCAAGCAACAGGGTCTTGTCAGCGCTAGGGATTCGAAACGTCGATTGGGGCGCACCCAAGTTGCCCTGTCCTATCCGCCCTGAGATGAAGGGGCTGAATGTCAATCGTCGTGATGGCACTCAACTCGTTCCTCTGAAAAACCTATGGCGATGACACATGGTGATTGCCTTGCGAAAAGCAGCTCCAGATAGGACCACACTCACTATCCTATTGGCAGGACAAGCATCCTGTAGCACACATCATTGCTACATTGTAGTATAACTTGAAAGCTATACTACAGTGTCGGCTTGCAAACGGTGTCTAAATTTAGAACCCGAATCCAAGCCGCTTCTGAGCATTGACTGTACTTAGTAGTCTACTTAGTAGTCTACTTAGTCTATTTAGTAGTCTACTTTCACATGGACAACGTCAGTCAGAACACTCAGACTGCACCTGACACAACATGCATCAGATTGTAAAGGAGTTGTCACTTCACAATCAGTGAACAGCAGTCTCATCAGGTTGATCAACAAATGTTGATGCTACTGCGTCAGCAACTTCAGGCATGCCAGTAGTCGACTTGGAGCCATTCGAGCCATTCACGTGCACACCATTCCTGGGTGGCGGTGATGACGCAGGTGCTGCATCAAAGCCAATTTGTTTTCTGGCTAGCTCATGCAACCGCGCCAACAACTGCTTCTTGACTGCATCAAAAGCGTAGCCCAGTCTCTCAAGTTCTTCAGTGGCATTCTGCACATTCACAAAACACTGAAACTACGGCATACTGTGTGCAGCGCCAGTCTTGTGAATAAGTACACCAACAAAGCAAACATGATTTGGCAAGCAGATTGTGCAATTGCCTCTTAACAGCCAGTAAAACTGCAGTCTTGGGCCTTCAGAAAGCATCTTGACTGCTCAAAGGCAGGGCACAGACATGTTGGGACGACTTTTATTGACTTGCCTGATTGTACATGAAGAGGCCATAATAAAGCTCAAAGGAATCATTGGTTGTATTGCTGACTAGGTCCAGCAGGCTCTTGAACCCCCTGCAACCAACCCATTCATTTGTGAGCTTGCTGAATTGGATTACCATGTTGGATCAGATCAGGTGAGCTCTCCTGAGGAAATGAGCCAAATAATTGTCAAAAACATGTATTTTGCTACAGTCGATTTGTCAGCTCAGCAATCAGCAGGAAGCTGCAGTGCATCATAGATACACACACCCGCTATCATGCATATCAGCCTGAACAGCAGCAAAAGCAGGAATGCAAATCTCTGGCGAGTGTCTTGAAGAACCAAAAGGGGTTGCATTGCAAAGCAAACAGGTCATGACACTCTCGCAACCAAAATCCTCCCTAAAACACCTGATCTAGCATACTTGTGCCACACCAAATGCAACATGTGTAGGCCATACATGATGCAAGGTGTGCAGCCCAGTTCAATGCACCAACAGTGAATGAAGGCACAGCTTTGAGTACCAATACACCAACAGTGAATGACGGAACAGCATGAGTACCTTGTATCTATGGGGGTAGCCTGGAGCTCCATTGCTCCCAGCACCCTTCCCACTGTATGGGTGATGAACTGTGTGCTGGCAGCTTGCCGGTCGTGCTCCTCACAGCTCATCTCCACCATCTTGCAGCCTTCCCTCTCAAAAAACTACATTTGCATTCTCAAGGGTCAGGACAGTCATGTGCCACAGGCAACAAGACTCACTAACTGCCCAGTTTTGATGATGTAAAAGCTCCCATGCAGCCCCTGATGAGCTTCACATCTTTGCAACAGATGCACACTCTGCACAATGCTGTTTGCCACAAGAAAAGATAGTGGCTATGAGGTTTGCATTTGGCCGTTACTGGTTTGGGCACTATATGCTTGAAGCTTCTCATTTGCCCTGTCTTGCGTTTCCAAGCAATGCTTCTGCAAGGTCACAACTTGCCTGCAAGAAGGCGTCAACTCGCTTTCGTCTGTTGGCACCAGCGCCTATCCGCACTTTCTCATACATGAAGTTGAGGTTGTGCCAGCTGCCGCTGCCGCTGTCTGGGCCAAACATGGGATGCGTGCACAAGATGTCCATCTGCACAGCAGACATCCCTTGCACGAGCATGCTTTGCGTACACAGCAATTTGCACATGTAGCAGCAGTCTGCTCAATCAGGGAAGCAAAAGGTCTGCATGCAAACGGTTCCAACATGAAACTCTTGGGGGAGAGGGGGTGAAAAACTTATGTGTCGAGTCTCCTGTGACATCAACTACTCAACAGTACAGACAGTTTCAAGGGGCAAAAAGAGCGTCATGCATCAGGTCTGCAATATCACCTTGTGATGAGGACAGTGCAAGGAAAGACACAGTGCAAAAGTGAAAAATGCCACCTGTGCTGGAAGCTTGGCCAGAAACAGGCGCTTGGGAAACTCTTTCACAGACAGCACGTCCACAAACAGGGTGCTGCGCTTCAGCCGCTGCACTGGTAGACTGTTCAGCACAGCTTCTGTAGACAGAATTGATGATGCAAGAATGACAACTTCAGGATGCTCCTCCGCAAAATCGTCAGCATCTTGGAAGAAGTGAACGCCTAGGGACTGGGCAAGTTCAAAGTAGTCCCCGCGAGAAGTGGCAATCACCTGCATTGATGAAGTCATGCTTATGTTATGCTCACACTGGCTGAAGCTCAAACAGATTGTGACTTTGCGAGTACAGCTTATGCTGGGCTTAGGACTTTGCTTGATTGGGACATATATGCATGAAAGTGATCATGTGAGCTATGTTGCACGATGAGTAAGCTAGAGGCATGTTGAGGCTCTCTGCTCAGTACCTCTGATTTACAACTTTACTGTGCTACGGTGCTCAGTGTACTTCTTCCTGAGCAACCATGACAATGCACATGATCTGTGCAGTGATAGCATCAACAATAAGTTTGTGCAGTGGAGCTGATTAATGTACCTTGTGACCTTGTGAGATGAGGCGCTTGGCAAGAAACTGACCAAAGGTACCAAAGCCAACAATGCCAATGCGCAGAGCTGTCTGCTGCTTATGCCTTGCATTTGCCTTGGCCTCGTAGTCAAAAGGCATTGCAGCATCCAGAGCAAAGATTTTCCTGCAACCTGCAATACTGTATCTAGTCACCTGGAGTTGCCAGAGGATTTGGTTTTACCAGGACAAATTTTGAGCACTCACTTGCTGCAATTCCTCTTCTGCTGGAGGAAGTTGGAGATTTTGCAACAAAGTTCCTGAGGTTCGTGAACTGCTGTGGCAGCTGGTGGTTTTGCTGAGGAGGGGCCAGCAAGCTGCTTCCAAGTCTGGCTTGTGCACATCCTGCGCTGCACCCCTCACATTTGATCGAAGCTGACTGCTGCATCTTCACCGCCGCCAATGTCTTAGCACTCCAGTCGCTGCAGCGCAAGAGGTGCGTCTGTTGTCAGCAAAAAGTGTCAGCTGACAGTTCCTGAACGGTTTGGGCGGCAGTCAGACCAGGGCCTGTCACGGCGCTTACTGCAGGCACTGTACAACGGCAACTGACTGTCGGCTGTGCAAGCGCTTAGCGCTGAATGCAGTGCAGCGCTTATCGTAGCTGAATCGACGCTTCGTCTTCGGTTATGCGAACACTGCACGCTTGCTGCATACATTAATGCTACCGCAACTGCAACTGCTTGATCATCTTTGCCGGAATTTGCCAGACAACGACAGCTTCCTTGCATACACAAGGCAGTATCTAAGTCACTTGTTGGCAGCTTCGATCATAGAAGCCCTGAGAACTGGTCTTGTCAAGCCCCGGCGCACTGTGCTTTCTGATATGCTTGCATCCCATTGAAAGTGTGCAACGCCATTCTTGGAAGCCACGCACGCAATGGCCGCCGCTCAGCCTCGGATAAAGCTGCAGTTTGAAGGCGTCCTCGGGGAACAGCTTGTGGAGCATAACCTCCAGAAATGCTGGTGCTTAAACCCCAAGCCTGCATTTTGTTTCCGCCACATTGCAGATATAAGCAACCAATAGCTTCTTTGAAATTGTCATGACGACCTGCTGCTTCCTCAGGTACCAGTTGCCTGCTGTCAGCAAGAAAGGCTCAGCAATGCAAAACGTCTCAGACCTCATAACAAAGGTACTTCACCATTCAGCGTCTGTGTCAGCCACCGTTTTGCTCTTCCTTCTGTACGTCCTGCTGAGGTGCATTTGTGATCATACCTTGTGCCAAGCAACACTGTACTGCTCTTTCTGACAGTTTGTTGTCCTTACAGCTGTGCGAAGCTTTTGACCTGCTGGGAGCTGACTCAGATCTGCTGCTTGAGCTTGATGGCTTCACTGTCATCAGCAACAGCCCTCTCAGCCTTTTTCGTGATGGGGACACTGTCACTATCAGGAGCAAGGGGCAGGGGCAGAAGGCAACTTTGCCTGTCACGAATGGTGGCCAAGCTGAGGGAGGCAAAAGGAAACGATCTGAAGTGGCCTTAGCGCTGACAGCAGCAGGTAACTATGGCAATACATTTGACTCAGCACTGTCACATCTGAGTTATACTGTAAGTGGTAATTTTGCGTCATGTTGTTGCTGAGCCTCACACAAGATATCTGATGCACCTAGGCACTGTGGCAAAATTGCAAAACTCCAGCTTGCACCTGAACACTCACGCAGCCCTGCTTCACCAAAATACTGTGTGTCACAACATTGCATGCAAGTGCAGCTGTTCTGCTCTCATGCTGTTAGCGTACTGTGCATATCATGAGTGAGACCCCCCGTCTGACTGATGTCTGCAGAGGACCAGCAGATTGAGTTGTCAAGACCTAAGAAGAGGAAAAAGTCGTCTATCTCAGCCACAGAAACAGCACAGGCAGCTCCAGAAGCAGCTGATACTAGTGATGCCGCATCTGAGCAAGAAGCTGTGCCTGTCAGTACTCACGGACAGGCTGCTGAGTCAGCTGAAGCACCAGCTACAGCAAGCCAAAAGAGGAGGAAGAAGAGGAGAAAAAAGAGTCAAACCGAGAGTCCTGAAGCAGATGCAGCAGCGGAACTGTCTCAGCCTGCTGCTGAGGATGCCTCTCTGGCTGCTGGGGATGCCCTTGGGACCACTGGGGATGCCCTTGGGACCAGTGGGGATGCCCCTGGGACCAGTGGAGATGCCTTACAGAGTGTAGGTGATGCTCCTGCAGAAGAGAAGAAGCAGAGCAGAAGTGCAAGGCGCAAGCAGTTGAAGCGCAGGTACCGCCGATTAGGGGTAGCCCCTCCCCAGGACCCCACCTCCTCCACTCAGCCCCCAGCATCAGTCAACCCTGCACTTGCTGCAGCAGCTGAGGCCTCACCCTTTGACCCTAATGGTGCACAGCCACACCAAGGAACCCTGGCGCCACACCTCACTCAAGACTCACCGCCCGCAAAGCGCCTCAAGACTCAACCAACCGACGCAGCCCAGCCAACCAAGACTCAACTCAGAGCTGGACCAGCATCTGACGCACCAGGCCATGTGCATTTTGCTGACTCAGACAGTGAGTCAGCAGCAGGGTGTGATGATGACGCTGGCAATAAGTCATTGCCTCCGGCTCCTGCTCAGGCAAATGACAGGCCTGCAACAGCTCAGCAGCAATTTGCAGACCCTCAGAGCTCAGCTCAGGTGCACTCACAGACTCAATCAACAGCAGAGAGCACAGAGTCAACATAGTAACAATGCGCAGACTCAATCAACAGCAGACAATGCTGAGTGCACGCATCCACAAAGTGCAGATCTACACACTCACAGCAGGCTTGCTCTGTGCATGTGGCATGTGCGGTTTGAGTGGGTTGGTGTATTGTGCTGTTGCAATAGCTGCAGCCATTGCAAGCTCTGCCTCCAGCGTGAGTATTTACTATGTGATGATGATCTAGCTTGCACAATGCTAGACCCTAAACCCTAAACCCTAAACCCACACGTGCTATTCTAAATACCTCTTCATTCTGACAGGGTCAAAATAGTCACAAAGGGAACCCTGACCCTGTCAGAGGGTCAGGTTCAGGGCCTGTGCCCAACGGCCCTCCAGCCAAACCAGATCCAGCATCAGGCATGGACAGGGCAGGCCCCAGTATGGCCCTGCCAGAGTCAGATGCTGAGTGTGCTGCCTTGCCAGCAGTGCATGGCTATCCCAGGCCTGGTGACATTGTTGCCTATAAGCTCCTGGAAATTGGCGCAGATTGGGCTCCTGAGGTATGATTAAATGGTTGAGATACACCACGTATTTACATTCATAATGGGTTCACAGAAACTAGTTGTAGCTGTTCACACAAAGAACTGGTATGAGGTTGGGAGGATGATGGATTCACGAAGTGGATACAATGATCGCAAAACTGCACAGACCATGTTTTGACTGGTTTGTTGGCATGAGCCCTGTCCACTGCAAACTGTAATGTTAAGCACTTCATGGTGTGGAACCATAAATGAAGGACCAGAAGTGCATCTTGAGATTCCTGGTTAAAGCGCATGAGTCATCTGGTAATGTTGTCATGTTTGCACTGATGCAGGTTTCAGAATGGAGACATGGTGAGGTGGGTGAAGCTGATCTGGCAGGTACTGTAGTCATCAAGCCGCTAGCAGGGCAGGGCAGCCAGACAGTGCCCTCTGCAGAGGCCAATGGCCATGCTGAGGAAGAAGAGGAGGAGGAACAAGAAGAAGGTGCTGAATCTGCACATTGTAACTTCGTCAACAAATTGTGCTCTCTGAAACTGGATGTGCAACTTTGACCATATGGGAGAATCTCCATGCACATGAAGTTTCTTGTTTCCACAAGGGTTGTGTCAGACAAAATCAACACGTGATGTCACCGAAGTGACACTCAAACGCAATCTGAGAACAGACAGACCGCAAAAAGCTACAAAGAAGGCAAATATGAAATGCAGAGAGCGACAGCACCTCTGTATTTCATGCATACCAGGCATGTGACTGCATGCGACATTTGCTCTGCAAAAATGTCTTGCAGCAGGTTCTCAGGATGCTGTGCCAGCCTTTGCAAACTCTGCTCATTCTGCAGGTCCGCCTACAAATTATGATGAAGATGGCATCCTGACAACAGAGCTGCCATCTTTCTCAGAGTTGCGCCTCATCAAGGCCTCCCCAACCCCCACCAACCCCTCGGCTGCACCGCCTGCTGCACCCACAGCCCCACCTACCAGCACCGCTGCCCAGCCTCTAGATTCTCAAGATGGTTTGGTGAACACAGACAAGGTAGCTGCAGCTGTGGTCGCTGCATCTTCTCAGAGTGAAAACACCGCTACTGTAGCAGGTTTAGGGAATATAGTGCCTAAGATTGGCGTCTGGGCTGATCTTAGTGATCAATTAGCGAGAAGGAAGGCTGAGCTGGCAAGCGAAAGTGACAGGGCTGACTCAGACAAGAAGAATGCAGAATGCATGGACAGCAGCAAACAGCAGCATGAACAGCAGCAGCAGCAGCAGGAGCAGGAGCAAACGCTAGAGGTTAAGAGTGTGAATATTGTGCCAGGGATAAACACCCCTGGGGCTGTGCGACCCCGGGGGGGTGTCAGGGCATCAGCTATGGGTCCCATGCTGGCGCATTTGAGAAGCTCAGGGGCATTCGAAAACACTGTGTGATGCTAATGAGTTGATAGCAAGAAACAGGGCGTCTGCTTCAGTTGTAAACAGCAATAGCACTACAAGGTCATGTTGCTGTTTTGGCAGCGTACATCTTCTGCCAATCTGTTGCATACCGCTCAAAGCTGCATGCTGTCAGGAGCATTGATGTATGATCAAGCTGCAAGTATCTCAACTGGCATAACAAGCAGAGGGGCACACCACGCCTCCAGATTATGCATGGTATGCAGTGCAAGTCCTAGAGCTGCATTGTGTCTCGATTGCAGCTTCTATACTATCCACACGACGATTAGTTCAAATGTAAATGGCATCCATAGCAATGGCAGCAGCTGTGACCCAATATTTAGGGTCTGTAGCCATCACTACTGTTTTGCACCATTGCCTTGACTTGCTGTGACATAATGATCAGGTTGTAGTTGACCAGTAAGGCAAGTTCAGTATGATGCACGAGCCATATTTGTATAACACATAATTAGCATTACAAGCTTTGATACCAGCAAAGGCAATCAACGAGATCGTTGTTGTTAGAAATTCAGCCAACCGAGATCTTGAAGTAAAGGAACCTGATGGGCGAAAAAATACATAGTCCCCAGATTGCAAATAATAACATCAAGTGTACACAGCTAGTAAGCATTGGTATAGTAGCATTGGTATACTTCAGATACTTGACATGGTGTACACAGCTAGTAAGCATTGGTACAGTAGCATTGGTATACTTCAGATACTTGACACCTTCAGACACCACACTGTATCATCAAAATGGCTGCTGTTCAAAGCTGATCATGGTCATTAAATCACATTTTAACACTAATCAAACCTAACAAAGCATATTACCAAGCTGTTACCAAGCGATGGAGAGAGGCAACCTACTATTCACTATCTACAGCATGAAGTCAGGCAGGCGTTAAGTAAGCAAAAAGTAAGCGTCTGATCAGCGACCAGCAGTGGCAGTGCTGTTGGCACTGTTAGCTGCAGGGCAAGCCGCGAATGCAGCAGTGACAGCAGCTGAGCTCATGCCATAGATCTGTTGAATGTAGTACTCAGGTGTCACAAATGTGTACCCATTCGTCTTCGCCAGCGCCAGCTCAGCAGGCAAAGCAGATGCTGTGCCTCCGTACACGCTGTGATGAAGAACAACTCCGGTGCTGCCTGAGGTGTAAAACGGGCTGTATGCAGCTGTGACACATGCTGCGTTGTCAGCGCAGTTGTAGTCTTCACCATCGAAGGTCCATCCAACATGGACTCCAAATTGGGTTGTGACGCTGGCAACACGGGCGATCTCTGCTGCTCCACAGGGGGTGTTGCCGGGGCCGCACAGGGGCGTGGAGGGGTCCTGGAAGGGCTCCCCGTAAGGCATCCTGTACATCTGCAGAAGAAAATTGCAATTGCGTCAGTCTACTGCATGCAAAAAAGGAAGGACAAGAAGTAGCAAAGATTTCTGCTTGAATGTGCACATACAAGCAGCAGCATCTGCAGCTTGTTGGCGCAAGACAATTGAAACACTTCAGCATTCATGCAAACTAGCATCAAAACGCAGGGCTATAAATGCAAACTAGCACCAAAAGCAGAAGGTGCAAAGCAGACACCAAATGTCAAGTTTGGAAATGCAAAATAGCACAGCAAGTCAGGTCAGAAAGGCTCACCGTCATTGCCTGTCCAACATCAGCATTAACTGAGCTGAATTCAGTCGCAATCTGAGCGTTGGTAAGAGTATCCAAATGCGGGTGGTCATACGTGTGATCTGCAACGGTGTGACCCTCAGCTGAGATACGGGCAAGGGTGGCTTTGCATGGGGCTGTTGTGACATCACAGTAGTTGTTGGCGTTGACAAAGAAGGTAGCTTTGACTCCTGCAGCCTTGAGGGCATCCAGAACTGCGTCCGTGTGTCCGTCACCATCTGGGCCGTCATCAAAGGTAAGGGCAGCGGTCTGCAAAACACATGGGGTCTCAGCACAAGCTGATACCTTGTCCAGCAGCTAGTTTTTGAAGGCAATGGGCATAGTCACTTGGCAATACACATGATGGTATGGGCAATTGCATGAAAGCATTGAACACGTCAACATGGCAAAACGATTGGTGGTGCAAAACAGAATGAACACGAAATAAGGTTGTGTCATGAAGCAATATGTTCAGAATAGCAATGCTACAATGTCTTGACAGGTGTAGGTCAAGTAGATGCAGGAAGCATTGTGTAAGGTATACCTTAGCGCCAGTACTGTCCACGTAGCCGAAAGGCACTGAAGGGTAGGTCTCTGAGCACAAGGGCCCACTTGTCACTGCACAACACAACATCACTGTCACAAGGCTGCTTGTAGTCCAGATTGTGGATGAGATTCATTTCAGAGGAGCTGGTGATCAGCAATGCAATCTACACAAGAGTGACCAGGATTCTGGAGGACATTGACATGTGTGCCAGCCAGAGTGTGTAGGAGCGCAAGGCAGGCACTGGAGGAAGCATGCAAAGCACGTTATGCAAGAGAAAGGGCATCAACAGGAAGTGACTATTTGCAATGGGCTTACCTATGGTGACAGGCGTGGGTGCAGGCGTCTTGGTAGGAACTGCAGTGGCTGTTGCATTGGGAGTTGAGGTTACAACAGGAGTCTTGGTAGCGACTGGAGTGGCTGTTGCATTGGGAGTTGAGGTTGCAACAGGAGTCTTGGTAGGAACTGGAGTGGCGGTTGCATTGGGAGTTGAAGTTGCAACAGGAGTCTTGGTAGCAACAGGTGTGGCAGTTGCAACAGGTGTTTTGGTGGCAACTGGTGTAGAAATAGAAGCAGGGGTGGAATTGGCAGTAGGAGTTGGTGTTGGTGCTGGTGTAGCTGCTGCAGTGGCTGCAGGGGTGGCTGTAGGGGTAGCTGCAGGGGTAGCTGTGGATGTGGGTGTGGTACCGTTTGGTCCAGATGCGGCTGCAGCAATGGTAGTAGCTGGTGTGGGTGTGGGGGTTGCAGTGGCTGTGGCTGCAGAAGTGACTGCAGGAGTAACTGCAGGTGTAGCTGTCGGAGTAGCAGCTACAGTGGCTGCAGAGGTAGCTGTGGGTGTGGGGGTTGCAGTGGCTGTTGCTGCAGAGGTGACTGCAGGAGTAGCTGCAGAGGTAGCTGCAGAGGTAGCTGCAGGGGTTGCAGTGACAGATGGGATTGAAGTTGCTGCAGGGGTGGCAACAATGGTTGCAGCGGTGGTGGCAACTGGAGCAGTGGTGGCAACAGGAGCAGTGGTGGCAACTGGAGCAGTGGTGGCAACTGGAGCGACTGAAACTGCTGCACAAGGTGAAGGTGCACCAGCACCACCATATCCTGCTTGACAGTTGAAGGTATAGGCAGTGGTCGTCCCACAGTAGCCAAACTGGGAGCAGCTGTAGCTGGCTGGACACACAGTCTTGCTGGTTGCACCACAGGCTCTATTTGTGCTCGTTGGGAGAGTAGCAGCAGGTGTAGAAGCTACAGTGTTGGCAGGAGTTGCAGCAGGAGTTGGGGCAGGTGTAGACGCTGGAGTAGTGGAGGTAGGAGTGGAGGAGGTGCAAGTACCATAAGCCGACTGGCACCCGCCTGAACAGTAGGCTGTAGAGCTGCCACAGTAGCCGAACTGTGAGCAGCAGCTGCCGGTTGGACACGTGTTGCCTTTGTTGTTGGCGCCACAGGTGCCATCGGAAGAGACAGCCAGTAAGTGCCTCGCCTACACAGAAATTAGCACAAGTCAGACGATCTGACAAGAGACGTCAACAGATCGCCGTTCAGCGTTCGTGCTCATGATGACACGGCTTCAAGATAACGCGCAAATGCAACAAGTGGCTTCAAAGTAGTCCACCGACTGCTGGATGCTGCTGAGTCGTACCTCAACCCTGGCGATGCTGGCACCAGCGAAGACACCGATCGCGAGAAGAAGCAGCTTGTTGGTATGCATGGCTCTTATGCTGACAGCTTAACGACACAGATTTTGCACCAGGACTAACACCGACAAGTGAATGCAAGATACTAGCTGCGCTACAAGACTCCGTGTACTCAGGCCGATCGCGGTGCCTATGTAAGTCAAGGAACACCGACAAGTGGTGGCTTGGCTGCAAGGCTAGAACATACAGATGTGAAGGAAGCCGGTTCGCAATGAAGCACGCATGCTGACTTTCCATCCTTTTATCTAGCGCTGTCATGTCCTTCAAGATGCTCAGTCATGTCTCCGGTCTGCCTCAGTCAGTCATGTCCACAGTCAGCGCATCCCCCGCCCCCCGGACCCCCACTCCCCCCGGGTCCCCCCGGGTCCCCAGATTCCGACCGCATGATTGGGCCGAAAGCTAGGTTAATGGAGGTGGAGCAAACTTCTGCTGAAGTTGGACACTTCATGGTCCTGGATGCCAATGACAATGAGGACAGCATGACAGGTTCCACGACAGCTTCAAGAGGCACACATGACATCCTAGTAAAGTGCAACGCTGATGAGTTTGTCCAAGCTTGGCTGCATGTGTGACATACTTGGTCACCACACCACTCACTCTGTTGTCACACAAGGCGCTTTGTACAACATGACTCCGCAGGCATTTACCTTGTAAAGTCACTTGTAAAGTTGCAATCATCCTGCAACACTCATTCACCCATCATGTAGGCTACGTTATTGTTGTTTGTGGTCAGCCAATTGAGCGGCTCAACCTTGCTATAAGACTGTGATCTGAAAAGAATGTGGTATCTCAACACAAACACCTTGGGAGTAGGCTTCAGAGCTGTACATATGTGTATAAACAGCGTTGACCTGAACATGTAAGATGTGGTTCAGGGGCAGGTAATGTTGTGCTCTTGAAGCCAAACCTGCTTGACGTGACAGAAGCTTGTGAAGGTTGACTGTTGCTGCTGCATGTATGGCACAATCAGACTTGCGGCTGCTTGACAAAGCCATTGAATGTGACCCTTTCAAGATGGCAGCTTACTACGGCTGGTGACATGTTTACCGATGCTGTGATGTCATGCAATGAAGTGCAAACAGCTAAGAAACTGCCTGTAGAACTCAGCATTACCGTTGCTTATTGCTGCTTTGTGTATTGTTGTGTACGGAATCCTGCGACATGCTGCCAATGGTCGAAAAATGGTTGGCACATCACTGCTCGTATATAAGGTCTAAATGCTATGCTGCGGCATGTTCTCGATCGCAGACATCAGATCCTCATACCCTCCCCCACACCTCACCAGCAGCCTGTTACTGCCCACCTTCAGACTCAGCTTACACGACCCCAGCCTGTACTGACAAGGCCCCGACTTCTGCAATGGCATGTCCAAGCCATTTTCCTGCATGAGTCGCTGAAATTCGCCCACCAGTTGGTCAACCCTTTTAGGGTCTGATGCCTGCTTGGCCTTGTTTGCCGTCAAGTTTTTCAACCAGTTCTGGGTCCTGTCATGCTCTGTCAGGTCGCCCTGGCTGCTGCCGGCAGCCTGCTCATCATACTGCTGTTTTGCAGCCGAGAATGCGCTGTCCATGCCATATGTCACACGAGGGGTGCTCTTCCCAGCAGCAAGCACAGTGCGTGGGACACAGGACTGCCTGTAGTTGACAGCAGAAATGACCTTCAATGGTTTGATGCATTGGTCCACAAAATGCATGGATTATTGAGTCTACATCGAGAGGAGGCTTTGCTGTTGTTGGGCATTACGGCTCTTGTCAATGGGCCTAGCGCATTTTGATCAATATCAATTTGCACTCAAGCCTAGGCAGTCCAGCCTCATTGACATGGGCCTGATCACTTGCAGCTCTGTTTCTGTACAAAGCTGATGCCGGCCACCTGACAAGCAGTTCTCTACAAAGAATTTGAAGTTGCGGCATGCATGATAGATGCTTGTGAGCCTATCAGCTGCAGTCACATGCTGAGTGCTATGCATGCCCTGACATTTTACCCTCATACAAAAACGTCTGACATTGATCCACATGCAATTTTGTAAAGTACCCTCAACAGGTGGGCTGATCAGTCTTGCAAAAGGCCTCACCTCAAGACTGGCTGGACCGAAGCAGGCCTAGGCTTAGTTAGCCTCCCCTCCTTGGGGGCCTTTGACCCCCTGATCATGCTGCTAGACCGCCTAGCAGGCATTCTTCCGCCCAAGGCAGGAATCTGGCCTGGGGATTCTGGCAGAACCTCCTCTGGCTGTGAGCCATTCATGGACAGTAGAGCAGTTTGTGTGAAGTTACGGTAACTGCGTAGATGTGGTGGTAGGCTACGAGCAGGGGAGTTGAAGCGGGAGTCAGGCAGGACCTTCTGGCGAAGAGGATGTGCAGTGACTGTGGACAGCGCCTACAATCACATGACTGTTCATCAAGTTGAGCTTATGCTGTGCACTACATGCAGGCACATACACCCTTCAAACCTGCACAGGTTGCAGTAAAAAAGAAACTAGACTGTGTGTGCTGCGCTGCTGTGAAAGCATGAAAGCAGAGCGATTGTCTGTGCTTCAATTTGCAATGATTGGGCAGCAGCATTTTGCAATGAACGCATGGTGAAAAACACTTGTCTTGGTATGCTCACAGCAAAGCTCTGGGACCTGTGTACCTTTGTCACACCCTTCCTTGCAGTGGATGCTGCACAGCCCCTGCCACCTTCACCCCTCTGTACCCCTGACCCCTGTGTCAAGCCCCTACTGCTTCCAGCATGCTTCTGCGCTGAGCCCTTGCTCTTCTTGACCTGGCTCCCACGGGAACCCCCAGCAGACTCCACCTGAGACTGCGCCCCAGACTCTGAGTCAGCTTCCTTTGGAGCTGCCCGGGCTTCACTGGATGTGTCATCATGACCAACAAAGGGTGAAGAAGAAGCGGGAGGAACGTCGCTACTGCTATCCCAGGCGTGCTCTTCAGGCTCCAGCAGACGGGGCTCAAACCTTGGCAGGCGTGAGACCCTAGGGCTGCAGGGCTTGAGGCTAGGGCTCTTCCAAGGAGAGCCCTGGTGCTTTGCCTGCTGCTGCAAGCACAGGATTCCTGTGATTGTTTCCATGGATTTGTACAGAAATGATATTTCTGCTCTCTGTGAAGCAGCGCAACAGTACAGGCTGTAGCGCGTGTTATGTATGGTGCTTTCCTGACACATCTGGCACTCCATGCTACACTAGTGCTTAACTGAGCTGAGAATACATGTTGCAGGCAAAGACTCGGCTATGTGGCATGTGCTATGGAAGACTACTTGTGCACTCACTGCATGGGCCTTCCTCAGCTGCGCAAGCTCAGACTCAGCACTCTGAGCTCGCAGCTCGGCACTCCTGACTCGCAGCTCAGCCTTCTTGAGTGCGTGCTCTGCAGCTGCCGTCCTGCGCTGCATCATCTGCATGACAACATGCATTTATGACTGCAGTCAGCATCATAATGATTGCAGCCAATGTGAATTTATGGGTGCATGCAAACATGGGATTATGACTGCAGCCAACATGCCTTGCACACACAGGGTACCATGCCGGCACGTGTGTGCTTCACAGCAGCTCCCTTGCCAGTGTGATGATTGTCTACATATGCATGGGGGCTGTCTACATGCCTGTGTCCATCAAAACCATGCTCTGTGCTTTGCATGCTCTGCCTGACATCTGTCAGATGACGCGCTAACAGCAGCTGCTTGACACCAGGCAGCGCTACTTTGCATGTTGACAGCTTTGCAGCTGGATCGTATTACAGTGTGCACCAGGCAGCATATCCAGCTCAAACAGCTTGCATTACAGCAACTGCAGCTGCACTTGCAAGCCATGACTAGTGGCAAATCACTGGCAAATCAAGAGCAAGCCGGTGACAGCAAAACAGTTTTCTTGATTGGCATAGCTGTACTCTGTTGCACAGCACGGCGCTTTTCCTGTGAGCTGCAGCCAAGCCAGGACCAGGTGGTTCCCAAGGAATAGCCTCAGTATGCACCATTGCTACTTTGTAATCATCAATGCAAGAAATGAACACAAAAAAGCTGTACTGATGAGCCTGCTGTTTGGTGCATAGGAATCTGACCTGGGCCTGCTGGTGACCAGACTCCAGCTCACTGGCCACACTCTGCAGCACATTCTGCAGCTGATCCACCTCACACTCCAGCCCCTCCAGTCTACCCACCTGAGCAGCCACAATTTTTATTTATTTATTTAGGGGTGATAGGCCTATTGTACAAGGCATAACCCAATGATTGTCAGCAACTCCTGCTGAGACTAAGGCCCTACCCCGTGAGGGGGCATTGGCTCTTGAGCAGCCACATACGGCCTGTCTCTACTTAGATATTCAACAAATTCTTTCATCAGCAAAGTGTCTGCCCCTAGGGTCGGGTATGTGTAGACAAGTCTCTTCTACAGATGACACATCTCCCCAATATTGAAAAGTGTGTTTGCTGTCCCCAGGCGTTTCTGAGATTGAACTCTGAGAGATGGAGGTGTTTGGAACAATGTAGACATTTTGGCATTGAGAAGATGTGCTGATCTGCAAATGCAGGTGATCACTGTAAATGGCCCAAAGAATTGGGTATGGTTGGCACGCTTCAGCTCTGAAGGGGAAAGTTTGTTGAGCCAAAGGGCAATTAGGGCCAAATGGGAGGGTAGGGCGGGCGGGGCGGGGGGGCAGCGCATGAAAGTCATTGGCAAAAGCATATGGGCTGCCTGCAGATGCTGCAAGGAAGTGCCGAGCACTACTGATAGGCAGAAGCCAAACAAAAAACAGAATGAAGTTGGTCACATTTCTCAAAACCCACAAGAGGCCACCAACAAGCAAATGGTGGGCATTTATAGGTAGAAAACATAGGCAGGGGGGGGGAGGGGCCCACTGACCTGGGCCTGTGCCCACTGACGTGACTGTAGCAAAGCAGTCAGTTCATTTCCCAACAACTCCCACCATTCCTGAACACACAGACGAACATGCTTTGCTTGGGGGATTTGCCAGAGCAAATAGGGCCGGATGAACGTCAGGTGCAAAATTGGGAAATGCCACCACAAAACAAGTTGTTGTAAGTGTCAGTCATGCTCTCGCTCACCATGAACAGGGATGTAAAAAACCAGTTGACATGGCCAACATGAAGTCCATGTGACACTTGCTGATGTATTCATGCAGCACAAGCAAGCCTCAGACAGTATATGTCTGTGGCCCAATCACATCTGATCTGTGCTGTCTGAGTGTGCGTCTTGCTGTGTTGTGCATGTTGATGCCGATGATTGATCTCAATTTGCCGTGCCTGTGTACGTGAGTATCAAGCATAGGACAGTTGCGCGCTCACCTCAAGGGTGAGCTGAGCCAGCTTGTCCAGAGTGGGCAGCTGAGGCAGCATGCTGTGCAGGCGTGCCTGAAATGCTGACGCTCCTGGCAGAGCCTGATCAGGCGACTGCAGCCTGGCTGGACTTACTACCGCTGAGTCTGGGTCCAGGGTCTCAGCAGTTGCCAAATCAGGCTCTGAGGGGGCTGCTGAGGCTTGAGGGAGCTCTAGGGCACCTGAGGCATGTGCCCTTGCCTGTTCAGGCTCTGTCCCATCTGCTGAAGCATGACCAGTCACATGCCCATCAGCTGACTTGTCCACATTGCTGCTGCTGGCTGCTGCACCTGAGGCCTGTCTGTCCAGGTGACCGTCCTCAGGGATGGCACAGCCAGCTTGCTGAGTCATTGAGTCATTGTCTGTCTGAGTGCTGTCGGCCTGACTTGCCCTCAGGCTGCTCTGAGTCTCCTGCTCCTGAGCTGCGAGCTGGTGAGTTACATGAGCCAGCTGCTCACGCAGGGATGCAGCCTCAGCCATTACAGCCTCAGCTCGCTGTTGGCTTGACTCAGCAACCTGCTGAGACTCCCTGTGCTGCTCAGCAAGCTGCTGAGCCTGCTGACGCTGATCCTGAAGCTGCTGAGTCAACTCAGTGACATGAGTGTTCAGTGAGCGGGCCTGTGCTGCAGAAGACTCTGAATTCCTCTGTTGAACGCTGCTCAGAGCCTCGTTAGCAGACTGTAGCTCAGCAGACATGTGCTGAGTCTCCTCTCGCTGCATTGTGAGCTGCTGACTCTGAGCAGCCACCTGATCACGCAGCAAACTCAGCTCAGCTGACGTGGCCTCTGCTTGAGTACGAGTTGAGCTGGTGAGCTCATCTAGGTCTCTCTTTTTGGTTGCAAGCTGTTGTGACACCTCACCATGCTTCTCATGAAGTGAGGCAATCTCAGCTGCTGCAGAGTTTGACTGAGCTCTGCTCAGCTCTGCAGCCTCCTGGGTGAGCTGCTCAACCTTGAGCCTCTGCTCAGCGAGCTGCTGAGTGGCTGCTGCATGCTGTTGCCGGAGAGACTCAAGGTCTGGAGACGGTTGCTGAGTGGAGGTTGCAGACTCTTGCCTGAGCTGTTCATTTTTGTTCTGCTCCTGTGCAAGCTGCTCGTTGAGGCTTGCCACCTGCTGATGCACATACCGTGTCTCGGCTGCTGCCTCCTCAACCTGTTTCTGCAGATTAGTCACAACCTCAGCATTCTGCTGCTGAGTCTCACCCTGCTGAGTTGACTCATCCTGAGTCTCCTTCTGCTGTTTTGCTGAGCTGAGTTGCTGAGTCAGCAGGGCTAGCTGTTGACGCAATGAGGCAGCTTCTGCAGCAGCAGCGCTTGCTTGCTTCTGATTGGAGCTGGCTGCTTCTTCGGCAATGATCCTAGCAGTCCGCTCATCTTCCAGATCATTTGCCAGATCCTGCATTACACATCAGCCAGTGATTGGTACACCACTGAGTCAAGCACTGAGCTTCTATGCAAAGGCAGTCATGTGTGTTGTTGTGCAGTTGCATTGCTGCAACACTTGGCAAAAGCACAGCTATACTGACAGTCTGCGAAGCCAGATGGAATGATGTGCATTGTCCAGAGAAGCGCAGCAGCAATAAGTGCAAAGTGTGATATGGTTACAGAAGCTGAACATGACACATCCTCAATCTCTGTGCATAGGGTGCCTGTAATGACAGGTGTCCAGACTTGTGTAGATTCGTGCAGGTATCAGAAGGGTAACGTTACTTACATCCCAGGTGCGAGAGGCATCTGGTTTGTCCACGCTGCTCTCCCTCAGCAGCTTCACCATGCTGTGCATGTTAGTCAGGTTGTTGATGACCTCATCCACCCTGTCATCAGTCAAGGAAGACCGGCGGGAGATGCGCCGCTCCCCTTGGGCCCTGCAACATAGTAACAATAATAACAACAACAACAGTTACACTTTCCAGCTCATGATGAGCTAGGTATGTGCAGGACCCATGTGTGGGAGCCCTACAATATGCGGCTCGGTGTTGAGCGTAGTTTGAGCTGACGGTACAGGTTTTTGACAGCAGTATAAAAAAGCTCATTGGTGCCATGCAGATGCGGACAGACAATTCTTGTGGCACCTCAGCAGGAGCAGTGCAGCAGGAGTAGAGGTGTGTGTGCCAACGCTGTAGCAGTCAATCTAGGCAAATTCAAGATCCTGGTACAGGGCGCTTTATGCAATGGTGACACATTAGTGATGCAGCTGAACAGGAGGTGTCCCAAGCATGATCACCACTCATGCACAAAACCAGTGTGTGTCATTGGAAGAGCTGTCTCTGACTAGGGTGCAGGGTACCTTGAAGGTTGGACATCATGGTGGCTGCCAGAGCTGCTACCCTGCTCAAACGGGCTGAAAGCAACCTTGGGTGCTTTGTATCCCAAGCTGTCAGCTCCAGGGACCTGAGTCCCACCTTCAGTCGCTGTTGATGCAGCGGTAACAGCATGCTGTGCTTCGCTGACGTCGTCCTCGCCTGACATCATGCGCAGCTCTGCCACCACATCTATAGCTACGGTTTGTGGGTCACTCTCGAGAACTGTGAGTTAAGCAACGCGAAGCCTCATGAACTGCCAACAGAACACACCTGTTGACAGACCCTGAAAAGGCTGTTAACTTTTCGGACAAAACGCTGTGCCAACGCGCATTTCTGCTTGAAGGTGCATAGAAATCTGCACAAAGGACGTCTTCATGACATCCAGGCTGTCTTTCCCCTCGCACACCTGTTGCGTCAAAACTCCAACTTTGCCCAACAAAAGTCCGTATGATGACTGAGCCTCTCCGTGACCAGGCCGCACTCCGTGGGAGTTTGTCATTATGTGAACTGCTCGGGAAGCTGCGATGCTCTGCGTCAGCCTGCCGATCTGACTGTCGATATTGAAGTGACCATTACATCACGGGCTCAGCGCGACACTGTATCGGGTCTGTTGTGCTGTTGCCCGCAAGCTTGGTTAGATGCGGGCGTACTGATGCAAGCCAGCCTCTTGTCGAGTTTGCAGCACCAGAGGTGAGTGCTGCGCTCTCCTCAGATAGCAAACACATTCTTTGATCAATCGGTCAGCATAAGTCCGCAGGCACACGCCTGGCTCGCACAGCGCCACTGTGTACAGCTTGAACTCCGGGAGGAGCAGACCTTTTCTTGTCAGCTCAGGTTGGATAAAAGCATCAGCCTTCTGTCAGTGAGCAGATTTGCCGAGAGCAAATGCAATGAAGTGCATACTGATCTCGCCTGTGTAGGTTTGACTGCAGTCAATAAGAAGCTATCAAGCAGGAGTGCCTGCGCCTGCTCAGTCCAGCAGGCTACTCAGCTCAGTCCAGATGTTAGTCGGCTCAAACCTGAACTGCAGCAAGAGTGGCATTTTCACAAGAACACACACTTTAGCACAGCCCAAGTGAACCCCTTTAGCTTTCAAACAGCTGTGTGGAGATGTCCTCGCTGTCACCACGAATGGGAACAGCGCATCATAGATCGTGCATGCACTGAAGTAGGGTGTCAGCATTGTGCGGAAGCAACAACCTGCGCACAGAGCAAACTCCCCTTCATGTCACAATGGAACTACCGCAGAAATGGCTCCACTGGCATACATCCTGCAATGTTGTCGATCACCAGCAGTGTCAGGGTGTTTTGGATATGCCGGAAATGCCCTCAGAAGTGGGCGCATGAATTTGAGGCTTCACCATTGGAACGCACAAAGAGACCACACTCATGCTGCCCGCAGTGTGAGGGCAAAAAAGCCTGCATATGCAATGAAGCCCCACGAGGTCTTTGACACACACCACCAGTGCTGTAAAATAACTGTCATGAATTTGAAGGTATACAATGTAGTCTTTGGGGTCACCATGTGGTGATCATGACCTGACCCATGTATGCATGACCATGTTGGCTGCAGCCCAAAGATGTTTTGAGCCTACCAACAGATGTGTGTCCCCTTCTCAACTGACGATTGTGTTTCTGGCAGCAATGGAGGGGCATGCCCTTGCTTTTTTGAAGTAAGTACATGCTGTGTGTTGTTATGCAAACATTCTGCGGTAGATTTTGTAAGCTTGTACTGCCTTACAGACGTCACCCAGCAACTACCTGGGTACAAGTATCTTGCAAGTTTCACAGAGATACAACCACAGTCCGTTAAAGCATGTAGAGCTACAAGAACCACCAATGTTCATGAATCCAGGCAGCAGGACAAATAGCGAGACACTATATCGCAGAGAGCCCAGGAGATAATTCAATTGATGGGCGTCTGCTTGCAACTTTGAAGCAAGCCAAGGTCAGTGTACGGCCTGAATTGGCGCCCATCATGAATCTTTCTGGTTGGCGCTATGACAACAAAAACCTTGGTGTTGCAAGCCTGCACACACAAACTGCGTGATTGTCAAAAATGCCAAATTGGTAGACCTTATAGAGATGCACAAGACAGACTGCTTTGGAAAGACAAGACTTGTCCCACACGCACCTAGCTCATCGTGAGTTGGAAAGCGATTCTATTATTAATGTTGTAATTACACACAAACTCTATCAAGCTCACTAGTCCAACAGTATGTCTGACAGAATGCCCTGCTGATCGTGCAAGTCAGCAACTGAGTGCTCAACAGGGGTGGGCTAGCCAAAATACAGATCCAGTGAAACAATTTTGCTGTTTGCCACCAGATGGCAGTTGCAATTGCAGCCTCAATGCACACACACTCAGCAGCATACGCATCAAAGCACTGCAGGAGCATGTGTCTCCTCATGGAGCAGACTTACCAGCAGATTCCATGGCAGCAGGCACGCTTGCACCCCTGCTGAACAGTTCTTCATACATCTTCTTGAAGCAGTCAACAGCCTCAGCACCAGATGTTTGGGAGGCTGACTCAGGATCTAGGCAGATCACTGCTGAGGCGCCAGCTGTCAAAAATGCCTGACTGAGATCTGGAGCCAGGGGAGCAGCTGTCACGATGAGTCGTTGCTTCCACACAGACACTGAGAGTGCCACCTGTATTGCAAGGTACTTACTTGATCTTTGTTTGCTTGAAGGCTTCGCATGAAGGGTAAGTGCTGTACCACAAGATCTTGGCTTGGTTGCAGGCTTGACACTAAAGGCCAGGTGTTGCAAAGCAAGGTCTGTGCTTGGTTGAAGGCTTAGGGTTGAGTAGTAATGGTCACAATACAGAAATGCCAAAGAAACTGTGACCCTGCACCAGCTTGAAACCCATACACATGCTGAAGCAATGCTGCACAGATGACAGAACAGATGACACTGCTTCAAGAGCAAGTGACTTAAAAGATATCCAGAAGGAAACAGGATGTGCAACATCACATAAAGCATTACACCACAGTGGCATCACAACACACACACTCAATGCTAGCAAGAAGACTGTTCTGAGGGGGCACACACGAGCAGGGACTTGGGTTCCTGTGCGTGTGTACAAGTGCAACAGAGGTGCTGACCGTTTGCGCAGTCAGATGGGCAGCAGGCTCTGTGTGCTGCACCACCACCGTAGTCACCATGCTGCCCCCCACAGCATGTGACTGTATGCTGAGCACGCTGTGCTGGCCAGCAGAGCTGTGGATGTGTTGAGAGTGGCGGAAGAGGTATGCAAGGCTGGTCTGGGCAGGGTCTTGGCCCAACTCCCTGATGAAGGCTTGCGCCTCAGGCCCTGGGATGCATCAGAGAAGTCTTTGGGATACAGAGAAAGTGCAGGTTTATACATACATGGTCCTTGAACTGTAGTTCAACTGTAATCTAGCTGTGATCTAACTATAATCTAAACAACGCCTAGGTACAGTAAAAGGATGTTCCTATATTGAGGAGAAAGCATAGGTCAGAATGTGGTCGACACTGTCATGTAGAGAATGTTGACGTAGGTGGTGGCGACTGTTTAGTTCAGCTATTGCAATCAGGAGCATGTTGTCAGTTGTTGTCATAGCATACTGTGACTGTCACTGTCACTGGAACTGCGATAGTGAACATGATGACAGACTGTATCTGTACTGTCGCTGTAAACATACTTTAGCTATGCTGTAATGAAGTTGTTCATGGCCACAGCTAGCGCTGTAAGCAGAGCCTTGGCATCTGCATATGAGCTGCCCTGTAGAACGTTAGTGCTGTGATGCAAGCAAGTCTGTCTGCCTGATGGTGTTAACTTGCATTCCTGATTGCCCTTTGCAACACAGCAAAGCAGACGTGGAGTGCACAACTGTGTGTCTGCCTGAAAGTGTGAATACAACTGTGATTGTCTCATGTGCCGTTCCTGACTGCCTGCTGCAGCACAACTAAAGCAAGAGAATGCACAACCGCATGCCAGCCAAGAGATGCAGAGCAGAAGCAGACATTTGCTGCTGCACACGACAAGTTTGTGCTGTATTTGAGAGCCTGTGTTTGGCTTTAGGAATTCTGGGCATGCAATTCTGAAGTGTGCACAGCTGATGTGCAAACCTGGGTCAATATATGCCTTCAGCCTTGTCTTCCAGCGAGTGATCAGGCCTTGCTGATCACTATTCAGCGCTAGGTGCACAACTCCCACTGTCCCTGCTGCCTCCACATACGCCTCTAACGCCTGTGATCACCACCACTGTTGTCAAGTTGTGTGCTTCATTATGTTTTTGTATAACTGTTTGGATTTTTTGAAAAGTTGGTATTTTGTCACAGAGACTTTTGTTTACATTAGCGCCTTGCTTGTATACTTTTTAGGTTATACTTTTTTTGTGTTTTTCAATTTTATCAAAATCGGCTCAGCCCATGAGGTAAGACAAGGTGCAAGCCCAGGCAGATATTGATGGTGCAGGCTCTCAGGGAGGTCAGTTCAAGTATGGGTTTCATCAATGGCTGCAGCAGATCCTATATGTCTCTCTGCTGATGAGACCTTACCAGACTGTATGTAGCAGAATGCACGCCACTTTTTGCAGGCCTTTAAATTTGACGCAGGGGCACACCACATGCCGAAAGAGCTTGTGGCTTGTGCTTTGTCCACTGCAACGGTTCTGCTCATAGTCATGCTTCTGCTTGAATGCATCATGTGGCAATGCATACCACTTATAAAAACTTGCCATCATACATACATAGACACGTATTACATGAACAGTCATATACACACGATTTGCATACATGCTATCACGTACATGGTCTGTACTATACAAGATGTGTTGCAACATGTGCTACAACATTCAGATCTCTGAACCCAGGGCAACTGGCTGCCTTTGCCAAATCTGTCCTGTAGCGATGGTATACATGCATGTAACACATCACCTGCATGGTTGATGCTCCAGATGCCACATGCTCATGTTGCTTTCTACCACTACTGCTGGCTTCCTGATGAAGGTCACATGATCCTACGCACTGCGCAAGCTGCTGGCACATGCGGCCTACTTCTTCAGCATCACTGGGGTGCTGGGATGGCCCTGGGGTGGGTGGCGCCGCTGTCACCACTACTAGACTCTGATGAGTGCCTGCAAGAATATACTGCTGCGTGATCGTCTGCTGTCATGTAACATCTTTGTTTGGTATTTTACGTGACAAAGGCACTGCTCATTTGGTGCTGGTGTAGTGCATGACTGCTCTTGCACATGTTGCTGATGAGGATCATAGTCAGAGGTGTAGAATCTGCGCACACAGTGGCATACATGAGTGGCACCTTTGTGTGAGCACCTACAGCAACACGTAGCTGCTTGAGTGACTGCTGCTGCATGATTTTACAGCTCAGCACTTGTGGCACAGCAAGAACTCACTGATGTATGTGTACCAATTGGCGCTATACATTTGCAGGTGATGTCACATCATTGTTGTCACATCACCAACGTGGCCTACCAGGCTTGTGTTTGGGAGCCACCAGGAGGTCTGCCACCTGCTGGAAGCGGTCTTGGCTGGCAGCAATATAGTCATCTGTGGCAGCTTCCAGCAAGCTCCACTTGGCGGGGTCTATCTCATCAAGGTTGATGCCGCACCGCTTGTCCAGAGGATTGAACCTGACATGTGAAGTTTAAATTTTGGAGTTCGAACTTTTGATTTGTGCTGTCAAGATTGCCCTGATGTGTCTGCGCATGGTGAACAGTCTACCCAAAGCTGTGCTAGGTGAGACTTGTTGTTTGGTTTTGCCAGCTGGCTGCTGAGCCTCATTGCACGGACGGACAGTTGCACTACACAGCAAAGCACAAGACAGCAGAGCACAGCAGAGCAGAGCACAGTAAGGCAGAGCAGAGCAGAGCAGAGCAGAGCAGAGCAGAGCAGAGCAGAGCAGAGCAGAGCAGAGCAGAGCAGAGCAGAGCAGAGCAGAGCAGAGCAGAGCAGAGCAGAGCAGAGCAGAGCAGAGCAGAGCACAGCGCAGCACAGCGCATCACAGCAAAGCACAGCAGGGCAGAGCACAGCAGAGCACAACACAGCACAGTGGGCAGAACACAGCACGGCGCAGCACCGCAGGGCAGAACACAGCATGGCACAGCACAGCACAGCACAGGTGATTCCCCACCAGCATTGCTGACTGACCTGTAGTACTTGAAATTGGGGACAAAAGGAGCCAAAGTGTACAGCACAGCAGCTATCCTCTCCACATTGCAGGCGCTCTCAATCAGCACGCTGCCTGTGTCCAAATAAGCAGACATGCTTTTTTCCCTTTTGGTGATGGGGACGCTGCCAGATCCCAGGGACAATAAGCAGTCAACAGGGGTGTGGGGCCAAAGGCGGAGAGCTTCTTGCAGGGCCAGCCCTGAAGGATTGTTTGCAGTGGAGGCCCCATCTTGGAATCTGAAAGGAGAGTCAGTCTCAGACGGCAAGAGAAACATTGCAGTCATGCTCAGATATCACAGTCAAGAGTTGTTAGGACACAACTATAGTCAAGACAGTATGGAAAATTATAGTTTCCGTTAAAAACCCAGTGCTGCGCAACTGCTTGCTTCTCCAAATGACATACCAGAGCAGCTCACACTAAGTGGGCAAGCTGCAGTGAGTGATGCCAAAACAAGCAGAAAGAGCAGGTGATTGCTGCTGCTGCTGCTGCTGCTGCTCAGCTCAGTACATACCAATCTTGTCAGAGCATCACACAAAATTGATCAAGTACCTCTCATATCCCCACATTAGCGACTATGGTACACTGACAATGACAATGAGAATGATAATAATGACAATATTAGTAATAACACAAAAACAACAATAAGAGTAGTAAGAATAACCAAGCTCGCAACATTGAGCAACTGAAACATCTCCACAATGTAGGAACACGTTTTTACTGTCCCCAGGCGTTTCTGAGTTTAGGTATCCAGTGCAGGTATGACGTCTTTGAACTGGAATAGAAGTTTCGGGATTGAAAACAGGTACCTGTCTTGGCCACAAACAAAGTCATCTAGGTAGTAAGGTGCAGCAGAGGAGGCCCGAACAGCCTGCCAGACCAGGTGCTTGCTGCTACCCCCCGACTCATACAGGCTGGCCTCATCGTTTGGGGGGGCTGACGCCCTGGGGGGTTGGGAATCTGGGCTGTACTCGTAGTTACGGAAGATGAACGGTACAGCCGGAGTCATGCTTGCCAATGTTGCCACCACGAAGCACTGCACAGCAATCAAAATCCCACTTCAGCGCTGCTGTGTCAGTGATATGTCTTTGCAGCTGAGTATCAGGCAGAGGCTCATCATTGAAGCATTGAGTGTTTACTGACGCACACATTGCAAGAGAGAAAAGCATAAAATTAAGTCACTGAAAGCATAAAAGCTTATTTTGCGTTTTGTATGCTAACACAGAACAGGTCAAATGTGAAGTTGCAGCCTGTCACCAACAGGCAGGACCGTCGTTCAGGATCCTGTTCAACCACACAATTGGTCAGATCCAGCGACTATTGAAGGGGCACCAAATGCTTATACAGACAGACAGACAGACAGACAGACAGACAGACAGACAGACAGGCAGGCAGGCTGGCAGGCAGGCAGGCAGGCAGGCAGGCAGGCAGGCAGGCAGGCAGGCAGGCAGGCAGGCAGGCAGGCAGGCAGGCAGGTAGGTAGGCAGACAGACAGACAGACAGGAGGTGTCAACTGTGGTGCCTGAGGCAGGCAGTGTCAATCATGGAGTCCCCAATTGTGCCCAGCGGCTCAAACTGACTGGCTCCCTTCAACAGCTCCTCAAAGAGGGTTCAGGGTTCACGGTTTTGAATAAGTATAAAACCAAACCAAAAAATTACCTTGGGGATGTTCAGGCAGGCGGTGTCAATCATGGTGTCTCCAATGGTGCCCAGCGGCTCAAACTGACTGGCTTCTTTTAACAGCTCCTCAAAGAGGGACGCATCGTGTTTGGTGCCGTACACCGCCACCCGCATGGACTGCTGACCGGACTTGTACACCCGGTACAGGCTCTCACGCCAGCTCTCAACTTGGTCTTTCTGAACCAGGGGCCTCGAAAAGACTTGTGTTCCTAGGTTCCTGCATGAGTAGCAGCTGGTCTGTCTGTGCTGTGGCTTGTGTCTGTGACTGCCAGGCTGCATGCTTGGCATCAAGAGTTTTGAATTGTGTAAGATTTTGCCTGCCAGCTGACAGATTGAGCATTTGGAGCATTTGGAGCCTCGTGAGCTAGGGAAGTGTCATGATCAAGTGCATGTGAGTTGCATAGACAGCAGCAATAGGCTGTGTTTTGGTTTACAACAAACTTGCTTCAAAGGGAGGATGTCTTCCAAAAAGCATTTACGCCATGCCAAGGTTTCTTAGGAAAAACACTTAGGACGGGACAGCGCATGGTAGCATGCTTGGTATGCCTCAAGAAAGGCATAGCAGTCTGTGAGCTTTTCCAGCACATGAGCCCTGTATGAAGATGCCAACAGCATTACACAGCATGAAACGCTGCGGTCAAGCATAGACACAACATCACACTCGTCCGGGCCATCTGGAGTCAACAACACACCTGCAGAAAGAAAATAAATTGAAAAGGTTACTCTTTTGAGCAATCATAACAGGAGCCTCCTAAGGCAGCGTTTTTTTGTTTTAAGTTTTGGTTTAATTTATTCAAATCCCGAATAAATTTGACCAGGGCACAACCCACCTGTAGATGTCATCACAATCATCAAGGGTGAACTGCTGCAGAGCCAGGGATGCGGCCAGAATCCCCCCAGTAGAGGTGCCACAGATTAGGTCAAACAGCTCATGGATGCGTTTGCCTGAGCATCGCTCAATCTCTCGAAGCATCTTTAGGGTTGACAAACCCTTCATGCCCCCCCCATCCATGCACAGGATGCGCACGCCCCTGCCTTCTATGGGGGGGCGCCCTACAGCCTTCCCTACTTCTTCATTCTCACCTGCATATCATGTGTGTGTATTACTTGTGTCTGCATGATGTTATATTGACCACCTACTTGTGCCCTGATTTTCCATGTGTATTGTGAAAGTGGGTGTCCTCTGTGTCTTTGTACGAGGTGAATTGACACCCCTGCAACCATTTGTCAATTGTGTGTTTCTGGTGGTGGTACAGAGATAGTGCACTCTCAAGACCCAAGGAATGAACTCTTGAAACCCATGACAATAGCTTTTCCAAACCTTTCTCAAAGTGTTTTGAAGATGCCGTGGTTTTTCATGTTTCTGCCATAATGCCACGTCCAACATCGCCAGTTGTTTACCTAAAACCACATGTTGGTGGCAGTATTAAGTCTTGCAGTGTTCAGGTATTACAAGATGGAGGGTGAGACCAATTACCTCAAGTAGGCGAACTGCCATGCAAGTTACACAAGCTTGTGCACATGGACATGTGACAAGCACCCTTCTGCAGAGTAACGCAACGCAGGTTGCAGACGATGTGTGATTCTGAGGCTCTGACATTGTCCATACTGCAGCGAGCTGACAGTATGATCAAAATCTGTGCCTAATCGCTGATTTTCCCTTATAATGGTGCTGCAGAGACAGCCCACCTAGGATTGTTAGGGCTCAACCAGTGCGCATGCGCACTTCAAGCTTCTTGACAGTGCTTCTTGTTGTACCCAAGTGCTTCAACCTGCCATTCTGAACATCACTTGTCCTCGTGTCAGAAAAACGCAGCTCACTTAGGATTGCTAGGGCTCTGATAGCGCTCACGTCCACTTCATGCTTCACAACAGCGCCCTGATCTGCCATCCTGACCAATCTTTGTCCTTACGCTGGAACTGCATGTCACCTAGGATTGCTAGGGCTGTAATAGCGCTCATGCGCACATTCACGACAAGGTCTCAACCTGTCATTCTGGACATCATTTGTTCTCGTGTAAAAACCCACTGCAGCTCACCTAGAATTGCCAGAGCTCTGATAGCGCTCATGCGCACTTCATGCTTCACAACAGCGCCCTGGTCTGCCATCCTGACCATCACCTCCTTGAAGCCCTCTGCCTGAAGAAGAAGGCTGCGGTTCTGGTGGCAGAAGGCTAGGTTCCCGGCAGTCTGCAGCGCCTTGCTCTTCACATCATCAGCGCCGCTGCGAATCAGCTCCTGCACTGCACACATGCACTGCCTGTCTCCATGCACAGACAAAAGAGGCGCAACAGCAAAGGAAAAGAAAGGGGAAAACGGGAAATGAAAGGGGGAAAAAGGAAAAGAAAGGAAAATGAAAACAAGCACGCTTGCTGGAAAATTGCACTTGCACAAATCCACGGATGCTTGCTGGATGATTGCACTTACACAATTACAGGGAGCTATACAGGGAGCTGTTTAGGAATGTACCTACGTGACCCTACAGGAAGACACAGTTTTTATATTTTCATGGATGATTGCATTCACGTAAATACACAGGAGCAACGTAGATGCATGCATGTGCTTGTCCACAGTTGCGTGTTCAAGTGCTGCTTATTGTATGCCTCATCATTTGTCAGTCAGGTGCAGCATTGCTTGCTTTATGTTACTTCAGCGCCTTTTGACTAAATCACACCAGAACAAATGCTTGATTACTCTTTCGTCACACCTGCAAGGCGGTCAGCAGGCGCTCGCTCATCAGCTTCTGGGCAGCTGCGTCAGAGACGAGGGCCAAGCTAGCCAGAACCTGCAGGCCGGCCAGCTGGCTCTTGTGCTTGGGGCTGCAGATGAGGGTGAGCATGGCTGCCATCACGCCCCCCTGAATGATCTCAGTGCTGGCTATGGTATTGTGCTGCCCCAGCAGACCTGCAATACCAAAACATTTGTACAGACTAGATATATCTGTACATTTCTTGGAAAATAAAATCAGATGTGTATTTTGACAAACACAAAATTGTTTGTATTTTTGATGAATACAAGTTGTTGAGTGTATCAGTGATATTGTCATATATAACAAGTTGACAATGTGAGGGATCTAACAAGCTCATCCTCTTGGGTTTGGACTGAATCTTACTCATATGATGGAAGCTACTAAGGCTGCAACTGCAGATGTCCTGTTGTTTGTCACCATGGATATCATTACAACATGTGTCAAGCATGAATGAAAACTGCTGTGCATCACAAGTGGCTCACAAAGGCGATGCAGCACCTACCGATGGTTTTGCAGGCCTGCTCGACCACCACCTCATTGTCAGAGAGTGCCATGAGGATGAGCTGCTGCACCGCACCCTCCTCATGACTGATCACCTCACAGTTGAAAGGATCCTCTGCAATACTCCCTGCAGAAAACCCCAACATGTAATGATGTCAAGCTTCTCTTTGTCTTTTTTGCTTTTCCTTTTCCCTCTTGTTGCTTGTCATTTTGTGCTATGTGGATCAGTGTATGGCTCATGGCAAACCATGCATTCAGGCTAAGCATGGCGCAATACCATGCTCTTGCAGTGAATGACATTGTCCAGTCAGACGCTGTACATTAACCATTATTTCACAATGATCACATCAAGCTTCTGGCCCACTTTGCTTGAATGCATGCAGTAATTGAGATGCAGCATGAGTGTCGGCAACGTACAGACTCTCAGGGCGTCAGCAGTATCACAAACCTCATGCACAAACACATCCCCATTCAGATTCACATTCAGATTCACATTCACATTCGGATTCAGATTCAGATTCGCATTCACGCTCACGTGGATGAGTCATGGCCTACCTAGGGCTCCAGCCAACAAGGGCTGTTGGCAGCTGCTCCTGCGGAAGATCAGAGCAAACAGCTGCGCCAGCTTGCTCCCTCGGCTGATGTAGCTTGTGGCCGTCACATCCACATCCCACTGGGTGAAGGCCTCATCGGCAGCTATGCGCACATTGGCCAGGGACAGGTGGCGCAGGTTGGTGCAAGGGGACAGCTCAGGGAGGAACTCTAGGGGGTTGCCGTACAGCTGGAGGGACTCTAGCTTGGAGAGGGCTCTTAGGTCCATGACTGGGGTGGTTAGGCGGTTAGACTCTAGGGAGACTTCTCGCAGGTCTGAGCAGCGCTTCAGCTCCACTGCAAGTCACAGAAAGCTTGCTGATTCGGTGTGCATTGTTTTTGTTGCGCACCACAATCAGATGGGCTGCTCTGAAGAGACAAGACTTGTTCTGCAAGTAGCTAGCTCGTGATGAGCTGGGTGAATTTTGTATCATACTTACCTATGCAATCCAAGATGTATGATGAGGCACATCTGGCTGAGTCACATCCCAGACCGGGGAGGTACACAGTGATAATAAAGTTTGCTGGGTTTGGGGATGACTTTCCAAGTTTTGGGTGCTATGGTCATGATCTGAAAGGGCTGCATGCTTGTGGATTGAACAGCGCAGCAGTTGCTGTGTATGTTGCATGCTCAGAGGCAGGTCAAGTGACTGTAAAGAAGGCCAAGGCAGATGCAGAGTCAGCATGCAAAAGTAGCGGTCCACAAGCCCACAATCAAGCTGGACAAGAGCAGTCTACAATTGCGTCTAGGTTTGCACAAAAATTGCAACATGTGTATGATAAACATAGGCATCATATAAACATAATGCGCATGTGCTAGGCAGCAAGGTTACCTGGAATGGCTGTCAGCATGTTATTGTCAGCCACAAGTCTTCGCAGATGCACAAGTTGCCCAACTTCCTTTGGTAGTGCTATCAGCCTGTTGTCACTGAGCCTCAGCTCTCGGAGGGCTGAGATTCTGCCTATGTCTGAGGGCAGAGCAAACAGTCCACAGCTGCTGAGATTCAAGGATCTCAGGGCTGTGAGCCTATTGATGAGCTCATCTTCCCACAGCCGTAGCATGCCCTCAGAGAAGCGCAGCCGTGTCAGGCCCTCCAAATCACAGTACTGCAGCATGTCTGAGAGCAGTGTGGCATCTACAACGCCTGTGGAGGAAAGCTTGACAAGCTCCAGCCTTCTGAGCTGCGGAGGGGTCTGCTGAACAGCTAGCTGGACTTCGACAATATCCTGAGGTGCAGCTGCCTTGATGAAGCCACCGGGTACGTCTGGACTGACGCTTTGGATGTTGACTTGCACATATTCGTTCACCAGGTCAGGATTGACACTGGCTCGGTGCAGCTTTCTCTGCACGGTGTCGGTCGAGTCGTCCGAGGTCCACTCAACTTCGGCGAGCTCGTAGCGGTGCTGTCCAGCATCTGGTGCAGCGTCAGAAGTGTCTATGACAGGAAGATCGATACTGGGCTGCATGGACAGAGCTCGCTGAAGGCGAGGGGCCATCGGAGACCCCGGGAACGCGGATGTCAAGGGAACGCCAGAACAGCTGACTTGATATGCCAGCGAAATTCTGAAGCTGTCCGGCTGGCCTCCCAAGAATCTGCTTCTACTAAACATGCTTCACAAAATAGTTACGGCCGTTAGCTGCAGCATGGACGGCCGTGCGCACTGCACAACTCACACCAATCAGCAACTAAAACACTACTGTTGATATGGCAGCACATCCGGATAAGCATATGCTGCTTTGCAGACATGTCATGCGTGAGAGCAAGTCTGATGACGGCGCCAATTGACTTTGAACTTGATGTCGTAGTGTGTGCATGCTGCCACTGCTAATGAAGCCTCGACAGGTACGGATCAATCCGGAACATGGCGCAATCATTGAAAGAATCAAAGTGCAAATAGCACCTGGTTTCGGAGCTCGCACAGGAAGTCGGAGTTCCACAGGGTTTCAATTCATTCGTTCATTCATTCATTCATGGATTTTACAGTCGTTGGGGGCCAGCTAGCCCATTTGACTAAATTGCGGTGTTTCATCAGAAAACAGACAAAGAATGACAAACAAACAAAGCATTATCAGAAAATTGTCA
>JAABUK010001557.1_pt1 | contig 43145 bp, 42 predicted proteins | sample 5559141 | NCBI WGS metagenome assembly JAABUK01 (sample SAMN10711869, study PRJNA513367) | rock metagenome | isolation source: Antarctica rocks | place: Antarctica: Victoria Land, Pudding Butte nord | collected 2016-01-03 | reverse complement strand
CACATGCTGCCGGAGCTGCTGCATGGCGAGGAGCGCAAGGTGTGGGGTGATGGCGGATACCAGGGACAGGCCGAGGCGATCCGGGAGGTCGCACCCCAGGCTCAGGACATGACCTGCCGCAGAACCATCAGTGAGCAACGTACTCGCGCCCAGATTGTTTTCCGTCAGGGCATCCTGGGCCGCAGCCTTCAGAACACTGCAGTTTGCGCTCCCCCCACAAGAGCTCAGCTCAAGAGCCCCGGCGAGAGCAGCGGCATCGGCGGTCATCTGGAGCTGTTGCTTTGCCAGGCGTAGTTGTCCAACATCGATAGCAAGGCCCATGATCCCCAGAGTAGTAATCAGGGATATGGGGACCAATATGGCCACTGAACCGCATTCGTCTGCAAGTAAGCCTGAGCGGAACCATGCGCCCAACAACCGGAGCCGATCACTATGCCCTCGCCGGCAGCCGAACGCAGCCGGGCCGTGTCTGCGGAAGCGCGGCTCGGAACTCAGAAGGGACCTCCAGGCGTCGGAAGGAAAAATGGCAGCGGCAGCCTGCGGTACGACATGCATGCCAGGTTAGGTGGTGACTTGTCATGCCAACGCAGAGCAGTGTATTACGGACGTGTGCGTCCCTGGCAATCCGAAACGCAAAGTACCGCAGCAGCCATCGCACGCTGTTGTCTTAGGATCACTCCTGTAGCTTCATCTCGTCAGTTGATCATTGGTTGCATTCAGTAGAACGCAGGTGGCGGTAGATCTCACACCCAAGTTGTAGAACGATGTGCAGGTGTTCAGTTCGCTATGGCACGCCTGGTGGGTGTTGCCTGCTTCAGGCTCACGTCATTGCAGGAGATACTAAATGCGAAAGTAAAGCCTAAACCGAAGAAAGTAGGCCGCCCGAAGCCCCCAAAGGGGGAGGATATGGGCCGGATCGTATCGGTGAGGTTAAACACCAACGGCTTTAAGGCGGGCGACCATCGAAGCCAAGGCGCACGGCCAGAGAGTATCCGAGTGGATTCGCAGCGCGACTATGAAGGCTTCAGGAGATGCGGTATGAGTGACGAAGAGAAGGCGGGTAGTGGTTCAGTGCCCATCTCCGGCGTGGGCTATGCTGCCCTCGAGCCTAACCCTTCGGCTGGGCCCCGCGTCTCTGCCCGCCCGCTTCCAACGTTCCTGTGAGCCGGAAGCGTAAGACGATCGGGAAGCAGCGATTGAGGTTCGGTCAGTGCATCACGCCTCTGGAAAATCAGATGTAAGGCCCTGGCCCCATCCGAAGAGGGAAGCGGCAGAAGATTGGTCACTCCTATAATTAGATTACAGAAGGCAAAGTTCGGAATGATGCGATGAAACAGCAACGCAAGCGCTAAGTTCATACCCGGACCCGCCAGTGTGATGGAGAGATTCCGCCTCGCCGTCCCATACTCCCGCATGACATATGGCCCTCTCCAGTTGATGCCTATTCGATGAACCTTCACCCTAAGCGCTAGGGCAGCAGCTACGTGCGCCATCTCATGGAGAAGCATGGCTGCGGTACCGGAGAGGAGTGCGTCGCTGATCTGCATAAAGTTGATCTTCCTGGGGGGACCTGGAGTATGTGCTGAAGCGTGAGTGTCTAGCGTTGACTAACGCATGGCTTTGTTGAACGGCCGCCAAGCCGCGTTGCGCAAGCCCAGTCGTGCCTAACAGGGCATCAGGAGCAAGATCAAAGGGACATGGGAACGACACGAACTCGGAGTAACCGAACCGTCTGATACGTTAGGTGCTTAATGACCCTGAGTTGCCAAGGGATCTGAGGGGCACGAGGGCAGGAGCGTACCAGTAGAACCACAGTGCTGGCCGTTCCAATGCTCTTCTTCGAGCGTTGGAACAGTTTGTCGGTGACCATTCCACGGCCCCTGGTGGACCGCGCCAGGGCACCTCAGGCGATCGATAGCGATGTGTGCTTTGCAGTTCCTCCTAAGTTATTGGGTCAGACATCACCGGCAGCTTTCTGTAGGCAACACGCATCTCCTTAAGGCATCTTGATCACCAAACGTCGTGAACGACGCAACTCACGGAGGCCTGCCCTAAGCAGGGCGGATCTTTTGTGAAGCAAATAGGGTGAAGCGGTCACAAACTTCTGTCAGCTAGATGAGGTCATGCATGAACCGTAACGCCGGCCGCCCGCAGAAAAGCACGTTGCGCCGAGGACAGGTGGCCAGGTGGCCCTCACATCTAGTGTTTAGAAGTCGCTAGGGTCTGGGTAGGAATCCAATATCGAGAAGCCTATGTGGAGCATGAGCTCGCTTGGTTCAGAGAACGCCGTGTGGTGTAGGAAATATTTTACTCAGCTTTTGGGAAAACACTTTTTCGTGGACCACCCCGTCGCGCTATGCATGCTGCCTCGCCCCATTATGGGGGTCTATATGTTCCGTGAACGACACGGCTTGTCCACGGAAGGGTTTGGTGCCCAAGTTGCATCTGTTTGCAGCTTAAGAGGAGGACACTGTGCCTGTTAGCGCTCTCAACACAGGTACTCTTGCTTTTCCATGTTGCTGAATTGTGGAACGCTTCCGGCTATGGAAGATGGCCACCTGCTTGCACTCGTATCATTGAGCGACATATCGGTTTGAAAGCCTGAAAATGCTTGTACCCGCACATACCGCCAACGCTGATAAGAAACCTGCGACGGGACAGGTGCCCGCAGGAATCCATACGGTGCTTGCTGACACCAAACCCATTTATCGACTAGGGATGAAAAAGATCTTTGCCATGGAAGACGACATCCGTGTCATGGCCGAGGTTGAGACTCTTCCCCATCTCTTCGTCGCGCTGGATCGATTCCCGACCGATGTCATTATGATCGAGGAACAGCTTATCCAGGATGGCACCGATGTGATTCCGGAGCTCTTTCGGCGATCACCGCAGGCGAAGCTGATCGTACAGGTGAGGGAGAGATCTGAGTCGGCCACAGTTGAACTTTACCGGCAGGGCGTCCGCGGTGTCATTTCACGATCCCTCCCCGCCGACCTCCTTGTGAAGTGCGTTCGCAAGATGTCTGGCGGCGAGGCCTGGATTGATAACGACGCCGTCGCTTGGCTAATCGGAGCCTACCGCTCCCAAGCAATTGATCCCACGCAGCACGGCAAGAAGCCTAAGCTGTCTGCGAAGCAACTTGCGATCATCAGTTGTATTGCTCAGGGTATGCGCAACAAAGAGATCGCGTATCAGTTCGGGACGACGGAGCAAGTGATTAAGAACTATCTTCGCAAGATCTATGAACTCTGTGGTGTCTCAGACCGTCTCGAACTCGCCTTGTACTCTCTCCATAACCAGTTACCCAAGAAGAACGCCGAGGATCGAGAGACGATAGACCCTAGATACCACAGCTGGGACAGTAGTTTGGCCAAGAAGGTTCGCTCAGATCAGACATCGATTTGATGAGGAACGGGGATTATGCGCCTGTTTGCTATCGCGAAAGCAACCGTGCCGAAACCCATTCTCCTCGTCACTCACAAGTGCAGTATCGGGCAACGTGGATCGCGCCGGGTAGTGGCGGAAGCCAACAAGTTCATTACGCTCAGTTAACCCGTCCAGCTCTCGACTTTACCGTTCGAATCAGCGCCCGCGGCCTTAGCTCGCCTGTTTGTCCGGCATCCTTATGCACTTCACCAATATTTCCATCCTTCTCAGTGCCCAAAAAAGATAAGTAACTGTCCTTCGGTTACTGCGGTAGCTGCAGCGGGTTACCGAACCTGACAGGTTTGGAATTAGGATATTTTCAACGCCAAACGCGGCATATATGCTGGCGATTATTATCGGAGCGACTCGAAGTAGTGGCATCGCTGTCACACCAAAGCGGGCCCATATCCATGCTAATAAAGGCGAACATGCTCACTTTTGAAGTTGACACGGTAAACCAGCCGCATCCACCAGACACATGTCTCCCAATTAGACACGATGACATCGCTACCCTTTTGAGGCCAGTGCAGGTCGCTGCTCCAGCTCTATTTATGGCACTGAGGCGGTGCCTGACCGTCCTTCAGAGTGGCGATGTGGGTGAGGACCGCTTGTGTGCCATTGCCGAGGCAGAGAACGCTCTCCGCCTAGGCGAGAGAAGCTAGCGGTCACCGATGTGACGAGAGTTGCCTTTTCCTGGAGGCCCAGTTGTCTTATCGCAGTTTTTTCAGGAGGCGTAGATCAAACCGCACTCGTGTGCTTTCGATAACTTTAATCCGTTCCGCGTCCCTATGAAGAGGATTGAGTAGAAGATTGGCTGTATTCGGAAGGATAGCTGAGGGAACGCGGGCAAGAGCTGTTGTTTTGTTCCCCAGCCACTCATCTCCTAGTCGACGGCTAAGCTCGTGAGTTGCCTTCCATGCCTCGCCGGCGGGGACGCTCATCGGCTCGATCGCAAGCCCCTCAGGCACCCCTATACGGAGAAGAGTGTAGGAGCGTGGCAGCTCCACCTCTTCGAGTTCCAGGTGTACAAGAACTTCCACCATGGCACCGGCAGGGGATTCGGCAAGATAAACGATCCGGCTGCCAGCGCTGTGCCACCTCGCTGCATATCTCAGACCACCTTCACCGGTAAGCGACTTGTAATTGCTGATTCGCCAGAGGTTCGCCACTAGGCAAACATGCCCTCATCGATCTGGCCAAGCATCTCCTCCACCATTCGGCCTCCGAAGTCGGTGCGGAGCATCTGCAACGGAGTCCGTTCGTCAAAGCGCTTTTTCGGCTTGTTGAGCCACCTGCGTGCCTGCTCGATCTCGCCGAAGACGGCGACAGCCTGATCGAAGACTCTCACCAGTCTTGCCAGTTTGTCGGATTCATCAGGGGACAAGGGCTGCTTCCGGGAGCGTCGGTGCTTGAGTGTGCGTGCCGGGATCACGATGTTGTAAATATCCTTGAGCTCCACCCCCGAAGCTGAGACAAAGTTCGTCATCGTCTCAACGGGAACTCCAGCTTCCACGCTCTCCAGGTTCAATCGCAAAGCAGCGAGGAGGTGGGAAGCGCCAACTAAATCAGCAGTGTGGCTCATAGGACATTATGCCACAACTTAGTCGGCAAACCGTCCTTAAGCGTTGGGTTTAGCAGCCTGATCCTAAGGACTCTCGTCTAACCTCAGTCTTTTCTCGATCTGGACACACGAACGATGCCTGTGGCAACGAACACCAGAGCCAAGGGAAGAAGCGCAAGAAGTGGAGGAAGGAGCGATGCCGTCCAGTCATGCACATTGAGGGGCATCATTCCGGAGCGGCCGAGCAGAGAGAGAGCCGCAGCCAGCACGAGGAGGCCGAGACCAATCAGCAGGGTCAGCTTAGGTGCGAGTTGTACCGCCAATACGCAGCAGCCCCCAACAACCAGGAGCAGACCTACCAGCACCACGGGAAAGAAGGTTACCTCTAAGATCTGAAAGAGGTTGGAGTCTCTCGATTCACTGCTAGTTCTCTCGAGCACGTAGCCGCTACACACACCGAAGGTGATGAACATCACTCCGAGGATCGTCAATAACCTACCGAAGGAAGCTGACCACATTGCATGTCCAATCTAAACGGCGCGGTGCCTTGGCGTGGACAGGATGCCTGTGCAGATTGTTCCAGGACACAGCTCGAGCGCCGTGTTCGCTCGTCACATGCAACTGGTGACACCATGCACAACATCATTGATGCCCGCGACTAGACCTGAACTCCTCGCCACGGAAAGGAGCTTGTCACCTTGTAAGGTTGCTACCGGACTCTGTACGCTATACCAAAGCTAAGAAGATTGGGCTGAAGACCGCGTCCGGGAAAGCTGCCCCATCTCTGATACTCGTACTCAATCCTGGCATCAAAGCTGCGAATGAAATTGTAATCAAACCCTCCACCTGCGGCATACATGCTGTAGGTGGCATTCTCGTACTTGTTCTGAAAACTGAACTTACCTGCGCCTACATCCATCTTGATGAAGGGAGTCAACTGCCTGGCTCCAATCAATGGCAGGGTGGGATGGAAGGGCCAGAGAAAGCGGCCGCCCACCTCAAAGGTCCTCTCGGTAATCACCTTATCTGCAGAAAAACCGAGCTGATGGAATTCGAACTCAGCACCGAGATGTTTCGCGAAGTCATAATCTGCAAAAACACCCAATCCAGTCCCTCTCACCGGGCCATAGTCGAGATTGGCCGGCACGACCTCACCCCCTACCTTGATGTCGCCCGTTTTCTCAGCAGTCGGGACAGCCTGAGCAAAGGTCAAGGTCGTCAGACAACAGAAAACAAGACAAAAACTGGATGATCTCATTCTGCTAAGGTACGCTACATAAACCATCGCGCATGTGGAGTTTACGGCACACTTTGGTAACTTATCGACCCAACAATGCTGGGGCAAGTGACAGGTGTGACTGCGCGCTGTGGATCCGCCACGCGGTTTTCCGGGACATCTATCGCCGCAGACATGATTCTGGCAAATCCTACCAATTCCTTCGCTCTCAGCCCTGGCATCTGGCATCTGGTTCTGGAATGGAATTTGGTCCCATGATGACAATGGAAACCCTATCGAAAGTTGCGGGAGCAAGTCGGCCAACAAAGCCGCTATAGCTCAGCGCCCATTTCACCACACCCTGACTCGAGGACTCGGACGAGCCATGATCTAGCTGGGGCCGGCGAAGTTTCAAGAACACCTGAAAGTGAACAGACTGCGCAACTGTCTGAGTACAACAACAGGGTCGTTGTTTCAGCGTTCCGCGCCGACAGCTTCTTAAGAGCCCGCGCCGTTTACCGGAGGGCCGTCGTCACTTAGGATAAGCTCCGAGCACGTCGGCATTCACCAGTTGCGAGAGTGTCTATAGCGTACCGATACTCATAGTGACACAGTCTTGCGGAGCAAATAAGCAGACGCTTGTGTCACTAGAGACGCTGTCGAACTTATGTACAACCGGCTGATGCATCAGCACGGGCGGTTAGACCATGTTCTATCTTCGGCTGTGCGACTCGATGGTAACCAAAGGTTGTACGTTGTGCGCATTACCATTGTGCTAAGCTCTGGGCACGATGGAGACTTTCAACGTGTTCGAAGAACCAATTCATAGCACCCTAAAGCGGCTTAATGGTCGCATCATCGAAGCTTCCAGCCTAGCTCATATGAGAGCTCAGATAATCCTTCTTATTGTCCTTGGAATGGGGTGCCCATACGGTTTGGGCCAAGCAACTAGTACCGCATCGCGTGACGGTATGATCCAGGTCGGGATTGGGGGCACATATGTGTCGCCTGACTACAACCCTAAAGGTCTCGGGGGCCTGACCTATTATGCGGGAATTGATCTTCACTACTTCGGCCTAGAGGCGGATATTCACCAAACTACTCTCTGGACCCCGTATGATTTAGGTCAAAGAACCTACGTTGGTGGACCTCGTCTCGTGTACCCCGCCGGACGGTACCGGCCATACGTCAGAGGATTTCTGGGTTTCGGGCAGTTCGTACAGCAGCAGGGTTACTACCACACTAATGCCAGCTTACCTTTACACAAGATCTACGGGTTCGGAGGCGGCTTAGACATACTGGCTCCTCATAAGATCAACATACGGGCTGTTGACTTCGAAGAGCAGAGATGGCCGGGGTTTTCTGACCACGGCCTCACTCCTTACGCGGTCACTATAGGCGTAGCCTATCGCGTTCGCTAGATTCTCCCGGCAGGGAACCTCGCTTCACCAAGGGAAGCGGCCCTCATTTACTATTCGTTTCGTCATGCGCGTCAACATTTGGGGTACTTTTAGGTAGTTTAAGCTCGCAGTGCCCTTGGCCTCACCGCCTTCATCACCGGCTCCTGCTATAAAAACGGCTAAGCAGTGCGGCAAGCGGAATCAACCAGCGATGGCGCTTGATGCGGGCTGTAGGCTCTACCTTAAGAGGTTTAGCGGCCAAGTCCCAATACAGCCTCAGGGCGAAATCTGGTTTTTGTCCCTCCACAAGGAGATCGCGAATCACGCGGCGCCTCCAAGGCTTGGGGGAGTATGCGTGGACGGTGAGCCATTCGCCGCGCTCGAATGCCATTCCGTCCGGACCCACCCATGACACGGGGTATGGTGAGACACAGGTCGCAAGGGTAAGGGCGTCCTGATCGGTGGCATAGAATAAGTCCGTCCGTCCTGAAGTCTTTAATGACTCTGTAATATTAAAATCACGTCGTATACTGTCCATGATCCTCTGCCAGAAGTGGAGGAAATGCTGAAACTCGCGAGCAATACCGACGACGCCGCTATTGAACTGCGTGCCTACAAAGTTCCAGTCAGGATATCCAAGTCTGGCGGCGTAAGCCTGCCAGCCCCGGACCAGTGGGTGGGTAGGGTTTAGGGGATAGCTGCCGTCCTCGCAGACAGCAATACCGTACTGTATCCACTGCTCGAAGAAGCTCCATTGGCCGAGCACAAAGATGTCTGGATCGAAGTAGTAGATGCCGCTTGCCTCCGGATCCAGTTCGGTAAAAACCCTGATCATCCAAAGAGCCTTGTACTGCGCGAAATGGACGGTTGTGGGTAGATCGATCAAGATCACCTGGACGCTGTCACCCGCGTCGACGGTATAACGGTCGCCGCTTGCCACACCGCCTGCTGACCAAGACGGCAAGTCGCCGCGGTAACCAACCCAGACCTTGCCACGGAATCCCGCCCGAACGAGCGAGTTGATCAACGTACCTACCCCTTTATGAAAGTCTTTTTCCCATAATGTGCAGATTGCAATACATGGGACTGAAGGTACAGAGTCAACGATGGAGCACCCCAGCCGCGGTTCCCGTTTGCATTCGAGGGTCAAGACGTGTCCTCCCTACATTATTTACCTATCGCTGGGCTGTCTTGGCCAATGATCGGAGGATTAGCAGAAGATGGTACGCTCCCCGCGGGCTAAGCCTCTTGTGCCAGGAGTAGTCAGGTGACGCTAGGAGCTGCCAAGCTCTACGAGTCTGTCCAAGTTTAGCGAATCCGGAGACGGCACCTGGCACGATTTCACGGCGGGCTCTCTTGAGGACTGTTTCGGCCTCACGTGGCACCTTAAGATTAAGCAACATATCATAGGTATACGGCTCGACGATAGAGTGCTTGCTAATGGAGTCCTTGGAAAGACGGTACTTCACCGTAAACTCATCAAGAAACCAGATGTCATGTGCTGCCGCGCACAGTCGGAGGCCGAAGTCGGTATCACAAGCGTGGCCGACCTCCTCTTCTGAGCGATATCCGATTTGGCGGGCAAGAGCCGTCGAGACCATGTAGCCGTCATTCGGAAACATACGAAGTAGCCCAGCTACAACGGGGATTCTCTGACGCCCTGCATTTGCGGATGTGCGATGGTACCCCAAATTTAGCGCCTGCGTTCTCTCTGGCACCGCCGAAGTGCCGTCGTGCTCGACAAGACGTTGCTTGCCAAATGCCGCGTCGAGCGAGGGCGATGTGTCCCATAGAGCTGCAAGTTTCTCTACGGCATTGGGTAAAAGCACATCATCGTCGTGAAGAAGAACTAGGCGGTCCCCTTCCGCGCGCGCGAACAGGTCGTTAACATTGCCGTTTTGACCAAGAGGAGGTACATGATGTCGGTAGCGGATCATTCTTGGCTGACCCTGAACATAGCGGGTCACCACTCGTTCGGTGGAATCATCTAGAGAGTCATCGCCCACCACCACTTCCACCCAGGGATAGGTTTGAGCGAAGCAGGAGTCCAGGGCCTGAGAAAGGAGATCGGGGCGCTGGTATGTAGGAATGCAGATCGAAATCAAACGGCGCGCGACAAGCAAGTTCCCGATCACAATAACCCCGGTTCAAGTGTGCCGGGCGTTGTCAGTGCGAGTGTATCGTGACGACCGAGCGAAGGTGGATTCGACTTCGCCTTTGCTTTGATTGCGTTTGCGGGCCAGTGTACCGCGGACTGCTGCTCAGTCTCCCGCGCCCCCCTAATATAAATGTGCGCCAGGAAGAATGTTAACTGGGCTCTCAACACCCAGAGAAGAAGCTGTGGCAAAGCCGATCGAAGGCTCGCCTCACAATGCAGATGCACAGGCAAGGTGTGGGACAACTTTAGCAGGCGAAAAGCAAGGATCTGATGGGGCAGCGTGTCGTTTGGCATAGTACCCGGAGGCTCTCTGTGAAAAGTACATCTAACTGCTATCCTTTGCAGGTCACCGCTCATAATATTGCTACGGACGCTTGTGCAGCATTGGAAAGGTGAATCGTTACCGCTCATGGCGCGAGAGTCTATCACCCTACCAGGAAACCGCATCTCAGAGGTCCGTGCCCTCACGGGCATTCGTGGCGTAGCGGCAATGCATGTTGTTTTCTACCACTACTTTGTCCCTACTCCCCTAACAACTCCTTTCCTATGCCTTCTGGGGCACGGATATCTTGCCGTCGACCTGTTCTTCTCCCTGAGCGGCTTTGTTATGGCACTAAATTATGGGGAACTGTTTTCCCAAGGGGTGCGATTGACCACATGGTGGCTCTTCCTTTCCCGTCGGATTGCACGCCTCTATCCTCTTTATCTTCTTACGCTTCTGATAGGGACCATTCTTGTCGCAACAGGTCACCTGGAGTATCGTGGCGGTCCGCTGATCCGCAGTTTCGTGCCGAACCTGCTCATGGTACAGAATTGGGGCTCTTGGGTGAGCATAGATGGTGCGGCCTGGTCCATAAGTGCAGAGTTCTTCGCGTACCTCTTATTCCCTTTCATATTGTCACGTATCCTCTTTCGTGGTTGGGGATCCGCATTGACGTCGGGCCTGGTTTGTGTGGTCGGTATTTGTGGTCTTGCCCTATTCCATATACATCATCATGATGCACTCAAAATGTTGGATGAGACAGGAGGACCGCTTTCTGTGGTGCGCTGTATGCTGGAGTTCTGCCTAGGTATCCTAATGTACCGAAGCACCGATAGTTCCTTTGGCCAAGCCGTTAAGCGTCAGGATTGGATCTGTTATGCGCTCACGGCAGCCATTCTCGCGTCGATGGCCTTCCCTCGCACAGATCTCCTGGTGGCGTTACTACTTCCATTGCATATCCTGTCGCTAAATGGCTCCACGAATTACGTGAGCCGGCTCTTAGGCTGGAGGCCGGTAGAGTACCTTGGACTATGGTCCTTCAGTATCTACCTGCTCCACTGGTTGCTCAACCCGGTGCTGGCGTCAGTCGATACCAGTCTGCGCCGCCACGGCATTCCGCACTCGCACACGCTGGCCGTAGGGCTGACCCTTCCGCTTCTCTTTGCTTGCTCAATGGCAACTTATTACGCTATTGAGGTTCCTGGCCGCAGACTATTGCGTCAACTTCTAGAATCCAGCTACCGCCGCCCTACGCTTGCGACGTAGTTAGCGCCTCCTGATGGTATGATCTGGTGGCAGCAAATGTATACGGATAATTTTGGTTATTAGAGGCACCGCCACCAATCAAGTCCTATTCTTCAGCAGGACTCAGGCTGCCGCAGAGCACACCGGCGGTGTACCCATGAGGGCAGAGGCAGGTAAATCGGCTTCGTTTGCCGCAAGAGTGGCACTACGCGCATCCTTCATGCCGACTATTTATGGTGTCCTGTTGGACGACCCCAATGTTACCAATAGAGATGTGCAACGCACCGGGCACGGTGGGGGCGAAGGCTATTAGAGCCCGCGAGCATCCTTCCCTTGAAGAGGACGCGTGAGAACAAAGACTCATCCAATCGTGGATCATGCTTCCTTTGCACCGAGGCAGCTGAAACTTGTGTTCTGGGATTTATATGCGGATCCCGAGGATGTGAGTCATTGGTCAGGGATTACGGCGATGACGCTTCAGGGATTGCGGGGGGCCGGAGCGCAGGTAGTCACCGCAGGACACGTGCTGCCACACCTTCGGAGGCTGATTTCTAGCGCTTTGTGGCACTACTACAAGACCGTCTGGGATCTACATTACATTCCTGACCGACATATGGCCGTGACGAAAGTCTTTTCTTGGCTGGGCAGACGAAAAGCGCAAAAGCCTCTGGCCGAGGCGGACGCAGTTATCACGACTTCAACTACGGCGACCGCGTTTCTGAAAACTAACAAGCCCATCTTTGTGATTCATGATGCGACTTGGGGCCAGATACTCGAATTGTATCCATACTTTCACAGTGCGAGACAGGTTCCAGCAGTCGTGCGTGGAGGCTTCGAGATGGAGCACCAAACGCTGACACGCGCCAATGTCACAATGGTCCTCACTTCCGACTGGGCTGCTAACCGAGCGATCCTGGATCACGGTCTCGACTGTAAGCGCGTCCATGTGCTTCCGCTCGGCGCAAACTTTTTCGAGGACCCGCCACGGGAGCAGGTCGAACGGGCGATCCAGGCTAGGACGGGCGAACACTGCAACCTCCTGTTCGTCGGTCGAGAATTCGACCGCAAGGGCGGAGAGATCGCAGTACGAGCCGCCGCTGCTCTCCGGGAACTGGGCATTGCTGCCACGCTGCATGTCGTGGGCTGCTCACCTAAAGGGTTGCCACCGTGGGTGCAAATACACGGACTGCTACGCAAGGACCACAAGCATGAGCTTAGCAAGCTTCATTCCTTATATGCTGACAGCGATTTCTTTATACTTCCCACGCAGGCTGAGGCTCAAGGGATTGTGTTTAATGAGGCTGCGGCATACGGTTTACCCGTTATTGCGACTGAGGTTGGGGGAGTATCGTCGGTGGTGCACAGTGACTGGGGTCTGCTGCTTCCAAAAGACACGGCCGGAGAACAATATGCGCCTTGGATGGCCGAGCTCTTCCGTGACCGTGCCCGATATACGGCAATGGCATGGCGGGCACGGGATGATTACGATGCGCGGCTGAGCCGTACCGTTTACACGGAGCGGCTAATAGCCATTATTAGAGAGGTGCTAGACGAGCGGAAGTTCTCAACTTAGGCGACGCATATGTTTGCCCCCTCTTCCAGACTAGAGGAGCATGATCATGCCCGAAAGGAGGTAAATGCAATTTATTCAGATTGTTCCAGGTCTACCTCCATGGGTGGATGGCATTGGAGACTATGCCTTGCAGCTCGCGCGGCGCCTGCGAGATGAACATGGTATAAACACCCGATTCCTCGTCGGTGATCCTGCGTGGATGGATGCTTCCGTAGAAGGGTTTACCGCTGCAAGAGTTTGCCAGCGTACAGCCGAGGCACTGGTTAAAGCTATTGGCGAGATCCAAGTGAAAGCAGGAACGGGGCAGCTTCAGTTGCTGGTGCAGTTTTCCGTCTACGGGTATGAGAAACGTGGTTGCCCGTTCTGGTTGGTAAGGGGGCTTGAAAAGCTTTCTGGGGAACGCCCAGAGAGAATCCATGTAGCGTTCCACGAACTGGAGAACCATGGATGGAAGCCTTGGAGCAGTACTTTCTGGGTAACCAAAATTCAGCAGAATCTCATCGAGCGTGTCGCCAAAGCCGCGAGATTTAAGTACACAAACGCGGAGTTGCATCGCCGCAAACTGGAAGACTGGGGCGTCGGGCGTATAACCCTGATTCCAAACTTTTCCACTCTCGGGGAACCCCCGGAATACCCGCCCTTCGCCTCTCGTAGGAGAGATGTGGTGATCTTCGGACGCAGAGCCCAACGGCAGTGGACCTATGAGCGCGGGGGCAAGGTGCTCGGCTCACTTTGCCGCAAGATCGATGTCACACGCATTGTGGATATAGGCGATCCTCTAGAACAGGATCGCAAGCAGGCGATCTATGGCATACCGATCGTGCGGCTCGGCCGTTTACCGGAACATGAGGTTAATGCGTGCATGGCTACTTCGATTGCGAGCTTTATGGAGTACCCCGTGCCTCTACTCACCAAATCCTCTGTGCACTCTGTAAGTTGCGCCTTTGGAACGGTACCATTCATCTTTGACAGAGCAGACAAGGAGCGCTCGTGCTCACCCTTGGTGACGGGAGAGGATTTTATCCCCGTTGGACATGATCTTTCGAACCTCAAACTACCGGACCTCGAAAGCCTTTCCAGAAAAGTATTCAACAACTACCAAAGCAGAGACAGTCGTACGGCGGCCACCGTTATCGCCGAGCACATGGGGCTCCGTGGATGAGAGCGGCTATAGAGCAAGTAGCCTCGAACGCCTCGAAGCGGCTGCCCCATGTTCTCCTAGTCTGCCCTGTAGCCAATGAGATTGGGGGCGCTGAGAAGGTCATGCTGGCGATCGCACGTGAGTTACCGAGCCATGGCTTCAGTCCAGTGATAGCCGTCATGAGACCGGGTACGCTCGTGGAACTTGCGCAGACGCAAGGGACAGAGACATACGCCTTCCCAGAAGATCATCGTTATAGAGATATTCGCTCTATCCGGCGGGCGGCCAGTTGGCTTACCGATGTAGCGAGGCGAAGCGGAGCCTCCCTTCAACATGCAACCCACACGGCGCATTTATACGCCTATTTTGCATCCCAAGAGGCCAGAATACCCGAGTTGTGGCATGTACATGATCTCCCTTCGGACGGTGATCCCATCAGTTGGTTAAACCGTAGACTAATCCCAACCCACACCTTGTTTACTACCAAACCAGTGGCTGAGGCCTATCCAACACTTTTAAAGCATCCTTATACGATTGTGCTGCCGACCTGCGTCGAACCTAACGTACTACGCAATCGGGAACGTCGGTACGATGTCCGTTCGCGCCTTGGGCTACCTGACGGCCCGATGCTGCTGACCGTCACACGCCTGCAGGTGCACAAAGGACACTCTTACCTCATCCATGCAGCGGCTCAGGTGCTGCGGTATCGACCTGACGCGGTCTTTGCGGTGGTGGGCACTGCTAAAACGCGCGATCAGGAGCGATATCGAGAAGAGTTGCAGGCGCAGGCTCAGCGCCTGGGGATTTCGGAACGCATTCGGCTGATCGGATCGGTCGATGATGCCGATTTGGCGGAGCTTTACCGGCAGAGCACGGCGCTTCTGCACCCCGCCTGGAGCGAGGGATACGGGCTCGTCATTTTGGAGGCGATGTCCATGGGTCTCCCTGTAATCGCAGCCGCGGCTGCCGGACCCGCGGAGATCCTCCGGAACGGTAAAAATGGCATGCTCGTCCCCGTACGGGATGCAGCAGCCCTAGCTAATGCGGTCATCGAGGTGATGAGCGAAGACTCATTACGATCACGATTGAGAGCTGCTGGAACGGCCACCGTAGAGCAGCTCACTCTTCACGAAATGGTCACACGTACGGCTTCGGTATACCGGCAGATGTTATCCGCCGGTAGACACGCAACAATGCAACAGCCCAAGGAACCCGTCGTTTAGCCATTTATGATAGACCGACTAACTAATATTCTGAGCAGCGGTTGGGCCTGTGTGGGTATGTTCTTCGTCATCTCGGGATCTCTAATCACACCTACTCGACCAAGCACGCCCAACAACGCGCCGTTCGGACGCGACTGTTGGATTAAGCGCACTATGCGCATCTTGTTGTCAATCAGTTCTATGCCGGTCGTAGCTGCTGTTCTTCGTTACACAATCGCCAGGTGGCTGCTGGATGTTCTTTCTTCGTTAGGACACCTCCTAACGTCCCCTCGCCCGCGATCCGAAAAGACTCGGTTTTTATGGTTGCTGGCCAGTAGCGGCGTCTTAGGAACGACTCCATTCATCCTCGGTGGAATAAAGGAACGATTGTGCCAAGGTTTGTGACGGCCGAGAGCTTTGGTTCGGTAAGCCGCGACATTCTGCGGCTCAAGCGGCCGGCACTCGGGGGTCTTCGCCAAAACATATCTTCTAAAATGGCGAGCACGAGGCTCCGGTGGACCGACAACGATGATGGCGGGACACCTGCTGAGTTGATGACAAAGCTGCCTTTTCGGCGTGTTGGTGTGGTGATGCCGCTGTCCTTCCAGCAGGGTGGTGCGGAGGCGCTATTTCAACATTTACTCCGTCACGGTAGTGAGCGGCTCCACTACTTCGTGGCCCTTCTGCAGGACGGCCCATTTGTCGAAGCGTCGCGCGCTCTCGGCTATGACACTGCCGTGTTTCCGACAACACACCTCAGCGATCCTGAAAACTTTGCTCGGACAGTGGGGGGGCTCCGTTGCTGGATGCGAGACAAGCAACTCGATGTAGTGTTTTCGTGGATGCTGAAGGCGCATTTCTATGTTGCGCCAGCGGCGGCTTTCACCCGCATTAGAACTGCTTGGTTCCAGCATGGGATCCCGATTAACGGCACGATGGATCGCCTAGCTACACTGCTTCCCACCAGCGCAATTTTCTGCTGCTCCGATCATGGCCGGGCGGCTCAGGATCAGCTGGCACCACGCAGAAAAAGCTTTACGTGCTACCCGGGGGTGAGCTTTCCGTCGGGCGAGCCCATACAGCAGGACGTAGCGCGGCAAGAGCTTGGGCTATCGCCTACTCACACAATTGTCGGCATGGTCGCCCGCTGGGAGCGCTGGAAGGGATCTCATGTTTTTATCGAGGCTGCGAAGGTCCTTTTGGCTGAAGACCGGAAGCTCACCTGTTTTCTCGTTGGTGGCGCGCATCCTCTAGACCTGGTGTACGCTGCGGAGATTCACGCGCAGGTGGCACGAGCCGACATGCGCGATCGCTTTCTTCTAGTCGGGCAGCGGCCTGCAACAGAGATCCCGCTCTGGCATTCTAGTGCCGACCTGATCGTACACCCCGTCACATCGCCCGAGCCCTTCGGGATGGCTGTAGCGGAAGCTATGTGCATGGGAAAGGTCGTGGTAGCCAGTGCTCTTGGCGGTCCGGAGGAGATCATCCAAGATGGAGTGAGTGGAGTGCTAATCTTGCCAGACAATGTGGCTACACTCGCGCAGACTATACAAGAACTCGTCCGTGATGGAGACCGTCGGGCCCGGCTTGCTGCGGCCGCCAGGCTGCGAGGGCGTAGCTTCTCTATTGAGGCATTTGCGAGGCGCTTTGAGGATCTCATCATTCAGACAAGCTTAGCTAATCTATCGTGAATAGGCTCTTGAGCGACCGGCAACCGAGTCTGGATGGCCTGCGGGGCATCGCGGTGACACTGGTCTTTTTCTATCATCACAACCTGTTAAACATCGGTTGGGCTGGTGTCGAACTCTTCTTTGTCCTCTCTGGTTTCCTTATCACGGCAATACTTCGACAAACCCGTGATGATGGCCATTTTTGGAAAGAATTTTGGATTAAGCGCGCGACCCGCATTGTGCCGCCACTTATACCACTCCTGCTTGTAGTCATTTTGTTTGACCACACTGTGGTGGCTTGGATACCCGCATATTTGCTCTCCCTGGGCGATCTAATTGCGTACATTCGTCCGAAATACCAAGTGACACGTCCGCTTTGGTCGCTTGCCGTTGAGGAGCATTTCTATTTACTCTGGCCCTTCGCCGTGCGCTTTCTAAAGAGATGCTGGTTGCTAGTGATTCTGGTACTGATCATCGTTGCCGAGCCCACCCTTCGTGGGTTTGTAGTGACCAGAGTGCCGGATTGGGAACTTGTGTACTTCTTGACACCGTTCCGTCTCGATGGCATCAGCCTTGGCTGCCTGCTAGCGCTGGCAACGGAATCGTCTTCGGCCCGAAAGTTGCTAGCCCGTTTCAGCGGCCCGTGCCTGGTTCTTGCGGCGGCCGTGTTTGCTGGGTTGCGCCTGCTCTTGGGTCTTCGGTTCAGTCGCGGGAATGGGTCGTTCTACAATGCGGCAGCATACTCCCTGATTGCGCTCCTTGCTTTTTTCCTGATCGCCAATCTCCTTACAAGAACGGGATCGATCGCAGCGCGCGTTATCGCCTGGAGACCGCTGGTGTTCCTTGGGACCATTAGCTATGGCTTATACCTTTATCAGAACATGTGTAGAGACCTCATAATGCGTATACCGGGGATACCCTCCCACGATGTGGCGTGGCTATCAGCTCCGCTTACGGTTTTGACCGCCTGGTTGTCCTTCGCCTTCTACGAAAAGCCTCTGATCCTCTGGGGCAAGCGCAAGGCGCGCAACTATCGTACGCTTATCTTAGGTCCCACTGAGGTGAGTCCCGCCACAGCACCGTGAACTGGCGGTCTTCACTCTTGAGCGATACTCCCTCTTTGAGGGTACGAGTGTCTTCTTTAAGGTTGTAGCGCAGCGATTCCTCCGATCGTAGGGACCCGAGGTTGAAATGAAGTTGATGATTGTCAGCCATGCCTGCGTTACCCCAATTAACCAGAACTTCTATGCTCAAGTAGGCGAGTTGACTGGCTGGGATGTGTCGCTAGTGATCCCCGCGGTTTGGACTACCGAGTACGAGGCGAATGTGGAGCCCACACGGTGGGAAGGCTTCGCAGGCCCGATCTATAAAGTCCCGGTCTGGAAGCCGGGCAACATCCCGCTACATGTGTACAAGGACACAATGCTGGGCGTGCTCCGGAAGGCAACGCCCAACGCGATTTACGTTCATCACGAACCGTACGGCCTAGCGACCTTTCAGATTTACCTGGCCAACCGGTTGGCAGGGAATTGCCCAGCCGGCTTTTATGCCGCGCAGAATATTGTGAAACGGTATCCGCCGCCGTTCAGATGGTTTGAGCGTTACGTTTTCTCCCGCTCGAGTTTTGCCTTTCCTGTAGCCTCTGGAGCACTCGATGTACTTCGACAGAAAGGATATAGGGGAGAGGCGGAGGTGTTGCCGTTGCCGGTGGACCCTAGCATTTATTACCGGCGCCCAGAGTGGGCTGCTTCTAAGCGCGCGGAACTCGGCCTCGCCGTGGACGAATTCGTGATCGGCTACCTGGGACGACTCGTGGAGGAGAAAGGGCTGTGCTCGCTTTTACGTGCGGCTGCCCTTCTGAAAGAGGGGCGCTGGCGCTGTTTGCTGGTCGGTAGTGGTCCCCTCGAATCCCACTTGCGAACTCTTGCAGCAGAATTGGGAATTGCTGACAGACTCATCTTCGCCGGATATGTTCCGCGTGAAGAGGCGCCGGGCTGGTTCTCGTTGTTCGACCTCTTTGTGCTTCCCTCGGAGACACGGCCTAATTGGAAGGAGCAGTTCGGCCGTGTGATCGTGGAAGCCAATGCATGTGGGACAGCAGTGCTGGGTACGCAGTCGGGCGAGATCGGCAACGTACTCCGCACCACCGGCGGCGGCGTGACCGTGCCCGAAGCGAATACGAAAGCACTGGCTGAGGCTCTCCTCTTCCTGATGGAGAACCCTGCCCAGCGGCGCAAGCTGGCGAAGACAGGAGAAGAGGCCGCAGTCAGGGAATATGGCCAGCTTCACTTGGCCCAGCGCTTCGCTGTTACTATCGAGAGCGCGATGGGGCAGACCGCAACGGGACAGAGGAGTTGATGTATGGTACGGCTCGCTTTGGTCACCCACAAGGTAGACCGTCAAGACGGACAGGGCCGTGTTAACTACGAGATTATCCGGGCGGCGCTCGAGAAAGGGTACGAGGTTACGGTCGTCGCAGAGTTCTGCTCTGAGGATATCGCCAACCACCCGCGCGGGCGATTTGTCTGCATGCGTGAGCGGTCGGTACCCACGCAGATGCTGCGTAACCTGTACTTTGCAGCGAAGAGCGCACGCTGGCTGCGGGATCACCGCAGCGAGTTCGATATCGTCCAGGCCAACGGATTTGTGACTTGGGAACCAGCCGCCATCGTAGCTGTGCACTTCGTTCATGCGGCTTGGCTGCGTAATCGCTTCTTTCCCTTTCACTGGGACTCCTTTAGCCCGTATGCCTGGTACCAACGCGGTCTGACCTTGATGAACGCATACTACGAACGCAAGGCATTTACCAATGCGAAGTGGTTGATCGCCGTCTCACGCGCTACAGCAAAGGAAATTACCGACCTTGGCATTTCAGCAAACAAAGTGCGTGTCATCTATAACGGCGTCGACATCGAGGAGTTCCGTCCAGCATCGCTATTGAGCCCGTCGCAGCGGGGCTCGTTTGGACTTCCTGAGGGTGCATTACTAGCTCTATTCGCAGGCGATATCCGCACCCCCCGCAAGAACCTCGAGGCGGTGCTCACGGCAATCCAAGCGATACCCGATGCACATCTCGCCGTCGCCGGCTCCCTGGATGGCAGTCCTTATCCCGAGTACGTCAGGCAGCGAGGGCTGAGCGAACGTGTTCATTTTGTTGGAAAGACTTCAGAGATGTCGGCGCTGATGCGGTCGGTGGACCTGTTCGTTCTCCCTTCACGATATGAGTCCTTCGGCATGGTAGTGTTGGAGGCGATGGCGTCTGGGCTGCCCGTAATTCTTTCTTCCATGGTCGGCGCGGTCGAGCTCGTCAAGGATGTGTGCTGGGTTATTGCTGATCCAGACGACACGGCAGAGCTCACACGAGCTATCTCCGAATTGCTGCATTCCCCTCCGAGGCGAGCCTCCATGGGCCAAGCTGGAAGGGAAATAGCTCTCCAGGTACAGTGGTCCCGCGCCGCCGACGCTTACCTGGCTGTGTACGAGGAATGCGCGGCATTATCTGCAACTGCCGGGAAGAGCGCTCAGGCTATATGAGATCGCTGCAGATTGGGAACGAGTGGTTGATGGAAAAGGAAGGCGGACTTGAACGCTACTACTTTGAACTGCTGCGCCATCTGCCCGCAAGCCGGGCTTCAGCTGTCGGATTGGTCGTTGGCTCGAGCTCGGTGGAGGTCTCGAGCAGAGGGCAAGTGAGGAGCTTTGCGAAGTCATCCGATTCCATGTGGAAGCGGATGACCGGATTACGGAATGCTGCCCTCCCTCTTATCAGGAGAGGTCAGGTAGACTTAGTCGTATGCCATTTCGCACCCTATGGCCTGCCGCTGCTGGACCGGTTTTGTTCCGTTCCATTGGTGGTCCACTTTCATGGACCATGGTCAGCAGAGAGTCGGCTAGAAGGTGCTTGGGGGTTGAATGAACGTGCAAAAGCCGTAATCGAACAGCTAGTTTTCGGCCGCGCTCGCTGGCTAATCGTGCTGTCTGAGGCTTTTCGGAGAGAACTAGTATGCCGCTACCAAATACCTGAAGCGCACGTGCGAGTGATCCCAGGCGGGGTAGACATCAAGCGCTTCAACATCACAGTCACCCGCGTTGATGCCCGTCAGCAGCTGGGCTGGCCGCAAGATCGACCTATCCTCCTAGCAGTGCGACGACAGGTCAGGCGGATGGGGCTTGAACAGCTGATCGACGCAGTGCAAATGTTGCTTCCCCGTCACCCAGAGCTATTACTGCTCCTCGGTGGCTCGGGCCCGATCGCTGGAGAGTTACAGCAGCGGGTCGTCGAGCGTGGGCTGAGTCGCAATGTCCGGCTCCTCGGAAGGATCTCAGACGCAGATCTGCCTGCCGCCTACCGTGCCGCTGATATCTCCGTTGTGCCTACGCAAGCGCTTGAGGGCTTCGGGCTGATCACCCTGGAATCGCTCGCCGCTGGTACGCCCGTGTTTGTGACGCCAGTAGGCGGCCTCAGAGAAATTATCGAGCCGTTTGCACCCGAGTGCCTCTTTCCTGATACATCGGCCTCTGGAATGGCACAGGTTTTGAGTGAGGGACTGGGTGGGAAACGCCGCCTGCCAAGCGAGGCAGAATGTCGCGCTTATAGCGCCGGCAACTTCTCTTGGGCATCAATTGGCGATAAGGTAGCCGATGTGTACAAGGATGCCCTGCGATGAAGGTGCTGTATGTGGATCAGACAGGGGCACTGGGAGGCGGTGAGATCGCGATTCTGCCTTGGATCTGTCATGCGCGCGCGGGTGCCAGCGTCATTCTGTTTGAGGACGGCCCATTTCGAGACATGCTCGAGCAATGTGGCGTTCCGGTGGAGATTCTCACAATCAATAACCTAAGAGGTATCAGGCGAGAGTCGGACATCGGAGCCCTTTTTCGCATCGTGCCGACTTTTCTGCGTCTGAGAACAAGGCTTGCGGCAAAGGCTTCCGATTTCGACATCGTATATGCGAACTCGCAAAAGGCTTTCCTGGTTGCGGCGCTATCGCGGCACAAGCGCCAGCCGTTGGTCTGGCATCTTCGCGACATTCTGACCGCAGAGCATTTCAGTCCGGTTCTACGACGGATTGCGGTCGGATTTGGCAATCGTTTCGCCACTGTGGTGATTACAAACTCGCAGGCCACCGCTGACGCTTTCGTGGCAGCCGGCGGCAAAAGGAGCAAGGTGCGTGTGGTATACGACGGCGTCAGCCCTGAGCCATTCGACAGGGTAAATCCAGCGGAGGTGCAGGCGCTACGCCGTGAGTTGGGTGGCGAGTCTGCCATCCTCGTCGGACACTTTGGTCGGATCTCGCACTGGAAGGGTCAGCACATTCTTTTAGAGGCCATCAGGGAGCTGCCTGACGTGCATGCCGTACTAGTTGGTGACGCGCTTTTTGGCGAATCAGATTATGCGGGGAAAGTACGCGCTCTTGCAAGCGTACCGGAGCTTAGAGGACGTGTCCGCTTCTTAGGATTCCGGCGCGACATTCCTGCCCTGATGAAGAGTATGGATCTGGTAGTCCACACCTCAACGGCTCCAGAGCCTTTTGGGCTGGTGATAGTGGAGGGCATGCTGGCAAATCGTCCGGTCATCGCCACCGCCGCTGGCGGTGCGCTTGAGATCTTGGGCTGTGGCAGCAAAGGGAACTTAGGCCTGCTAACGGCCCCCGGATCCGTCGGCGAACTACGGAGTGCGATTCGGTGGCTGCTGGATCATCCTGGAGAAGGAGAACAACTAGCCGCACATGCTCGAAAGCGAGCCTTCGAGAAGTTTTCCCTCGAACAACTCTTTAGTGCCTTAACCTCTATCCTGAAGGGGGTTGCGAAATAATACCGGCACCGGCGGTATCTTAGAAGGGTCTGCAATGATCTGGGAACAGGTCTCGTGCATGGTAAAATTTGGTTGTTTCATGAGGTAAATAACACGGAGCTATTCCACCACTCCATTCCTCACCGCGCTTCGGGTGAATTTCCTCTCGGCCAGATCTTCGGCAGTGACTGTGTATTGCTGCCGGCCGGAGCGCATAGAGGTGACTCCTACCCAGGCAGGCGGGAAACTCCGTCGCTGTGCTCACGTATCGGGAGAGGGCTCCCCCATTACGCGTCAAACATCAGCCTTAAGCAGCAGCAACCCGCGCCCTGTTTCTCTATTAGGACGCACTGAAGCTTTCTCTGGAAGCCTATCGGGAGCACGCTGCAGTCGCTTCACGGGTACTAAAGCAACTGACATTGGAGAAGCACGATGAGGCCCCTGGCCGTACCGGGAAGCAAGACAGCAGACCAGCCACGACCCGCAGATATATCAGATTCGGACTCAGGTCTATCACTAAGCGACATTCTCAGAATGGTTACGCGGCAATGGTTGTTTATTGTGACTTGCGTATTGCTGTGTGTTGTACTCGCTTACGTTTACGCTCGATCACTGACTCCGATCTATGAAGCTTCTGGCAGCATGCGACTTGATCCCAATCGCGCTGGATCCTTAGGGTTAGGGGATCTGGCCGGTGTGGGTGCAGGCGGCACCGCTGACATTATTTATACAGAAATGGCTATCATCCAAAGCGACTCGGTAGCTATAGAGACACTAAATCTGTTGTCTGAAGAGGACTTTCGTAGCTTCGCCGGGGCGCCTCGTAGCCAGCTAGCGTTTCCGGATGACGCTGTGAAACTAACCCGTGCTCAAGAGGCCCTGCTTGCAAGGTTCAAGGGCGGGCTTAAGGCTCGCCAAGTAGGTAGTACGCAGTTGATAGGGGTGTCTTACAGGAGCTCCGATCCGCAGATGGCAGCGACGGTTGTGAATGATGCTATTGCCGCATATCTTAAGGAGAGCTTCGATAGCCGTTATGGATCCGTGGCACAGGTGCGCAAATGGCTTTCCACCGAGATGAAAACTCTCCAGAATCAGGCTACCGAAGCTCAAAAGAGGCTAGCGAAATTTCAGGAGAACAACGGTCTTCTAGCAACTAGCGAAACCAGCAACACAACTCTGGACACGCTCAAACTCTTGAGCGTCGACCTTACTAGGGCCAAGGCTGACCGGCTCGTCCGAGAAGCACAACTGCGCGCCGCCATGAGCGGCGATCCTCACGTGGTGGCCTCAATTTTCCCGTCTCCGACCTTCAGTAACCTTCAGATAGAACAGAGCAAACTCTACACGCAGTACGCGCAGCTTTCCTCAAAGTTCGGGGAAAATTATCCGCTCTTGGCTGAGGTTAAGCGGTCGATTGCGCAGCTAGATACGCAATTTGAGGGAGAACTGACTACTCTACGCGGGCGAGTGAAGCAGGAATACGATACGGCGACGGTTTCTGAAAAGCTGTTGCAGGCGCAATATGATGGGCAACTCGACAAGGCCTACGCGCTTAATCGCCAAGAGGCAGAGTATGCGGCGCTCCTCTCAGAGACGAAGTCAACTCGCGAACTGTACGACACGCTGGAGCACAAGCTGCAGCAGGCGGGTGTGGATGCAGGACTCAATGCTGTCAACACTATGCTGGTAGACCGTGCAAGAGCCCCGCTGGTGCCGGTCGAACCAAACAAGACGGCGATTCTGGGCTTTGGTTTGATGCTAGGCTTATTCTCTGGGATCGGTGCGGCTTTCCTTAAAGAAGCAGTGACTGACACGATTCAGAGTGTAGATCAGTTGGAGCACATTCTTCGACATAATATCCTGGCGGTGATCCCGCATATGAGCGCCACCACCTCTCCCTCTCCCGCGGAGCCAAGCACCGCAAATCTGCTAGTCTCCCCCACGCTGGTCTCCTATTACACACCACTATCCCGGTCGGCCGAGGCCTTTCGCAACCTACGGAATAGCCTCCTGCTTTCCAACGACCAATTGAAAACAATTCTGATCACCAGCACGATCGCTTCGGAAGGCAAAAGCAACACGGCTGCCAATTACGGTGTCATGCTGGCTCATTTTGGAGCCAAGATCTTGATGATCGACGCTGATTTGCGGCGGCCGACCCTACATACCCTGTTTGGGCTCGACAATGTCCAGGGTCTTAGTGATCTCATATTAGGTGAAGGTGTTCCCGACTTACTGCGTAAGCCACTTCCGGAACTGCCAAATCTGTCCGTGCTTACGGCCGGTAAGCGCTCGACGCTACCAGCTGAGATGCTCAGCTCGACCAGGCTCCGTGACTTACTAGAACATTGGGAGAAGGAATTCGACTACATCCTCCTTGACTCCGCGCCGCTCCTCGTAGTGAGCGATAGCTTGCCACTCGCAAGCTGGGTAGATGGTTGCATTCTGGTCGTGCGATATAACCAGACGCCGAACTCCGCACTGCGCAGGGTGCGAGCAATTCTAGGCCGGACGCAAGCGTATTCAGCAGGCGTGGTTCTCAACGACATGCCATCAGCGGGGGTTGGTTATGGAAAATACGGAAACGGAAATGGATACTATGAGTAGCGGCTTTTTGAGGTATCCCATTGGGCACCCGTCACGCTCAGCTAAGTTGTTGCTGTGCGGTGCTCTGCTTATTGATGTATGGGGAAGCCGCGGTATTGCGCAGACATCGACCGTGCCGAAGGTGTCGGATGCAGCACAAGCAACCTCCCCACCAACAGTGCCCGTACAGCCCTCGCCTCTTCTGCTGGCCGGTGGCGATCTGCTCGATATTCAAGTGTTCAATACGCCAGAGCTCTCCGAACGTTCCCGCGTGGATCAGTATGGCATGCTGAATCTCGCGGTTGGCGGTTCCATCGATGTGAAGGGCTTAACAGCCGCCCAACTAGGCCACGTTATCGAAGATCACCTTAAAGCTTCCAAGATCATGCGTGACCCGCACGTAAAGGTTTTCGTTACTGAATACGCTACCCAAGGTGTTACGGTATTGGGCGAAGTGAAGAAGCCCGGACCAATCCCTCTTTATGGAACCCGGTCGCTTTATGACATCCTCTCTGCTGCAGGGGGTGTTACGCAAAATGCTGGCTCGACAATCACGATCTCACACCGCAATGCATCCACTCCTAAGGTAATTCAGGTGCATTCAGCCAACTTTTCTGAGGTTCAGCAAGCCACTCAAATAAACTCCGGAGACACTATCGTTGTTTCGCAGGCAGACGCGGTATACGTAGTAGGTGACGTGCAACATCAGGGTTCCTTTCCCATTCTCAATGGGGTTCCCTTGACCGTACTCAATGTTCTATCTCTGTCCTCGGGATTGACGCCGACAGCGTCGGGCTCTAAAGCTACAATCGTGCGCCAGAACTCAACCGGTGATATCACTACGATTCCATTAAATCTTTACAAGATTCTGAAACAGAAGGATCCAAACATCACGATGCAGGCCGCCGACATTCTGGTGGTCCCTTCTAGCACCAGCAAGACTCTTGTACAACTTGCGCTTCCTTCAGTGACCAACTCTTTGACCAGTGCGGCAGTTACTGCAGCGATTGTCCGCCGCTGAGTCGGCTGGCGCAGGTCATGCGGGAGCTCGCGCAAAGTGATAAAGCCGGATGGAACGCCCTACACGTTCAAACGGTTGTTGACCCAGCCAGCCGAACTCGCGAGCGTGCTCTTGAGCAATAGTCTCGCTAATGGCCACCCAACCCGTCGGGCGCTGCTCAGGCGTAAGCGTATTCCAAGCCGCCGACTGATGGCGAACGATAGCGCCATCTCCAAAGTACGCCAGGTAGACCTGAGACGGATCGGTGGTAGCTAAGCGCGACTCAAGGCGATAGAGATCCTGTCCCCAATCGAGATCACTATCGACCAGGATCTTTCCAAAGAAGGGCATGGCGGCTTCATTGAAGTAAGGGAGAAACTGAGGGACGGCCAGCAGGCATACTACGATCTGCCACCCTACCAGCAGCGCAGCTAAACCTCGCCGAAGACCGGACAGGGAGCTTGCTGTCTGCCGCAGTTTCTCGACACCGAGAGCCCCAAGCATCGCCAAGAAGGGGTAAATGGGCAGGACGTGCCGTACTCCCAGATTTATGTTGCCGAGAACCCCGATGAGCATCGGCCCGATAATGCCACCCAGAAGCACCGCAGTCGTGGGAGCACGGATGTGTTTACCTTCTAGTCGCCCAGCGATCCCGATACAAGCTAGCACCAAGAGGGCAATTGGTGTTTTGCTAAGGACCGCTACTGGGAAAAAGTACCACCTACCGCCTTGGTAGTCTTCCCCAAAAACGTACGCATTCCGACGCTGCTTCGACCCTGTGAGAACTGCGCGATAGATACCGCGGAAGAGCTCCGGGGCAGGAAGCTTCACTTCCAGAAGGAGAGCCTGCTTCCACGGTGGCATTTGCGTGAGCTTTGCTTCCACTTTGGGATCAATCATTTGCGGGGTGAAGAGCGGTCCTGTTGAAAAATGGTACACTGCCCAAAGTAGCAGACACATAGCTAAGCCGCCCAGTGCAAGGGGTTTGCCCAGTGGCAGGAGTTTTCGATCTGACAAGCGATATTGGACTAGCAGCACAAATGCCACAACGACGAAAAAAGGCAGCTCCGTAAATTTGGTGAGTGTGGCCAAACCTAAGCTGAGACCCGCAAGTGCACCAAGCCTATAGCTGGGAACCTCTAAAAAGTGTGCGAAGACGATAACAGAAAGAGAAAACATCGCCATAAAGGGTGCATCCGTCGTTGCCAACGCATCATGGGCAAGCACGACTGGACAAAAACAGAAAAGGATCACGGCCAGTGCTGCGGGCACATCGTCAAAGTTCTGACGCATCCAGCGGAAAATCAGAAGGCTCGAGAGCCAGAAAAACGGCACGATTCCAAGTCGCGCTAGAAGCAGATTGTGACGGTACTTGTTGCGGGTATTTAAGAGCGCCGTTCCCTCCACAGCCATTACATGGTGCCCTTCGCTGTGAATCCCGGACAGGTAAAGTAATGTGGCCGTCGCCGCACGCGCAAGAGGAGGGTGCAGCGTCTCGTAGTTGTAGGTCCCGAGACTTAGCCACTCCATGCCGCACGCGATGTGCACGCCTTCATCGTAGGTCTGGTTGTAGGCCACGTCGGCTCGAACGATGAGCACGCTAGCTATAGCGACAACAAAGACGCTGAGCCACGAAGACAAATGGGGAAGACGTTGAGCAAACAACATAACTCCTTGATGAAGCGCCGATTGTACCTTTACAGCGAGAGTGTATCCCACCCTCCGCAAGTTGGTTTCTCCTGGCGTGGAATTCCGCACATATTTACAATGGACTCGGCCTACGGCACTATGCTGACAAAAACGCATACACTGATCACGTCACGTGTGGCTGCACCTACCGAGCTCACCTGAACAAGTAGGTAGGCTCTGGAGCACTCATGAAGAGCAAGAGGGCAGATCCTCCACAAGTCTCGATTGCGCTCGCGACCTACAATGGAGCGCACAATCTTCAGGAACAGCTTGAAAGTTTGGCACGCCAGACCATACCTCCTTTGGAACTGGTAGTAACGGATGACGGCTCAACGGACGAGACTCTCACAATAGTGCGGCAATTTGCGCGGACTGTGGAGTTCCCGGTGCACATCTTCGCCAACGAAACTCGGCTAGGCTTTGCAAATAACTTCTTAAAAGCTGCTTCCCTTTGTAAGGGCGGCTTGATCGGCTTTTGTGATCAGGATGACGTATGGGATGAGCAGAAGTTGGACATTTGTGCATCGTATTTCAATGATCCCGATGTTGTACTTAGTGTGCACTCGGCCTCGGTGTGGAATGGGGTCAGCACTACAGGCCAGCTCTTTCCCAACTTTAGGGAGACGTGCGTGCATTCTTTCTCAAGTGTTGATCCATTCATGCTCATCCCGGGTTTCACGATGGTGTTTCGGTCCGATCTACTTCGCCTCACAGATAACGCTTCGCGCTTGAGGCACCTACTCAACGTGGGGAAATCTCCTTCCCCTATGCACCACGACGCGTGGGTGTGGTTTCTGGGTAACGCGGTAGGAAAGGTCGTAACCATCTCTCGAACATTGGCGCTGTATCGGCAGCACAACACCAACACTATTGGAGCGCCAGCGGAGACACGGAAAATACCTGGACTGTTTCTATCACTTTCCGACACAGAGTACTCTGGTTTAGCGACCCTGGAGTCTGAGTGCGCCGAACTTATTCTTTCCCTTGATCTTCGTTCTGACGCTATTAAACGAGGGTATGCAATCGCGTCGGCGCAGAGCTTCGCCCTTCGCTCGGATTACCACAAGTTTCGGTCGGTCATTTACGACCGACAGAGTAATCTATTCGACCGCAGCCGATGTTTTATCAAGCTTCTAACTTCAGGCGCGTACAGGAGCGAAGCCTCGTATACGTTTCTCGGCTCGAGAGCTGCGGTGAAGGATCTATGCTTTGGTGTTCCTGGAGTTTATAGATGGACAAAGAGCGCTGGAACAGGGGCAAAACATACCTCCATGTCCTAAGTCAGATGAGGAACTATGCCGTCCAGCAGGGGCTGCAGCTAATTTCTATGGTGTCGTGCTCCGAGATGCAGCACCTAGATCCCTGAGATTCAGCTGCATTGAAAGAAGAGATCGGGCGTGACATCACGGGCAATCGTTCATCGTTTCCTAGACTCTCGCTGGCTTACTGGCTCTCCGGAAACGCCTTCTTTCGATGTTATCCTCCATTTCCGGGAGAGCGGAGGGATGTTCGGCTTTGGATTCCAAATGCTTCTTCGCGAGAAAACCTATGCAGAAGCATACAAAAGGGGCGAGACCGTACTGACCCTGTCCGATCCAGGCCCCGATCATCGCAGCCAGCACCCCGATCACGCTGTATCCGATGACTTTGTCGCCGGACATTAGGTACCCAAATGCGTAGCGGAACGCGAGATAGATCATGTATACGAAACAAAGCCCGCCCACAATCCCCATTGTATAAAAAGCATCGCTGATGTCGATCTCGGTCGAGCCACCGCTTCCCCCGAACTTGTCGGCACCTAGAGTCACCGACCCTAATCCGCTCCCCACTGGGTTCGTAAGCCCAGTCATAATGCCATAGGAGAACATCCCCGCGTGGGCACCAGCAGTTGAAGACTTGGCATCAAGAGGATGGGCAAATCCCTGAACCACATGCTGGGTAGCAGCCTGGCTTGTACTAGCGTTGCGAGGATCCACATAAGGCGCCTCGTCCGAACTCGCTTGAGACGAGGAGTATGCAAGGGCGCTGACTCCAAGTGTAACGGCGAACAGCAGACGCGGCACAAAGCTCGCACGGTTGCGGCTGTAGCCCCGGACGGCCCAGACCACCGCCACCCCAAAGAGCACTCTTAGTATCGCCCCCCGAGTGGCGGCAAAGAAAATGGCGGAAGTCACGAGGGGAACAGGGAGAATGTAGGCACGACGGCCGGCGATCGCCGCTGAGCACAGAAGGATTGTGGTAACGACCAGAAGGCTTACATATTCCACCCCGTTCACCGAGAACCCAAAGGAGCGCACGTGGCGTCCTGTCAAGTACAGAGCGTTATACCCCGCAGCGATCGCATTCTCAATCCAAGCGCTCTCCCAAGGCAGGAAGCCGATGAACGTTTGGTACAGGCCTAGCAGCGCGGCTACCACCCCCAGCGGCACGACAACCCGAAAGAGCAGCAGGAAGCACAAATGCTCCGTCCCGAATCGACGGCCGATCCAGAACCATAGAACCGGGACGATATAGAACAACCCGGCCGACAGACCGACCAAAACCGACCCCTGCTTCGGATTGACCATCTCCACAATCATGATGCCAAGCAGAGCTAGCATCGTCTTTGAGAGACGATCCTGAAGCCGAAGGCCCCGGAAGAGAGGTAGACCAACATAGAGAGTGAAAAGAGCGCCCACCAACAAGAGTGGATCTAGACCAGTCTGACCTGCGAACATGCTCACTATCCGCCGAACATCACCAAGTAGGAACAGGTAGAAGAAAGTCATGCAAATAGCCAGCGTTCGGCTAAGCCGCCAAAGAAGAATTAAAGATCCAACCAGAACCAGCATCACTAAGAGCCGCCACTGGTTGTGTTCCAACAGGTACATTGCAGGCACCATCAGGGAAATGCCGATGCCTACCAGGAGTAAGCGGTCGAATCCCACAATCGAGACGGCGCGGTTAAACACTGCATTTACCATGAGGTCTTCTCTAGAATAGCGCGGCAGCCACGCTTCCTTATGTCAGGTCCTTGCTTTTGAATAAGATTCTTTGAGGGGAGGCGCACATTCTGCGACGTATGGTACCCGTATTAGCCTCGAACAGTCTGCAGAGGAGAGTAGCGCAACCAAGGACGAGGCCATCCAGCGCGAGGAAAAGCGCTAAGTTCTTGGGGGTTTTCTGCCACTGATGCCAGGGTGAGTTGATCGACGCCGCGAGAAAAATCGCAACTGGCAGGTGAACAATATATAGCGTGTAGGAGATTTGGGAGAAGAATCTGGCGATCGTCTGGTAAAGACTGGGCAGCGCCGTGTCTTTTTGCTGAATCAGTAGGTAAATAAATGCACTCGCAATGAACCCTACGACATACTCCTCGATGAGGGTCTCTAGGGGCAGAAACCGCACTGCGACCATGCAGAATAGCAGCACAGGGAGAGCAAGGAGAGAAAGCGATCGTGCCCGCTGAGAGCTCAAGGATTGAGGAATCATGCTGATTATTACCCCGAATAGCCAGATCGGAAAGAGGATGGCGATCCTGCTGCCCGTAAACACTAGCACTGCTACCGCGAGCAACAAATACAAGAGCCGAAGTGCAAGGTGTCGACGACCCTGCCCTAGAGCGAGCACAACACATGGGAAGGCGATGTAGTACCAAAACTCATTAGTGAGGCTCCAGAGTGATACATCAGTCCCGAGGTATTCCACGAGGATCCCCTGCAGAAAGAAGGCGTTGCCGAAAAAGGTGGCGAGATCAATGCGATGTGCCAGATCGAAAGATGTGATCAGGTCAATGCCGATGGGATTGTGATAGATGCTACCTTCACCGAAGATGCGGCTGCCTGTACGATCCAATGTCACGCAAATGAGTAGGCATGGGATTAGCGGAACCCAAAGGCGGGTCAGCCGTTTGGTCATGTAGTCCTTCCATGACCAGGTTTTCTGCTTGACCGATTTTATTACACTACCGCCAACAAGATAGCCGCTAAGGACGAAGAAAATGATTACGGCCTCGCTGGCTAGCTTCATTCCGCCGGCGGTCACCATGTTCGCCGGTTCGATTGAGGTCCCCGGAGTCTGCGAAGTGCTCGCTGCATTTACCGCGGGTTGAGTACGAGAGATCACAGACGAGAAGTACAGCGCCCGCGTGTGATTGGCGAAGACCAGAACTGCCGCCGCCCCGCGTACGGCGTCCAGATGAACGGAGCCGCTTGAAACCGGGCGCGCTGTGGAGGTGAGGGAAAACGAACGCAGGGTCACTCCGGGACAGCCCGTGGTCAGCTGAAGGGCTGATGTCAGTGTAGCCGAAAGTTTTGAGAGTTCAGGTGGGGCGGCTGGGTGAACGGTTGCTGCCGTACTCGCTTTAGCCGCAACAGCCAGAGCGGATCAGCTCACGGCGGATGCTTCGAGAGCGTAGAACCCTCAATTGATCGGGTCATTCAAAAGAGTAGATTCGGCGGAAGCGGAATCACACGTGATCGCCTAGCAGGTATCCAAAAGGGCTCCTGACGGGAGTCCGAAAGCTCAATCCCGAGCTTCGATCCACGCTCGTAGCTGGAGGAAAGGCTTCTCGACCAGCCAGAAGGACAGGGCGGCCGCAACGAGCAAGTACAGGTACCCATAAGGCAGGAGATGCAGATGTTCTGACATCAGGATCTGCTGCCAAAGGTAGAGGCTGTAGGAGAGGATACCGATCTGTCGAAGCCAGCCCAGGTTGAGCAGGCGCCCTACCATAGTTTCGCTGTGCTCCACTAAATACAGCAAGGTTCCAGTGATGCAAATCGCTGTCGTGACGGGATAGATCACTAGAGCATAGAACCCACTATACGGTTTAGGAAGCAGGGCATTGAACGCAGGATTTAGGTAGAAGGCGACCGCAGCCATCGCCGAAGCCGTCCAGGCGTTCATGTATCGTCCCTTCCACCGCACGAAGTAGCTCCGGCGGTTGATCAAAGCGAGGAGGCAACCTACCATCATGGTGTCGAGCCATCCATAGATGAGGTAGTACTCATAGCCGCGCAGGCTAGGATAACGAAAATAGAAGAATAGGCGTACCAAAGGCATCAGCAGAATCAGGAGGACCGTGGCCCGGATAATCTGATTTTTCCCGTAAAGTGCAACCAGAAGAGCGGGCCAGAAGAGATAAAATTGCTCCTCAATGCTAAGAGACCATGAATGCTGCAGAAAATACCCCTGGGCCTGCGGATAGTAGCACCACGTGTAGGTCAGGGCGGCGAGGAAACTTCTCGGGTCCTGCGGTATTACATGGCAAATCCAGAGCCCAGCAATCATCAAGAGGTACAGGTAGAAGGCGGGAAAAATCCGCATCGACCTACGGAAATAAAAATGTCTCAGGGAGATGTTTCCCGTCTTGTCCAACTCTCGCAACAGGAGATTGGTTATGAGAAAGCCGCTAATGACGAAGAAGACGGTCACTCCGCTTCGGCTGTTTCCAAGACCAAAGCGGTAAAAACTGTTCTCGCGAACTACTTCAGGAATGTACCAACTGGAGTGGGCCAGGATGACCGTTAAAACGGATAGCGCTCGGAGGCCGTCGAGTGACGGAATGCTACGGTCATGTCCTGCGCTCGTAGAGGAGCTGCCTCCCACGACCGGAATCATATCGGCAGAATAGCATTTGAAGTTCGTGTGGATGGCCGCACCCTGATACCAGCCTCGCCGGCACCAGACCGAGTCGACGAGAGCGAGGTCACAGCGGGACGGGTGCACCGTCCAAACCAGGAATCGGACGATTCAGCAATCCCTCCAACAGCGGCTGCGGCACCGACAGCGGCGATCACGAGAAACCAAGTGTAATAGCGCTCCTCCTGCGCGGGAAAGAGCAGCAGTCGCGCCAAGACGGTTGTCATCGACACAGCAACGAGATCTCGCATTGGCCTCCAGAACGAGGCATCTGCCAGGGCCAGCACAGAGAACAGAACGGGAAGCGGAAGGTAAAGAATCACTGTTTTCACGCCGAAGACACTAACGCTATGCACATAGTCCCCGAGGGTAAGGTGCAGTTGCGCATATGTAGATGGTCGCGTGAAGGAGATGAAGGAGTGATTGAATAGCACCGTGTAGGAGAGGGCGTGGGTGGACTGCCGCAGCACGGTATTCAGAAGAGCGCAGCCCACCGCGAACATGGCCAACCGAAGCACGCGCGTACGGGGTGAGACAGTTGCGCGAAGGACAAGCATTGCTCCCCACAGCGCCATGAATAAAATGTTATCGGGTCGCGCAAGCGGCAATATAGCCAACAGCGGAAGCTGTACTCCCAGCCGCCGTGTTTTGTACAAGACGATATAGATTACTTGTAACATCAGGGCAGTAGAGAAGGCATCGGGCAGCAGAAACTTACCTATACTGATCACTGGGGGCAAAGCCACGATGAGCAGGGCACACAAACAGGCTGCCGGTACGGACAGATAGTTGCGCAGCCAGAAGGCTAGAGTGGTGCCGATTACTAAATAGGATAGTGAGGAGACAAGTCGTAGGGCAACGAAGGCAGGCAGGTGGATTCCCTGATGAAACAACTGTGCCGTCCAGGTATAGAGGGGCTTGACCTCGTAGAACCGTAGAAACGTGGCAAACTCATCTGAGGTATATGAGTCTATCTCGCGTGAAAGATTGCTGTCTTCGGGGTCGCATCCGTTATGTGGCCCGGGAACTTGGCGGTCACATACCCGGGCCGCCTCCCGGAAATCAGCTTGATTGCCCCGCCCCAAGATGGACACATAGACCAGGCTGTCAGGGCCTGCTGTAGGTCGCTCAAAACAATAAAGGCTTGCGCCAAGCAGGCAAACAGCAAAGAGAATTACCGCCAATGCCGAGGGCGCGCTCTCCTTGCGAGAGTTTATGTAATATCCGGTTCTGCCGGATCCACACTGGGAATAGAACCTAGGGGCGGATCTCATCTGAAGTACATTTTCCGGATTAGCAGGAGATCGCCAAGAGCCCTAACTGAGTCTTGTATTGTCAGCTTTGATCCGTCCACGTCTTCCCATTTTAGAAGCGGCTCTTCGTACAGTGCGCAAACCGCTTGAGCACGATTGACTCTACGGATCTGGAGAAAGCGGGCCAGCATTTCGACGTCAAAGGTCCATCTTGAGTGGAACGGTGTGGCCAAAATCTGGCTTAGCGTTGGAGTCACACGAAAGAGTTTCGCGCCACACTGCGTGTCGTAGATGGGCAGGCTAAGCGTCAGAGACGCGAGAGTAGCGAAGATGCGCCCCGAATAATGTCTAAGAATACGCCGCGTAACAAGGCGTCCTTGCAATCGCACCCTGGATCCAAGCACCAGCTCGACCGATGGTAGGGTAAGCATTAGGCTTAAGAGCCGCGGCAACTCACTTATAGGCGCTGCCAAATCCGCGTCCCAAAATCCCGTGTAGGGAGCGTGGTGTTCAGCCAGGGCGTGCAGCATTCCGCTGCGCACTGCCTCCGCCTTACCCTTATTCACCCTCTGGTCTAGGACATCAACCTCTAAGGGGAATTCGGTCTGCAACGCATTCAAGATAGTAAGGGTTCCATCGGTGCTGCCATCATTTACGAAGAGGAATCTGATGCGGGGCGCGGTCGGGATGAATGCCCGAAAGGCGCTCACCGGAAGCCGCTGCTCCTCGTTGTAACAGGGAACGATGACGGTGCACAGAGAGTCGTGGATTGGTGTTATGCCATCCATTCAGAACACCTTGTAGCCAAGACTGGCGTGTCATATTGAGAAAGGCTGGACGAACCAAAAGATATTACACACAGTATAGCGCGAGTGTCACAACTGCAACGCACCTACGGGCGAGCGCACTGATATCTAGGATGTTCCCCGCGAAAGCTTTTGCCACGTTGTCAGCGGCCTCCGCTACAATAATGTCCAGAACACAACACATTACCGGGTCTACACCGCTCCGTGAGTCAGAGCGCCCTTCAGAACATCAGGCATTCGCACAATGACAGCGCCTTTACGGTTGCCTTGAGCTAGACTGCACGGTTGGAAAGCAGAGCGAAAGCGGGAGGGCCGATTGGGCAGCGGAGCAACCCGAGCCGTGGCTCAGATATCACTTCCCGCAACTTACTACTGGTGGTGTTTAGCCAGGGATGGCTCTGCGCCTATTGTCTACATCACAGCTGGTCAGTGCGTAGAGACGGCATCGTCGCGCCATCTGGGCGGTGGGAACACCGGCATCCTTTTAACGTGAACATCATAGATATTTGGTGGGTTGAAATCAGGACCAAGAAGTTTTAATGTTGCCCCTCCTTCTTGCTCTTTCCTCATCAGATATGTAGGCAGCCACATAGCCGGATCGGTGCCTGCAATTAGCAGGAAGTGGGGATTCGACGGCAGAAAGCCGCTGATATCCATCGTCTGGAAGGAGAGCAGCTGCCCAAACAGAAGGAAATTGATCTGCGCCGTCATTGAACGAGGGTACTGATTGGCTTCCGCGAAGTCAGTTAGGTAGTAGGACCGCCTCTTCAACGAAGGTGAGGCGTAGTAAGACAGTGGACGCCGCTTAGCCGTGTCGGCGATCCCAGTCACCCTGGGAATGAGGTCGAGCGACCGTCTGCGCGGCTCTAGGGATTGGGCGGAACACCAACCTAAAACTATGGACCCAGCCTAACATGTACTAGTCAGCCGCCTCCTTTGGTGCGGTCGTGTGATGGACCACCTGGATCGTCAGCCATATGCGTGGCCAGGCAGCCGAGCAGTCGGATCGATCTTTGATTTCTGGGAGGCGTCCCGGGTCGGCGCCCCCCGCGAGACCGCACTGAAGCCAAGTACAAGAATACGCCTGTGGCGAAGCCTTCGAATGATCGCTCTTCGCATGCCCTCCTAGTGTGCTGTCCCAGAAACTCGTGAACAAAGGCGGCCGAGTTTCTGAAGGACGGAGTCGGCTGTGGCGGTCCATGCGAACGGGCGGCAGTTGCGGTTGTAGTGTTGGACGAAGTGGTCGATTTTGGTGACGAGGTCTTTGACGCTTCGGAAGCTGCCACGGCGGATTGCCGAACGGGACCGTCCCGGCCGGAGTCATCGTAGAGACCACTCAAACGCCGCTCGACGCCACTTGCCCACCGTCGCCTTGGTCCAGTTCAACTGCGCCGCGATCTCCGTGTTGCTCTTGCCCTCCGCCGACCATAAGACCAACCTCGCGCGGGCTACGAGAGCATGAGGCGAAATGCGTGAAGAGCAGAAGCCGCGTAACTCAGCCTCTTCCTCCGCACTCAACTCCAACGATGGCTTCGTCGGCCAGTCAGCATGACCGAGGTTAACGTACCTTGATCTGTTTTGCTAGGTTATCTCTGGGACAGCATACTACGAGCTTCCGCATAAACAAGCGTTGGCCTGACACCATGGACGCAGCACAGGCCAACGAGCTCTGAATCAGAGGACAGCTTACGTTTGCCCGATAGACACCAACGGGAGATACACTAGGGCAGTCTCATTCGAGACGGCTGTTCCAGGCTACCCCCAGGACCTCTGGAGATTACCTTGCGTTTACCAACTCTGCTGCCTCTGGCCGGTTTCGCGGTGGCCTCGATCGCCTCCTGCACAGCTCAGACTCTCACACCTACCGATCCCCCTGACGGCAGGAAAACTCAGCAGAGTTCATTTGGGGGGTTGCTCGAGGTAGTGCCCACCCTAGTAGAAAAGCCGATTGATCCTCTGGCAAGCTTCTCCTACATAGAGACGGCAGAAAAGGCGGACGCGAAGCGACCTAACTGCGCTCGTCAGCCAGGGCCCAAAGAAGACATGGAAATTGCTTGGGTGAGCCCGTCGGCCCAAAACTCTTCCCCAGCGAGGCCCACCTTTCGACCCTATTACAGAGTCGATGCCCGCTCCGGAAAAGCTTATGGGTCGACGTATATACCAGTGGATAGCTGGGTATACACCGAAATGACCCGACTGTATTCCCTAGGCTTCGGTAATACATTGTTCCTGAATATGCGGCCGTGGACCCGACAGAGCTTACAGTCCGTATTGGAAGAGACGGAACCAGCTGTATTGAGCTCCGATAACCCAGCCGCCCTGGAGATTCTGGCGGCGCTCAAGCGCGAGTTAAAGGAGGAGGACACGGCTGGCGGCCTGCAGGAACGTGGTCTTGTGTATGGGGCGAAGTCCATTTATATGCAAGAGATGGGGATCGCAGGGCAGACGCTTCGTGACAGTTACCACTTGGGCCAAACGATCGTGAACGACTACGGCCGGCCGTATGAGCCGGGATCTAATCAGATTGCCGGCTTCTCCACAATCGCCGAGTGGAGGCGGTTCTCGCTCGATGTACGTGGAGAGTATCAACACTCACCCTCGGCAGGGGGATACTCGCAGTTCCTATCCTCTGAGCTCTCGCAGGGAGCAACCTCCAATGGAGGCGATGGGATTGCGTTCAGCGGAGGAAACCTTCACCAAGCAACTATTCCGACGGGGCCAATCCCGTCGGTCAACACTTTTCGGCTGCAGGAGGCAGCGCTCTCATTTCATTTGTTGGGCCACGAGATCTCGGGCGGGAAATCTGATGCGTGGCTTGGGCCCGCGAAGGGCGGCAGCCTAGCCTGGTCGAACAACGCTGAGAATATCTACTCCTTTCGAATCAACCGGGTAGACCCGCTCTACATACCACTCGTATCACGCCTTCTCGGGCCACTGCGGTACGACTTCTTCTACGGAAGCCTCAAGGGTCACACGGCACCGAACGACGATTGGACACACTCAACAATGTTTGCGTTCCGCCCGACAAACAACTTTGAGTTTGGCTTTCAGCGGACTGTCATCTTCGGCGGCAAGGGGCATGAACCAGTAACAATTCACACTTTTCTGAAGAGCTTCTTCGACATCAACGACACAACAGCTGCGGAAAAGCTCTCAAGGAATGACCCGGGTGCCCGGTATAGCGACTTCAACCTGTCGTACAGGCTGCCCTTTGTTCGCAAGTATGCGACCTTCTATGTCGACTCAATCGCCCATGATGACGTGACGCCTATCAGCGCTCCTCGACGTGCCGCATACCGGACAGGTATTTACGTCTCCCAACTCCCCGGAGCGCGAAGGCTCGACTTGCGGGTAGAGGGTGTCTCGACCGACCCAAATGTTTCCCGGAGTTATGGGGGGACCTTCAATTACTACGAAGCGGTACAGCGTCAGGCGTACACGAACAAAGGCTTCATCATGGGCGACTGGATAGGGAGGCAGGCGAAGGGTGGCCAGGCGTGGATAACCTACAATCTTTCAGGCCAAGAGTGGATACAGCTGGAATATCTCAACAAGAAAGCGCCGCGGAACTTCATACCTGGCGCTTACAATCCTTTAACAAACACCTATGGTCCGGGCGGCACTACCCAAAACTCGTTTAAGGCAGCGGTGGTCAAACGTTTTTTACACGGAAATGTGGAGTTGAACGGGTGGTTCCAGTACGAACGCTGGAAGGCGCCGATCTACTTGGTCGGACCCCAACACAACACCGCCGTGGCAGTACAGTTGACCTTGTATCCAGGGCTCAAGAGAATCACAACCCGGTAAAGAGTTCTTGCCTGCAGGTAAACATATAAGGCAGTCCTACCGCGTGCTCCCGCAAGCCAGGTCACCTCTTGATCACGCCAATTGGCAATCATATGTGTTGTGGTTAACCTGTCCAATGGTGGCTCGCCGCTTCGATCAGAACCGGAGCCCTCCTCTTCGTGCGAAGGTAGCATCACGCATCACTGCCTGGCTTTCTACTGCTCGACGGGTAAGAGGTGCCTCAGCCAACTCCCAGACTTTGTAAGTCTCAAGCAACTTAGAGGCTGCAAAACATCTTACGCGTGGTATGCTGCTTTCGTCGGCTCGTAAAAGAGAACTGAAAAGCTATTTCTCTTGTGGCTCTTGATTGCCAAGGGTGCTCACAAGAGTCGCACCTTGAACCCTTTCCTACCCCTGTCCAATCTCCTGGGACAACCTACTACCGTGACGGGCATAGCCGCCAACCTGTCAAACAGCCGGGGCCTGAACCATCACGCACACGACCTCCGAGTCTCTATGCGCTGCATAACCATATACTCCATCTCCGTCCTTAGATATCACTCGAATCGAACTCCGCCGTTCGCGATCGTATTTTCAATCGCGATTACTCAGTTGCCCTTGTTCTAAGCTCGCCGGCTTCAATTGATGACACGGTTGCCGACTTTGGCTCTAAGCAATCTCAAGGAGCTTCGAGCACCACAGAAACCTGCTCTCTACTCTTTTCATCAACCTGGGCGGCTCCGTGATCGAAGAACATCCGAATCACCCTAATCTTGCCGCATTTGACGGCGTTGTTGCTCTGTTCATTATGACGCTCAGTTTCGCGCCTTTCAACCTCGTCTTCGGCGGTATCCGTCACCTTTCCACTCTCCAGCTAAGATTCATTGATGTTGCGTTTGGGTCTGCATTCATTGCGTCTTGGCATTACTGCTTTGCAGCACTCGATACGTACAACCGACTCGCAACAGTTCCAAGCCGAATGCTCGCAGCAAGTAAAGGTGTCTGCATCACCACGGTCGGGGTGATTGCCTACCTTCTGACCTTTTATCGGTCGGCAGTGACGATTCACTCAACGCTTGTCATGGCCGCGACGCTATGGTTATACGTAACATATCGAATTCCAATCAGCGGGTATCTGCTGGACCGGCTGGGCGCACGGGATCCACGGCGTGCAATCATTGTGGGCAGCGGTCGCCGAGCTAGCAAAGCCTGGCGTGGAGTTCGCACACGCTATTATTCTTCCATTAAGGTGCTGGGATTTGTAGACGACAGAGACACCAGCGAAATGCCTATGGACGTGGCCAGACGCTACTTAGGCAGCGTAGACGACTTGAACGATCTCCTTCTGAATGAGGTGGTCGACGTGATCCTGATCGCTATGCCGATGAGGTCCTGCTATCCCCTCATGCAGCGAGCAGTTCACCTCGCTGAGGATGTAGGTGTCCAGGTCGTCTGTCTCGAGGACATATACTCGACACGCAGGCATCCCATTGATCGGAGCCAGGCAATCTTTCGTGACCTGGCTCCTCAGCAGGAGCATTACCTCAAGCGCCTTCTAATCAAGCGCGTCGTAGACATTTCTGGAGCTGTCGGCGGGCTTCTCCTTTTGGCGCCGCTCTTTCTGTGTATTGCAGTGGGTGTCAAGCTAAGCAGCAAAGGTCCCGTTTTCTTTCACCAGCAGAGGTGCGGCCACCGCCGTCGCTATTTCAAAATGATCAAGTTTCGCAGCATGGTTGACAACGCCGAACATATGCTGCCTGGCTTGGAACTTCAGAATGAGGCTAACGGTCCCATTTTCAAAATGAGAGCCGATCCCCGCGTGACAAACTTTGGGCGCTTCCTCCGTAAAACCTCGCTAGATGAGCTCCCTCAATTATGGAACGTACTAGTCGGCGACATGTCGCTAGTGGGGCCACGGCCAATGAGCAGTCGCGATGTCTCCTTGTTCCATGAAGCTCCTTTGATGAGACGGTTCAGCGTGAAACCAGGTATCACCGGTCTTTGGCAGGTCAATGGCCGTAGCAACGTGGGATTTGATGAATGGATGGCCTTGGATCGCCGCTACATCGATCGGTGGACGCTGCTCCTTGACTTCAAGATTCTTGCTCGAACGCTGAGTGTCGTTCTCAAACGTTCCGGAGCTATGTGAGGGCTACGCGCTCGGAACGCGGGCGGATGCAATGAAGATCGCCGTGATGCACGACTACTTTACGCAACTTGGTGGAGCTGAGAAAGTCGCTGAAGAGCTGTATAACATGCTTCCAGGAGCAGATCTCTTTGCGACGGTCGCTCTTAAGAAAAGCATGCCAGAGACCCTGCAAAATGTGCTAGTCCGGACATCGTGGATGCAGCACATGCCTAAAATGAGTAGGTTCTACCGCCTATACTTTCCTCTCTACCCCCTCGCTGTAAGCTCGATCGATTTATCTGCATATGAACTGGTTGTCTCTAGTTCTTCCGGCTACGCAAAAGGAGTACGCGCAAATCCGCATGCCATTCATGTATGTTACTGTCACACCCCGATGCGTTGGGTATGGGCATTCGACAGCTATTCGTCGCGCGAGTCGTTTGGCCGACTCACCCGCATCATTTTGCCCACGCTTATCAGGGCTCTTCGTTCGTGGGACAAGCGCGCGGCGAGACAGCCAGATCACTTTGTGGCAAATTCTAAAGCCGTAGCTCTCCGCATAGAGAGTGCCTACGGCCGTTTCGCTGAGGTGATCGCACCTCCTATTGACATACATCGCTTCAAACCAACAACGGAGCAACATGACTACTATGTCGTCCTAGCGCGGCTTGTGCCCTACAAGCGCATTGACCTCGCCGTGAGTGCATGCACACAGACGGGCAAAAGTCTCATTGTTATCGGTTCGGGACCTGCCCTTGAGACGCTGAAGTCTCACGCTGGGCCAACCGTCCGGTTCCTGGGGAGAGCCTCTGACGAAGAGGTTGAATACTACGTATCGAGATGCCGCGCGTTAATCTTCCCTGGCGAGGAAGACTTCGGCATGGCACCGCTGGAGGTAGCTGCAGCAGGTCGCCCCACCATCGCCTTTCGTGCTGGAGGAGCCTTAGAGACTATAGTAGAGGGTGAAACAGGCCTGTTCTTTGATGAGCAGACAACCGAAGCTCTGGTGGCTGCCATTGAGCGGTTTGAACAAGGGACGTGGTCAGCGCAGCAGATCCGGAGTCACGCTGAAGGGTTCAGCACGGAGGTGTTTCACGCTCGGTTCGCTGGATTCCTCCGGCGTATCGGGGCTCCAATAGATTAGCTGTCGTTAGCAAGCGTGTCTTGTAGGATCGTCAGCCCTTCACATATCACCCACTCCCTTGGAAGCATCTGGGAGAAAAAGCCGTTAGCTTTACTGTTTTCTCGCTAAGAGGATAGATGCAAGACAGCGGGTTAGCCCGGCGAATCCCTAGTGTGCTGTCCCAGAGATAACCTAGCAAAACAGATCAAGGTACGTTAACCTCGGTCATGCTGACTGGCCGACGAAGCCATCGTTGGAGTTGAGTGCGGAGGAAGAGGCTGAGTTACGCGGCTTCTGCTCTTCACGCATTTCGCCTCATGCTCTCGTAGCCCGCGCGAGGTTGGTCTTATGGTCGGCGGAGGGCAAGAGCAACACGGATGGAATGCCCGGCTTTTTTTGTACCAGTTGAAAAGCGATAAAACTGGAATAAGAGGAGCTAAGAATGAGGCGAGGAACGAAGCATACGGCGGAGCAGATTGTGAATCTGCTGCGGCAGGTTGAAGT
>JAABUK010001556.1_pt1 | contig 43148 bp, 35 predicted proteins | sample 5559141 | NCBI WGS metagenome assembly JAABUK01 (sample SAMN10711869, study PRJNA513367) | rock metagenome | isolation source: Antarctica rocks | place: Antarctica: Victoria Land, Pudding Butte nord | collected 2016-01-03 | reverse complement strand
CATCTATAAAACTGAAGTATAATAAATTATAATGAAGATATATAAATATTTATAATTTATATTAAAGAAAGTAGCTTAAATATAACTTACTAAATTTAGATATATAATATCTATAATCTCAGTTTAGACTTATACTTTAGTAAAGACGCGGGCCTATTTAATATACTGCGTAAGATCTTAAAAGAAGTAAATATGAAAGTGAAACATATTATAATTAATAATCTTAATCTTTATCACTCATACTGAAGCGACTTAGAAAGACTAATCTAATATATAGCAATAGATATTTTAATCAATATTATTAATAATCATTTACTTAAGCTCGTAATTCCTTCCGAAATAATAATATAATAAATATATAAGTTATAGAGCACGATAAATCTAATATTTCTTTTATAAACACTCGTAAATAAAATAATAAAGTACACAGTTAAATCAGATCTAATTTAATTATTTAATTACATTCCGATTAAGCTTATTCTTTAAATGTAATCATAATTATTTATAATTAAACGCAGAAGATATTAAAAGAGAATAGATATTAAAAAGATAATAACAGCGCTAAAAGACAAGATATTTAATATTCTACTATATATTAATAAATAGATAGATATAAGAATCTACAAAATATTATAAGCGCTTAATTAAGTAATCAATATAAGTATGCTATAAGCTAAGCCTTCTAAGTTCGTAAAGAACTTCTAATTAAATAAGTGCGATATAACAATCTATAAGATAAGAGAGATTAGATATAATATATTACAAAATCGCACAGAGAAATTTGAGAAAAAATATCGCGAAATTAGAAATTAAAAGATAGCGATCTTATAATAATATGTAAAAGATATATTTCACTCACAACTGATTAAAATCATATAAATAGCACAGAACATTTAAAGACTTATAAAGTAAGTTAAGATTAAAGCAAATAAATCATATATATTTTCTCAGCTTTCGCAATTAATTATAAGAGATTGCGACGGAAATCAAACTAAAGTAATTAATATAATATCACAAAAAATCAATATATTAAAGAAGAAATTCTTTTTAAAATCTTAAAAGATAGATTTACAGAATATTCAGAATATTTAATATAAAGAGAGAATTAATCTTAAATAGATGATTATAAAAGTAGAGATGTATAATATTATATAGAAGATTGCGAAGAATAAAGCTATTAATTCAAATCAGATTCTAAATAAAACACTTAAAAATATAGCAGATTAACTAATCTCACATCTTCACACAATCTTTAATGTAGTATTACAAAATAATTATCACTCTAGCGCGTGAAAACAGATAATTACACTTATTCTCCGAAAATTCAATAAAGATAATTATACTACTTCTAAGATATATCGCCCGATAACTCTACTTAATATTATAAGAAAACTTCTTAAACAAATTATAATATATAAGCTCTTATAACTTATTAAATTTAATTATCTTCTTTTAAAAATATAAATAAGAGCTTAAAAAGATAAATCAGTAGAAATAATTCTTTAACTTCTTATAAAATAAGTACATACTATTTAGAATCTTTCAGACTTAAAGAAAATCACAACTCTTTTTAATCTTAATATCTCAGACACATTTAATTATATATTATATAAAAGACTAACACACAATCTTAGAAAAAAAAGAATTCTAGAAATATTAATAAGATAAGTGAAAGGCTTTTTTAAAGATTATATTATAATAATAAGACTGATTAAGAATAAGTCCGAACAATTACAAGTGAAAACGAGTATTCCGTAAAAATCTTTAATATTATCTATTCTATTTCTCTTCTTTATTATAGATTTATTAGATATTATAAATAATAAAGCTTTATAAGTTTCCTCAACTAAATTTATAAATAATATTAATATCTTAATATATAAAGCATTAATAAAGCGTAACTATAAGTATCTAAAAGAGATTCATTAAAAGTATATATAATAAGCCGCAACTTATAATACACACTTTATATTAAAGAAATATAAGATTCTTTATTTAATAAGATCGCTAAAAAGATTCAATCTAATAATCACATTAATACTCGAAGAGATATAAATTAACTTAAAATCTTATATTTATATATTAAAGATTTAGATTAATATTAAATTAAGATGAGAATTATATCTCGCAAAGATTCAGAAAAGATAGATCTCACTATTAAATATAATAAGTTATATTATATTATTAATCTAAAAAGTTATATTTAAGAAGTTAAGATTAGTCTATAACTTCATCATTAAATCAGCACTACTATATAATATAAGTATATAACACAAATTATAAAAGATATCTCTCACTTGTAAAATAATAAAATAATAACTTAAAATTACTTAGAATCACTTTTTATAAAAGATCTTTAAAGTGTATTAAGTTATAAATAAGCGTATTCTAAAGAAAGAAATAGAAATCTACTTAATCGCAATTATAATAAACAGATTAACGATCTTAGAAGTGCGTAAATAGACTTTAATTATAAAAGACTATATAATTTATTAAATATGCGCAAGAATTCGCAATAAAACATTATTAGAAAGAACTTTAAATTAATAAGCAATATTATTAAATATTAAGAAGTAATAACTGAAGAAGAGAATTTTAGAGAAGTTCTAAATAAATAATTTACTATTATTATTATTAATAATAATAATAATAATATTCTCATAATAGAATATAAAAGAGAGTGGACAGAAACGCTAATTAATAATATAAAAATAAGTTCTTAAGAAAACATTAACTAATATATAAGAGATATAATAAACAGCTTATCTTTAATTTATATCCGCAAATAAAATCAAGAATTCAGTATAATTTAATCTGAGTCGCAATCATTCAAAACTTTATGAAGAATTAACGAAGATGACTAGCGCGCTAATTATTCAGATTTAAATAAAAAAGATTAGACTAAACAGATTTTTTATAAATAGAAATATTCCGGATTACGCATCTGCGTGCTCCTGCGACTAATAATAACAAACGGCGAAGTATATTATAATATAATATCCGCTCTTCGCAAGCAAGAGAAGAACACTATTTTCAATTGCGGGAACGAGCGACTATCGATAAATAATCATAATCATTTGTAAGATTAAAGCAGCAGCACATTTTCTTTAAAAGACGGGATTTCTGATATAATTCCAAGTAAGTAATATCTAAATTAAAGAATCGAGGTCGGAATCTTGCAGTAAAGCTCGCAAGAGATCGTAACTATATAATACAGAACGCAAATAAAAGAAAGCGAGATATAGACGATAGATTTTTTTTTCTAAAAAGATTTCTTACTTTATAAATATATAGATTCTCTTATTAGTTATAAACTAGATAGAAGTAAGAATTATCATTAATTAAAAGAAATAAAATAATTTATATAAAAGTTAATTATTAGTATATAATTATTAACTAATTTATATTAAGAATTAATAAAAGATCTTAAATTTATTAATTAAAGATCTGATATATATTATAACTTTAAGAGAATTAACAAACTAAATCTTAAAAAGAAGAACTTAATATATTTACTTCACTGAAATATTAAAATTAAAAGACTTAATATAAAATTAAATCATATAAAACTTAATCTTTATTTAATTTAGAAAGTCTTAAATAAGTTAATCTATAAACTTAAACTTCTAAATATTATAAGAATTCACTTTATATTTAATATTTCTTTTTTAGAATTTATATTAAAGAATATTAAATAGATTTTAATTTATCTAAATAATTAGAATTAGAAGTATAAAATAGAAAAAGTTCTTAATAATTAAGAGATTAAAGACAAAACTTATTATTTAATAAAATGATTAAATTACAGCACATCAGAAAATATATAAGAATTAGAAATGAATCTCAGTCTCGTAATCCTTAAGAATTATCACCGCCGGAATTCTTAATGTGAAAAGAATTAAAGAAAGCAGCTAACTACTCTTTATTAAAAGTGACGTTTAATTCCACATTAATTAATAATTCTTTCTTCTTAAAATATTTCTCTTTTCGATTAAGCTCTTTTAAAAACTTAATCTTTTGAGTAATTATCTTACTTTAAACCGCCCGAAAAGTTTTAATATAAAAGTTTAAACTCATTATTTCCGCAGTATTTTATTAAAGATGAAGAAGAGTTATCTTTCGCGTAATCTTTAAATACAGCTCTTTCTATTATAATCTCTAAAAATTAATCTTTAAGAAGTTATTATTATAATAAATATTATAATAAGTATATTCTAAATACTTTAAAATATCTTTAAAAAATATATAAAGATAATCTTATTTAATATAGATAAAATACGCAATTATAATTAATATTCTTAATAAAGTTATCTTCTTCATTTAAATCTAATATTATTTATAAAAGAAAGATTTACTAACACGATATTAAGATATAATAAAGAAAGAAAGAAGTAGAAAATATTAAAATTATAAAGATAGATTTAAATAATTTAAGAGATTAAGTTAACTTAAAAGAGTATAGTATTATAGTTATAGATTAACAGCTAATAAACTTAACTCTAATTATTAAAGACTTAATAGTAAGTTAAGATAATAGATTCTGCTTATAAACATCTTCTAGAACTATAGTAAATCTAATTTAGAAAGTTATATTCAATCAGAATAATTAAAGATAAATATCAAGAAAAGTACTTAAGAGTGTTTAAGAAGAGTACTTAAAAGTAAGTATTTAAAAGTATTTAAAAAAAGCACTTAGAAGTATTATACACAGCTTATTAATAATAATTATATAAATAAACGTTTATCTCATAATTCTATAATCTTGTTTCTCTTTTATAATCAACTCATATTATTAATTACACTCTATCTTTAATCCTTCTATATAAGAATAGTGATTCTTATTCACAAATCTCTAATATCTGAATCTTGTTATAATTAGTCTTAATAGTTTTTAACAATAATCTACATTTAATAATAATAGAAGAGATTCTCTAAATTTATATTCTAAGACTGTTTTAATTAAGAGAAGAAGAGCTTATATTATATTTAAATAAAAGAGATTATTTAAGAGTATAAAATAGTTAAGAAAGAGATTTAAGAGCTTAATAACACTCTTAAATTAATACTTAAGATAGAATAAAAGCTTAATAATATTATAAATTGAATAAATCTTCATTAATAATTAGCTGATATATAACTAAAATAGAGATTCTTAAAGAAGATAGATAAGCTTATTCAAGAAGATAAGATAGAAGATATTGATTAATATAGATAAGTCTATTTCTACTTATTTAAGCTTAAATAATTTAGAAATAAATACTGAAAGCTTATTCTTCTTCTAAAGCTTATTTCCTTCGCTAAAGAGTGTTAAATTAATTAATTAGATACTATTATACAAGAAGATAAGACATCTGCTTATACTCATTATTATTAAGATATTATCTATATTCTTTATAAGATTATACAGCTTCTTTAATTTAAGAATTCATCTGATTTAAATATTATTGAGTCAGCTTAATATTAACTTAAAAGAAGAACTATCGCCCGCGGTATGTTTATAAATCACAAGAATATGAAGAAGATATAACTTTAAGTATAGAAAGATTTATCACAAAAGATAATATAAATATAGATTAAGACTATATCAGATTATATTCAGATTATTATACAGCTTAAAGAGAGAAATAAGTATAAAGAGAATATACAGAACTTTAAACGCAGCTGAATAGACACTTAAATTAAGAGTAAGCTCTCTACACTGCAATTTATTAATCAACAAACTCAACACTAAGCTCAGAATGAGGATATCGAGACCAGCGAGCTAGAATAACATGAAATCCCTGACAGGGAGTGATTCTGTTTCTCACTAGATATAATTAGTATGGTCACTAGAACAGCTAGTCTCTACGCCAGTGATACGCCAAATTAGCGTATTTCAGTGACTTTTGGGGCACGCCTCCGTACCCCCTGCAATGGCTTTCTGGTGGCGGTGTTGCTCGATTCGGTTAGGGCGGTGGTGATTTGTGAAGGAGGGCTCACGACAAATCGAAGTCCTTTCTTCGGCATGCGGTTCATTGGGTCTCTGGACATCCGGGATTAGATTGAAGGGTCAGGGTGGTCGGGATTCGGCCAAATTCATTCGTTGAAGGCAAGCAAAAGATGGGGTCTGTGTCTTGGGGATATCGCTGAGGTTTGCAGCGAGTCTTGATCAGGACTGGCTACCAGAAAAAGAATGCCAAGACATTTGAGACTTCCTCAATGGGACTGGCTGCCCTTTGGGCCATTAGTAGTCGTCAGCTACCGGACTTCGGAATCGCTCTCCCAGCAAAACAGGCAGGGTCCAAGACACAGAAAGATGTAGGGTCGATATCATATAAGCCAACGGCCACCATCCCTCCCTTCCTTCGACGTTTGGATATAAAGTCTGCGACTGATTCCAGCATTTCTTTCCGTGCCCAGATCTTCTTCAAACTCGCATTCGCAAACCTGACATATGTCGGAAAACCTCTCGTCTTGCACGGACACAAGGATGCCCTCACATCACAAGAGTGGTAAGGACCAGGCTGCCGACGCGCAGCTGGCTCCCTCAAAAGACATGGCCCCTCTGCCCGAGAACTTCGGCCCGGTCTTCTTCCAGAATCAATTCCGGACCAAGGTCGAACTGCCGACCAAGGAGAAGTATCCAAACGGGAAGGGCGAGTGCGCAATAGTCACGGGCTCAAATACTGGGCTTGGGTTCGAGTCGGCGAGGCAGCTCCTGACTCTTGGTCTGTCGCATCTGGTGATGGGCGTGCGGTCTGTCGAAAGAGGCAATGCAGCGGCTACCAAGCTTCATGCTGCGAACTCCTCCGCAAAGATCGAGGTTTGGGAGCTGGATATGGAATCATACGACTCTGTCCAAGCCTTTGTTCGCAAATGCCAGGGCAATCTCTCGCGCATCGACATCGTCATCCTGAATGCCGGCCTCTCCCCACTCAAATTCGCGACCGTCCCTGCAACCGGCCACGAGAAAGCTATACAAGTCAATCACATAAGTACGGTGTTTCTGACCGTTCTCTTGCTTCCGGTCTTGAAGAGCAAATCCAAAGGCCACAATCCGCCACGACTTACAGTCGTCAATTCAGTCACGTCCCATCTGTGTAAGTTTCCCAACAAAAGTAAACGTCCCATTTTGCCATCCTTCGACGACACAGCTGTCACCCCAGGGAGTGCGAACGAGAGATACGGTGCTTCTAAGTTGCTGTGCCAGTTGTTCATCGTCAAGCTGGCAGAGAAAGTCGACCTGAAGACGTCATCATCAACATGGTTGACCCCGGGCTGACTAAAAGCACGGGCCTGTCACGCGATGCCAAGGGTGGTACCGCCGTGGCTGCCAAGATGTTCTTCTCCATCGCGGGAAGGCCCGTGGACAGGGGCGCGGCGACCTACATCGACGCCGTCTTGGGACACAGCAAGGAGTCTCACGGTTGCTTTCTTATGAACTGCAAGATTGCCCCGTATGTCACAATCCTTCAAGTGCCCGTGTCTTGGAATATACTGCTAACAACCTCCCGCGATCCTCAGACTCGCTTGCTGGTTCTACACCGACGGCAAGGTATTGACAGACCTGATCTGGGCCGAGACGCTTCAAGAACTCAGTTTCGCGGGCGTTGAGCAAATCATTGCTTCCGTGCGATCTCCAGAAGAAAAGTGATCTGTTTCATCTCCTTGCATTTGAAGTTGGCACTACCTCATTCTGTAACATTATAGGCTGACAGAAGCTTGTCACGGTCCTGATCTATTTCATTTGCTATTCTTGGTTACGATTAATGTGGGGGAGGAAAGAATATCACTGAACGCGTAACACCTCTCGCAGAAGAATGACAAATCGACTTGGTAAACTTTCGGCTGTATGAACACCAATGCAGGCCGTCGCGCTAGTTGTCGGTGGACACTGTTCTTCCGCTCCGTTACAGGTGCGATCCGCAGGAAAAGCGTCTAAGCAACTGAGACCCATGTCTGAGTACGTAATATGGCGTCATTATGAGCGCAACAGCATCAAGTTTCCATCTCCATCACTGAATGGCGACCCTTCCTAATTGGCAATAGTGGCTTGGCCAAGATGCGAAGAACAATTTTTCTATTGTGTTCTTCGTGCCAAGGCTGCAGCAGAATCTTGGCCAAGTCACTAGTCTGAAATAGGAACGTCACCACTCCAGTGGCACAAGGGATATCAAGAAGAAGAATTATGTGAACAGCAAATAGCTTACAATCGAGCTTTTTCTAATATGCTATTACTCTATTCTTAATAGTTCTACTTACTTCTGAGCCAATTTGGTCTACTTCAATCCCCGCTCGAATCTTTACTTATTATCGGAGATCTTCTACATTGTTTTCTGCGCCGATTCTCTGCATTTCTACGGCATCTTCTCATCTGGCTGTATCAGCGTTATTTCGAACGATTTCCAGCTTTCATGTCGCTTGAAATGAAAGCTGGAGAGATGTGTCAGCTAGCCTGCACCTTAGGGCGTCCATCAGACTCGTTTGAGCTAGCCTGCGCCCTTGTCCAACAGGCTATTTTGACCGATGCTCTTGACACATAACATTCATTTGAGCAGCAATTTTAGATAAATTCTACAAGCATTTCTAGCCAGTTCTCGCGGTTTGCTTGACAACTGCGAGCGAGGGACTGCAAAGGACCAGACTACAGAGGATTAAATTGCGAAGGGTCAGATTGCGAAGGATCAGTGGCAGTGGCTAATTGCAGCGGTCCTTTGGTACCACAGTTATGAGCCCCAACTCTGCTCAGACTGGCTGATCTAAATCTATGCTGATGTCTAGTGCAGTGATAAGAGGCGTTGGTCCGATTAACTAGCCTTCGGCCAGATGGGGCAGACGGCAGAAGGCGAGAAATCCGATGACGAAGAAAAGGCTTCTCGAATCGGGCACACTGATGCATCGAGGGAAGTAAGCCAAGGTGAAGACGCAGCGCTCGAAGCATTCCCAGAAGGAGGTCTCCAAGCATGGCTATGCGTGCTGGGCTCATTCTTCCTCATGATGGCCACGTACGGTCTCATGCTCTCCGTTGGCACATTGCAGGATTACTGGCGCTATAATCAATTGAAGGCTTATACACCAAGAGACATCGGGTGGATCCCATCTGTATATGTTTACCTATGCCTTGGTCTCGGGCTCTGGGTAGGACCGCTGTTTGATCGACATGGACCTCGTGTTCTCACTATACTTGGAAGCATCTTGTATATCATTGCGATATTCGCATTGGCAGAGTGTAAGAAATACTGGCACTTCATGCTCTGCCTCGGCGTTCTGGGTGGTACTTCTGCAGCACTGATCACAACGGCCGGTCTTGCAGCAGTCAGCCATTGGTTTGACAAGCGCAGAGGTCTAGCGACAGGAGTCGCCATGATCGGCAACTCTGTGGGTGGGACTATCATTCCTCTCATGTTGCGAGCAACTTTTCCCCGCTATGGTTGGGCTTGGTCCATCCGAATCCTGGCGTTCACTTTCCTGCCGTTCCTCATGATCGGGAATGTTTTCGTAAGAGGCCGACTCACACCGAAACGACCATCTACGAGAGAGGAGAAGGCCAGCATGATGTCCTTCCATCTCTTCGCCAACCCCGATTTCACGTTTCTAACAGTTGCCGTCTTTGGCATTGAGATCGTCCTCTTCGGTGCCTTAGGTCTCCTTCCCACCTACGCGACCACTCAACGCTACTCCTCCGAGACTGGCTTCTACCTCATCTCCGTGATGAATGGTATTAGCTGCCTTGGCCGCTTCTTCTCAGGCTTCCTATCTGACCACGCTGGCCGCTTCAATACACTTCTCCTCATGATCTTCCTTACATTGGTGGTCATGCTAGTGGTATGGCTCCCATTCGGCGCTACTAACCTGCCGGCTTTATATGCTTTTGCTGCACTTTTCGGCTTTGGTACGGGCTCTTGGATGGCTTTAATCCCTGTTTGCGTTGGGCAATTGTGCCGCGCAGAGGAGTTCGGGAGGTACTGGGGAACGTGCTACTTCGTTGCAAGCCTGGCGACCTTAGTATGTGTCCCCATTGGTGGCGAGCTGGTAGAATCTGTGGGACCGAAAGCTATGGTTGGATTCTTTTGCGCAGTGCTGTTTCTGTCTTCGATCAGTTTTGTATTGAGTCGATGGGCATGCTTGGGATGGAAGTGGAGATGGAATGCTAAGATTTAGATAGAGCAGACACGGGGTACAGTATACAGTTGCTGTGGTTGAGTATAGGAAAAGACGAGATGCGTGTAGGTTTTACTTGAAAGCACGTGAAGGCGTGTGCATGGGGCTCTCACGGGTTTCCTGGGAACCAATGTGACGGACATGTACTGCCTCAGACACATCAATTCCCTTGTGTTTTCTTCTATGTAGTTCTCTCTCTTTCTCTATTGATCTGAGGAGAGACAGGCAGAAATGCACACGCTCCTGCAACTCCCTCCAGAACTTCTCTGTGATATGTTCCTACCCTCCGCTGCAAGAGCTCAAGCACACGCGGTCAACACGTGAAATATCAGCAAGTGTTGGGGCGGAAATACTCATCCCGGAAATGGAGGTACTCTTCACCATGGCGTCCCTGCAGCGACTGGGAGCGATATCATTGCATCTAGTTCTACGATTGTATTTGAGATCTCTCTTGTACACTGCTAATCACTTGCCATGATACGCGGATGAGGCCTTCGACCGGTGGAATGCTGAACGCCAAGATGACGAATATCTTTTATCTTTATCGAACAGCAGATAGCGATGTCCATGGACGGTGTTTCTGACGATGGGTTCGCAGATCGCCTACCGCAGCGTCAATGGTCTTGCCATTTCCTCGCGTCTTTTCGGGCAAGGAAATCGAATGATAATCCGGACAAAGTATTCACAGTCAACATGCTCTCAAGCAATTGTCTAAATAAAGAGCGAGATGAAGAGCATTCGAGTCTCTAGAGGTGAAGGGCGTTCCAGAAGATCAGAATATGCTAGATGCGCATTCAAGGCGACGTTGGTCAATCGGCGTGAAATCTACCCGCGCGACCTACCAGAACACGAGCCATGTGACTATTCAGAACTCAACACACTTCTCCCACCTTTGGCCAAAGCATCGAGAGGCGGGACCGAGAACAAGCTGTCTGGACGAGAAGGACTCGGAAGCGATCAAGAGGTCCCAAGGCCGGCGACCTTTTCAGCAAGTACGCCATGGTCGGCTTTGACCCAGCTAGATGATATCTGATTGCGCCAAATCGTCGCGTGACCTCGTCAGAAGGATGAAGGAGAGGTGAGAAGCTTCATTATACCGACCCTGCAAACTCTTCGGTCCCTTGTGACGCTGCTGGTCCTCATCCAATCCAATAACAATGAACAGAAGATTGCAACCACATCTGGGGGTCACCACTTGAAAAGTCTTCTGCTCGGCATGATGGAGAGGAGATCAGAAGCACTTCTCCATATCTACCACATTGATCTTGCCTAACCATCACACTGCACACCAGCTAAGCAAGAGCGAGATTGCGTGGACATTTCCCGAATTCGACAAAGCCAGCATTGGCGAAAGTATTGCAGCTCTAAGCACTCTCCGATTATCTGTTGCTCCTATTCACCCATCGCTAGCCGGCAAACAGTGAGCGATTATGGTCATAGCAGAGTATTGAGTATGGTGGGCCGCGTCAAAAGTCACAGGCTCAATAATACAACGAGCGTTACCTGATGCCTCGATGCTCTTTAGGCATCTTTCGATGCGATAGCAAGCAGCATAACGATTTGCGTCCCTATCCTACCTAGGCTTCCGTCTGATCGATTTGGTCGGTCAATCTACTTGGCACTTCAGCGCCCTGCATAAATACCCGATGATGCGGTCGATTCACCATTTCCCACTATTTTCCAGGACGATCATAGTTATCAGAAGAGTTTTGCAACACAATCCCACTCCTTGCGATGGAACCAGTTTCACCAGCACCAAACCGCCGCGTTGGAAGCACATATCCCAAACAAACCCCTCCAGGCTTATCAGACGTAGGATAGCTAGCTCCTTTGTGTCAAGTACCGCCTACATGCTTGACAATGGTGAACATACCGGTGGACAGGAGCTAACAGAGTTTTACCTGGGACAAGGTCATCAACCTTCATCGTCCTGCTCCAAGGGAGCCGCCTTCAGCGAAACATTAGCTTACTGGTGGCCTTCAAAGCTGCACGTCCGTCACCAAGCACCTAGCTGAGCAGATTGCTTCTGGTCCCCAACGCCTCTTCCTCTTCTGGCTCATCGCGCACCACGTCCTCAAAGATGCCACGGTCGCACGCTTCCCTATGCTCCCCACATCTCTGCCGATGTCCTAGCAGGAAACCATCAACGACATCTCAATGTGTACCATCTCCACACTGACCTTTCGATCACTGATGCGCCGCAGACGAATCAAATGGCCAGATACCCTGCCATTGGAAGCGAGCTACCCGGCCATACCGCTCCCATCCGTCTGACTAGACTGCAAAAGCCGTGCAAGCACTCATGAAGCTCTGGACGCGCCAAAGAAGCCGAAGTGGCTCGCTCGGGTGCTCTGTGCTTCAGTCGTATTCACATACGCTTTGATAAACGAAATTCCGCGGTCGAGGGCTTACTAATACTGCATGTTTGACTGCATCAATTGGAAAGATTTCTCCACTGACACTTTATTCCCTGCCCGCGGACCCTGGGACTGATGTGCGCGTATCGGATGTGCTGGACTATATTCTAAGACGCTGCTGAACGATGAGTGAAATCCATAGATCAAGCCGCACCGCAATTACGACTACCTACCCGCAACTGTTCCATAGATGAAAGTACGTCCCTATCTCCTCCAATATACAAGTAGATAGACCCGTCCTTCCATTCATTCGCTCTCAGACAACCGCCTCCTCATCCCCCTTCCCCGCCTTAGCATAGATGTGAAACTGCACGAAAATAACCACATCCTCCACCATCGTGCCCAGACTGCCGATCAGCCACGGCACATTCATGATGATGTAGTCCCGGTCCAGCGAGTGGAAGATGATGCCCGCACCATATGTTAGGTTGCCCATGAGGGAGAGGATGAAGAAGAGGAGGGAGAGGCCTGTCATCGCCGTTAGCTGCTTCGTACTTGACGTCCCCAGGAGGGTATTTCTGGGGAATGGCCGGGTGTGGTGGGTGGGGGGCTGGGGAGGATGGACTGTACCTTCACAGCTCTTATCCCGCGCATTCTTCACAATTTGAGGGATCCTCGCCCCTAGATACGCGGCCGCACTCATGTAACCCAGGACCTGCGCTCCCACAGGCCCGGTGTCTCCTCCGACACCATCTCCCGCCTGTACGGGAGTAGGCGCCCAAGCACCACTCCCCCACGCTATCGCCCACCCCGCCGTGCCCACCGCCATTATCCCCAATATCGAGACCAGATTCTTCATCCAGACTTTCGCCTTTCCACCCTTGTCATCTTCCTCCATGATCCGCGATAACAGCGCGTTGCTGCCTTGACTGCTGCGCCGCCTCAAACTCGCGGAACTTGATGTAGTTCTCCGCCGGCGCTGCTGCGAGCCGGGGATGGTGATGCTACCGCTTCGCTGGCGGGCTAGGAGGGGCTCTTCTTCGCCGATGATATCAGCTATGTTCGCACTCGCACCCACAGCAGCCCTATTGCCGTTTGCATTCGCGCCGCTTCCCTCCTCTCTCCCCACCGCCTTGGTACCGGCATCCCCATCCCTCCCACCAGCACCTCCCTTCCCCCCATTAACCCAATTATAATACACGCACTGTGAGATAAGCACCCCATCCGCAACACAGAAATACACTGCAATAGCGATCACGGTCGGGACGAGTCGCGCCCAAGCGCCGCCGATCAGGTTGGCGATGTCGCCGAGGAACCAGATGAGGAGGAAGGGGAGGGAGATGGCGGAGGCGGAGGCGTTGCGGTAGTTTTCTAGGAGTTGGGGGATCTGTGAGAAGGAGGTCAGAGAGAGGGATTAGAGGCTTAGGTTGGAGGACGTGAGAGGAGAGGATTGCGATCGGGGTTGCGATTGTACTGGCGATCAAGGATGGTGTGGTTCGTGAAGCAGCGGCCGGAGGTATAGAAGAGGACTTAGGTTTGCCTCGGATGAGGAACTTACGAGCAGGAAGATCCAGCAGGCGATGGAGATAGAGCCCAGAATGCCGGAGAGAGCTTCTTGGGCTGTGAGGGCGATGGCGCTCGACATCGCCATATTCGGAGGAGGCGCGAGTTTAACTTGAAGACTTGCGTCCTTCGATCTCAGTTTTGGGCCGCGTTCGCTTCAACACTTCATGCAGGACACATTCCACTCATGTATTTTACCTCTGACAACAAGCACACGCTCTCACACATTTTCTCTTTTAATTCGTGATGCCAAGCCCATTCTATCTCCCACATTCTCAGCAGTTAGAAGAAGTCATCCTCCATTTCCGTTTCCGATTTGCTAGACGCGAAAACGATCGCCTCCCTCCGCGAGGATGTCCGCACCCCTCTCATCCACCCTCCTGCAACCTGATGGAGAAAACTTCTCAGAGCGCCCATCATCGGCTGGGGAGGATACGCAGTGACGGTTCAAGACGATGACACTGCCCTCAAACTCCCTATAAAGCGCGGTCTGGTTGGCCCGAATGGAACCTACACCGTGCATGACGAAGTCAGAACCGACATGTCCTACGAGTGTCTGGAGCGTGAAAGATAGAAATGCAGATTGAATCGAATGAATCGAATGCCTAGAACCTATTGTAGCGTGCCTCCAGAGCGGCATCTAAATATGAAGGGAATAAGGCTCAAAATGGCCGAGAATTGACCATGCATGAGAGGCAGAGAGTCCATCGGCTGCATCACCCCTGGCCGAGTCGAGGGAGAGCTTTGCCTTGAAGTGGGAAATCCCTGCAGCATACGGAGTACAGGGATCTCAATCGTACGCTCTATCACTCTGTGCTAAAGAAAGTGGGTATCAATAATCATGGCAAGTCTTTGATGACGATGCCTTTCCAGCCTGCAGCGAGACAAGCTTCTCCACCTGCTCTATCCATTTCCGAGCGAATGCTTCTTCCGTAAAGTTCTTCGCCACGTTTCGTCCACGAACCCGCATTGCACATCTCTCCTCGGGCTCCATCTGCATCACGCTTCGGAAGCCCTTCGAAAACTCCTCCGCGGTCTCGGCATGATACCCTGTGGGCTTCCCATCGTATGGGATGACAATGTCCAGCTTCGGCCCCCCGCTGTTATGCACGACAGGTATCAGACCAGCTGCCAGATACTCGACGACCCCAATGCCAAAGTGTTCGTTCCACATGCCATTTGTGCCAATTGATGCTGTTTGCAGATACGTGAGGATTGTTGAGTAAGGGGCGTCGGTGATGAATTCTGTGAGAGTGTCAATCGACAGCTCGTGAGCTTGCAATCGGAGGTTGTATATGTGTAGCTCGTCAGGGGTGTTGCTTCGGACAGAGCCTATCAGGACCAGTTGCGGCGAAGCCGAGCCCTCTGGCAGAGCGCGGACGTATTCTGCGAAGGACCGTAAGATCAATGGATGATTCTTCTCAGGACGAAATTGAGCGATGTAAAGGACTTGGTGCTTTCGCTCCTTCTCCGTCTGCACGGATACGTCGACCTTCTGCTCCACCTCTTCAACAGGACATGGCGGATAGATGACTTTTCCAACCAAATCCGCTGCATCCTTGGATTTCCACAGAGCAGTAATGTGACCTTTCGTCCAAGTAGAATTGCACATGACCACATCAATGTGACTCCCTACCCAACCATACAATCGAGCAAACAAATGCCAATACAGCTTCTTGGCTTTCCCTCTCGGACCAAGCCCTGCGCCAGCATGAGCCCCTTTTCCTCCCGCTCTGTCATCCAAGCTCCCAAGCATATCGGTTGAGATTATGGGATAGTGTACATATGCACCGACAGGCATCTTTGGAAATAAATACTTTGCAAATGCCAGCGCGAAGGCATAGCCCATGGTGTCAATGAATATGTCAGGTACGAGAAGACCGAAAGCGTCGTAGGCCAAAGCCAGCGATCCAAGTGACTGTCCAAGAAGTGTAAAGTGAGGGTATGCACTAGCCAGGACGAGGTGGCGAGTAGACAGGTAGAGGAAGACCAGAGTTGGCGCATTCAATGTGATTCCAAATGAGTTATATACTCGCTTTATCATCGCGTCCTTGTCAACATCATGGTCTCCACAATAGACCACGCATACTGCCCGAGGCCATCTGTTCTGCGTTGCTCTTATCGCTGCCCACAGGACTCTTTCACCGCCTCCGCCAGCGTTGCTGTATAGCTTTAGCTGACATCTAGCATGGCGAGAATCATTCCTACCAGAAAGGATGGAAGAACCCTATCACACCGGCATAGTCCTTCTCTTGATGTGCATCTCTATTGACGGCTGTACCGACAGCGTAACTTCCAACTCTTTCCCAATCCTCGTCCTCTGTTCTTTGGGAGGTTTGTTGGGTTGAGGAGAACTGTTGCTCATCAAGTTTGACACGCTGTAGTATAAGCTCTCTTCTTGCGCTCGTCTTCCTCCGCAAACGGTCACCCGCAGTTCTGAGGAGGAGTCGAATGAGGTAAAGGCTCAATAGTGGGAGGAGTGGTATTGCGGCGATCAATGCAAGAAAGATTGAAGCAGCCATGGCTTCAAATGATACTGTTCAAGGGCTTGCATTTCCTAAGGATGGGACGGGTCTTCATCATTGTGTTGGTGTACGACCTCGACAAAGCATTTAGTATGCTTACCACGTGCGCGAGTCATTTGTTCAGAGGAGACCCAAAAACACCACTCGAGCATCAATTCTTCGGTTCTCCGCAGCTTTTGAGAAGCCAAAAGTCGCCCACGCCAACGTCTATGTGCTCCTGGACTCCAGTTGGGCCATGACTGTTCGACTTCGAGCACCATGGGTTGGCCCACGGCCATCCCTCAGGCCACAGCTTCACCTTCATGGCAGACCTCCACTTACGCGCAACTTCCACGCATCTGGGCCCAACCACATTGTTCACGGCACCATCAACACCGTAGCCGCCTCCCTTTTGATCGTCCACGATCTTAGTGGGCTTCCATGGGCGCTCTCAATCCCGATTACTGCAATGCTCTTCCGCATCTTCACTCTCCCCATCTACTACATCATCTTTCGCAACCAACGAAAGATGCAAATGGCGGAGCCATTGCATGAAGCATACCGGTATGCTTGGGACATCAGGGCAAAAGAGTTGGTGAAACAAGGACAAGAAGACGCTGTTCAGAAGGTGTCTTTGGTACGCGACAGAACAGGAACGATGCTATCTTCCTCAAACTTCAAATACAACCACTACCTTTCAATGCTTTTTGTAACTTTTCTGCCACTCTGGCTTGGGGGGGTTGCTGTCCTGCAAACAAGCTGTATCATTGCTCGTGCAGCTCCGGAATTAGCCACCCACGAGAAAATCTCCCGTATTGCGCGTCTAATGTCAGAAGGGCTCTTATGGTTTCCCGATCTAACAGCTTTCGATCCAGCTCTCTGCATGATTTTTGGCCCCCTATTCGTCGCGAATGCTTGGCTTAGCGTTTCTCCATCCTCCCTGCTTGCTGATACGACTTTGACGGTACGCGCTTGGGCCGTATTCGTTTCCTTTATCTACAGATTCATGGCGGTCGCGGGTTCAGCAGTAGCGGGCCTCACGTTCTATTCCTACCATGCACCAGCAGCAGTTATGCTGTTTTGTTTGTCCTCCTCTCTATGCGCAATGGTACAACGAAGCGTGGTGAAGAGAATCGTATTCGGGGGCAACAATATGATCCAGCCAGCTCGGGCAAAATCAGTGTTGGCGAGAAAAAGATGGATGGATAGGAGTGGGAGCACACAGTTTGCCGGCAGTGAGGGCATTCCGAAAGGATGGGACATGATATTCTCAGACAGAAAATTGGGACCTGATCCTGGACTGGAAAACAGAACACCATCAACCTTGAAACCTGCACGCTTTCGAGCAGATTTGGCACCAAGGCCGACACAGTCCGCCGCTCAAGGTCTGTACCGCAAAGGATGAAAAAAACCAGGAGAGTAATGTCGCTCGAACAACCTATTGGACCTCCGGCGTCCTTTCCATGTAACACTCGCCAAAAACTTAGTCACTTGATCCCCAACCTCCTGGCTCCCGTGCAGCTGATAGTTCCATTTCGGTGATACCGAGATATCTGACTTGTGCCAAGCGAATTCCCAAAAAACCTCGCAATTCCTCGGTGAGAGGAGTGCCCCCTAACGTTTCTCGATGACGACGACAAAAGGTCAGGGGGTTGAAACGGCCTCTGTTCAGGTCCTGAAGCAAGCAGATGTCCAGCGTCCGATCCCAATAACTGGGTGCTAGTCCTGGTAAAGGCGGCTGCGCATAATCTTCTCTTCCAACGTTGGCCTCAATAATATTTTGGGTGCCGTGATAGATGTCATCGTCTGCGAGGTTCTCTCGGTGCACAAATTCTCTCGCAGCAGCCCGGAAATTTATGGCCTCTTCGCCTGGAAGGAATGCCATGATGAAGTCCCGATGTACGGTGGCATATTCGCGGCTGAGCCTTTCGCCAACCGTGTGTGGGGATAGGGAGGGCTGAAAGCCAAATGCGTGCTGGAGCTGTCTTGTGACGTCGAAGATGCTTCCGCGACACGAGAACATGAAAAGCGAGTGGTTGGAAGTCCAGCCCTGGACAGGGTGTGGTGCGTCGGGCTCTCGGTATTCTTCTTGTTCCGATGACGTTAAGGTGGTAGGGTTTGACTCGTCGCTTGTAGTCTGAGATCTGATTTGAGACTCTGTTGGAGATGGAGAGCCAGTGAGATCTATTACGGGCGCCTGAGCATTGGCACCGAGGTTCCGAATATCGCCCCCAGCACCCATAGCGGTCTCCTCAGCTCCCTGTGAATCTCGTTGAGCACGTTCGGCCCACCCTTCATGGTCGAGGTCGTCTTCTGTGTCTTCACCGTCGTCTTCCTCCTCATATTCGGTATCAGGCATATTGTTTTCACCCTGCTCAATGAACTGCTCGGAATCCTCATGCTCTTCGCGATAATCTTCGTCGTCATTATCGTCGCCATCTTGATGACTTATCGTTCCATAGTTAGGCCATATTGATCTGTCTGGAATCGACATTGCTAGAGTGTGCATTACTCGACGATTCTCGGGATGAGCTAGCTGAGTCTCAACCCCTGTTACCAAATGGGATGACAGTGTTGGTCTCCGCGCAGTCCTAGCCCTGCTTCTTTCTCTGCGCCGCTGATCCATCATCCAAGCTTCCACCTCCTCAATCGGAAACGTGAGCTCCTGAGATCCGATGTGAAAGCAGACTTCCTGGGGATATTCACCGTCGAACACAAACTCCAGATTTGCCCATCCTTCAGGTTCGTCACTCTCGTAACTCGAAGACTCGTCATCAACCACCGTATCTAGCAACCGCTCCTCATCGGTCGAGCCTTCATTGCTTGGCATTCCCCGGCCTTGCCTGTTGCCTCTTCGCTGTGTTGTGCGTCTTCTTGATGCTTCACGGTCGATTTGTCGCATTTCAGTGAACTCTTCGTCCAGGATAGCCCGCAACTGCGTCACTCGACTGAGCTCCATGCTAAGTGTGAAGAGCTTGCCTTTGGGTACAAGACATCCACTGCGTCGCGCTGCTACAGTCTCGTTGAAGAGCTCCTGGAGCTGCTCGCAGTATATTACTACGTGCAAGTCAACAATAATAACGTAGTCGCGGACTGTCAGTCTTGGTGGAGGTGGGGCGAAGAGATCGACCGACTGATACAGGTTGAGTGTAGAATGAGGGACGGCGAAGTTCGAGCCGGGTATGGTCGCAGGGCGCTGATTAGCTGCAGGCTGATTCTCCGCAGTCCACCAACCCTCACGACCGTAGGTATATGTGTCGTGACGACCGGTTCTAGAATTGTTCTCCATAGCTGGACGATTCCGACGAGGACGAGCCCTTGTCAGACTTTGCAAGCCAGAAGTCGCTTCGTTGATTCTCTCTTGAATGCCCGGAGTATTTCTGTTAACAAGGCCGCGGCGGATCTGATCTGCGAGTTCTCTCCACTGACTCAGCTGTGCTCGGTATGCCGGCGTGTCAGCGAACTGTGGCCGACCAGTAGCAGGCACAACTTCGACTTCGAGTTCGTTGCCACCGTGGGACCTGACCCGTAATTCGTCCTGTGCAGGTGCCTGGTGTCCACCAGCCACAGGTGGTAAGCTCGCCCGCCCACTTGCTTCACTTATAGCCCCTCTGCGGAAGTGATGACGACCTCGCGTCCGGGTATCAGAGGAGCCGTCGAGGAACGTAGCTGCTGGAACAGAAGTGGATGCAGGGGCATAATAATGAAGTCGAGCGTTGTGCCGGGTGACCCTTTCTCTGCGTCGTCGTTCACGAAGCCGGAAGTGATCGCGAAAGATCGTGTTGTCGATAGGCATTGTGTGAAGTCTTGTGTCTGGTGGCCACAGCAAGCTAAGATCTTTTTAGGCACATGTGATGTGAATTAACAAGAATAGACAGAACAAGACAGGCTGCGGCACTGATATAGACAGGTAAACTGCAATTTTTCTGAACAATGTGTTTGAGGTTGAGGTTGAGGGAGCTTGTGGGGTGGTTTTGGTTACAATGAAAGGTGCGCTGGTGGCCTCCATCCTCCTTCCAGAAGAGCCAGCTGTTTTCGAGGCGGAAGGTGGGAGTGCGCTGCCTGTTTCGGTCATTGTTTCTTGGATCTCAAGTATTTCTATATCTCCCCAGAGAACACAACAGGACGATGTTTCCCACTCGACTCAAAGAGCTCGTATCATCCATGGCTCCAGCGCGACGCCGTAACCAACGTCTCCAATGGTCATTGTCGAGGAGGAGCTTGAACCAACCATCGTCCTTCCACATCTCCCAGGTCGGTGCTGGGGAATACAGCACACCGTAGAGAGGGCTTCCCTGCCTACCTGTTGCGTGCCTCCAAGACATCATGCTTCTGCTCGATAAGATGGACGAGGTTGAGGTTGATAACGACTTACATAAGCGCCAAGAAGGCCTGAACTACCCATCTGACAGAGGCTAGCGTGGAATGACAACGACGAGCTCTGTCAACATCCATTCAACGTTCAATATCACAACGACTATTTTGTCGCAGATCAGGCAAGAATGACTTGGGTCAAGATAATGTGTCAATGCCAGTGTTTCCTTTGTGCAGTGCCTTGCTTTGTCTGCGTCTATGTCTCTGCCTCGTAGGAGTGCTTGCGAAATTCCTCAGGTCTGAAAATTCCATCCGGACTATCAGAAACAAATACATCGATCATTCGAGCAACTTCCCTCTCTACGTTGCATCTTTTGACCGAGCCCACGGCTCTCGAATGCCGCCCCGTGAAAGCCCTCCTATCTTCTTCCCTCTCCACACCAAATCTCTGCTAATGCGACGGCCCTCCACGTTCTCAAGACTTTAAGGTGAAAGGGTTTATTCTCGACCTTCAGCCAAGCCAGGTAGTCCTCCTTTCCACTCCAGGAAAGCAACGTACAGGAGGCAAACGAATATCGTAGAAGAAGCTGTAGGTCGAGTCTCCCCTGCGGACTATCTACTGGACTTGAAAAGGGTGACGGTCTTGTCGTCAAAGGTCTTGGCAACCCCTATACTCCACACCGTGCGCTTCCACAGTCATTTTCAGCGAGACAAAGTTCAGGCCTTTCAGAAGCGCCGCTGCTTATACTTAGATCTCCTACCAAAAAGATCCTGGTTGTGACGGTTGTGAACCGATCGCCTGGTGTTCAGGCGGGACGAAATAAGGATCCATACATTCGAGGAAGGCGTATCGTTTGTGGGCAGCCAAGAGCTAGCCGCTCAACGCACGTCTCTCAGCCGAACTGTGGTTGCATGCAAACGCTAAAATACTATGCCATCTTCCCTCCCACCGCGACGCCACGCTTTGGACAGACACGCCACAGAAATGCAGGGCCAGACCAAGAACAATGCTTAAATCGAAAGGTCTAATTCAAGGGTATCACAGCTTCGCCTTGAGCTCGCCGCTGCTGGACACGGCCGTTGCCTCTTTGTTGATGACCACATTCCCTGTAGCCTCGCCTTCGCCGAAGAAAATGACTTCGACGGTGAGATCATCCCTATTTCCGTCAGAAAGCTCGTATGCCTGACCATAAGAATAAATCAACATACCTGTACCGCCTCGAATATGGACTGGGCAATGTCAAAAGCGCGCAGACCATATCTCTGTCCCTCCCGCCCAAAGCATTCCGTATCAGATGTGTTGCAGCGTTTTTATCCTCAAGTACGAACCTCCCTTCATTCTCGCTGTCCAGATTCCATTGCTGCTGTCTGATCGGTGCGGTGGAATTATCTGTAATGAGACCCGACTTTCCGCTATTTCCGCCCTTCTCCACAGGAAGTGTCGGACTTGAAGGTTTGAACCACGATGTCAACCAAGCCGCGCTTGACGAGTTTGAGGTAGCTGAATTCTGCTTCTCGATCCATTGGCCGACTAGTCCAGTCACCTCCTCATTGGTAAGCATTTCCCACAATCCATCAGTGGCAAGGACAACGAAGTCGCCCTGCTCAGGTTCAATGTGAGTGCTCGTAACAACGGGCTCCGCGGTCACATAAGGTGGTGTTTGTAGGAACTGATGAGGTGTCTTTCCGAAGAAATGCCGTTTGATCTTTTCCTGTGTCTCTCGAGACCATTTATAAAATGCATCGCCAAATGCACGGGTAGGCTCGAGGTTGCCAAGCACACGTCCATTGCGGATAACATAAGGCTCACCAGGATGCTCAGCTCTCATTCGCGCCGCTTCATTAGGATTTGAGCCGGTCTGATCTTCGGAAAGAGGTGTCGCAAACCATTTCCCGCTTCGAGGGTTCCGTCTTCCCAATATAGCCCGACTATCACCAGTACATGCGACCCGAAATGTTTTACTTCGCGTGTCGTAGAACGAGAGGAGAGCGCAAGAGCCCGACAAAGCTGGAGCAAGCAATTCGGCACCAAGTCGTTTGGAAGGATTTTTAGTTAGCTTGTTGACACTTTCCTCGCATATCTCGTGGTCGAGTTTGACGAATGCTGTCTTTAGAGCATCATCAATGGCAGAAGCGGGTGGGAACGGTGATACTGTGTTGCTTAGAGCAGCCCTGTAGGTACTGTTGAGCTCTCGAGCGGCGAAGGAGATAAGAACTTGACGAAGTTTGGCAGACGTTGTCCATCCAGAATGGCCATCGAATACCCCCCAAAACATCCAATCTGAGTTGGGAGCGTCGTTTTCCGTTGCCGCAACGGTTGACGGAACTTCGACGATCTTCTCAGCATGGTCGTCCTCGATCGGATCGTTAGACGGTAGCTGATCAATGTCGTATCTCACGACCCCTTTACCACGCCCTACCAGATAGCTCTCCTCATTCTTTCGAAGTCTCTCCGTTGCCTGCGCGGGTGTCATCATCTCCAACACCTTTCTTCCGAAGTCATCGGTGTCTTTGGACAGCGGTTCATCACCAACAATTGAACCAGTGTAGAACTGATCGTTGTCAACGACAAGGGCTCGACGAATTGATTCGGCCGCCGCTGCGGCAGCTAAGTGGTGCTGAGGCTGGGCTGTGGCCTCAGCAAAGACGTTCGACGCTGTACTAAGCCCTCTTGTCTGTTGTGCCGAGATACTGTCGACTGCATCTGTCCTATTCAGGAGCTGTTTTGTTCCCTCTCCGGTATACGCGTAATACGCTCCGCCAGCGACCAGAGAGGTGACGAAGGCGAGAGAGAAATGGCGAAGGTGCATGGAGGATTGAAGCTGGGTAGGAGAGCTGCTGTACCTCCTGACAGAGGCCGCAGGACGCAGAGTCACTCCATGGTGGACAATGTTGGAAGGATTTTTGCTGCCGACAAGTTTTCGGATAGGAGAACGACGCGCGGTCTGAATAGCCTCAACGGCAGCTCGACGCATTGGAGCAAGGTATCTGGTAATGGCTCGTTTATGTCAAGGTCGAATGCTAAAGTTGTCCCTAAGGGTCGCATGGGGGTTAGATTACGCTGGTAGGGCTTAGTGTATCTCTATATAGCTGTCGAATCGGAGAAAGGAAGGCATAGCGTTGCCAAGCTTTCCGTCATCAAGATTCGCGAATCTAGACAAGGTCAACAGTAAAGGAATCGTCGGGGTAGGAATAGACCTAATATCAGCGTTCACCTCAATTTTCCGCATTCTATCGGGGCACTTGTCCAAGTACTACAATGTCAACGCGAGCCTTGCGCAAGCTCCAGCGAGAGCAGGAGCAGGAGAGACAACTCGCCGCTGTGATTGCGGAGGGGGAAGAGGAAGAAACAGCAGGCTCTGACGAAGAGCAGTCAATACCGTCTCTAGCTAGAACCAAGGTCAAAATGAAACGAAAGAACAAACTGAATGCATATCAAATGCTAGAACAGGGAGACGAAGATGAAGATGTCGTGCCTGAAACCTCATCCGACAAAGACAGCGTGCGGCCGGAGGCAAATGAGACGTCCGGGATTTCGACTCCGCAATCTACGAAAGCGAGGAGCAAGAAGAAGAAGAAAAAACGGCAGCCGAAGGACAAGGGTAAAGAGCGGGATTCTTCGGCCCACAGAAAGGTCGAGGCTGAAGAAGTGAAGAAAAACACAAACGAGGTCGATGAGATCGACCGTGCACTACAAGAGCTCGACATGAGGAAGGGTTTGGCTGCGACACAACAGGATAAGGATCAAAATCTACAGGTACAAGATACAGACACATCGTGGGAGAAGGAGATCAGCAAGCTTCTGGCGGTCGATTCCAAGAATCTCAATCCTACAAACGAGATGAAGAGCCTATTTGGCAGCATAGCCCTTGAAAGGACGACTCACGACCAAGGCAGACCTGACGAAGAAGGAAGAGTGGATCTTGAAACAGCTTTGAGAGGTCGACACAGTCCGGCTAGTCGTGGCAAGGAATTGGGCACTCTTGCAAAACGCCGAAATATTTTCATACAAGGGCAAGAGAACTGGCCATTGGCTGCAAGTGGAGGACTCGGGATGGAAGTCCCAAAAGGATTGGAAGATAACGATTCACGATTGGACTCGATAGGCGGTTTTGGCAAGCATTATGAAATTGTTCACAATTCTTCCTACCAAGACACTCAACTGCAGTTTAGGCAAGCTGTTGAGTCAATGTCTGCCGAAGCTATGATTCACCTCCTCATCTACAATCCATTCCATGTTGCAACTGTTTTACAGGTTGCAGAGATTGCGAAACATCAGGGTGATCATTCTGTCACAGGCGACCTCCTTGAACGTGCCTTATTCACCTTCGGTCGCTCTGTGCATTCGACTTTTGGAGTTTCAATTCGAGAAGGGCGAGCACGGTTGGGATTTGATAAAACTGCTGATAGAGAGCTGTACCTGGCGATCTGGCGATATATTCAAAACCTAGAGATGCGAGGGACGTGGCGAACAGCTTTTGAGTGGAGCAAAATGCTCCTGAGCTTCAATATTCTTTCTGATCCATACGGAATTACACATGCGTTGGACCAGTATGCCCTCAGAGGACGCCAGCACGATGCCCTTATCGAGTTATGCTCCGAAGAAGCCTTTGGTAATACATGGTCACATCTTCCGAACATGCAGATCTCCCTGGGCCTCGCATACCATCGAGCCTCACAGCCGAAGCTAGCACGACAGAAACTCGCATTGGCTATGCACCGATACCCTTACATATTGTCACACCTCTGCTCAAGTCTTGACATCTCCCCTCTACCGAAATCTCTGTGGGGCATAACTCCTTCCACCGATGCAGAAAAACTTTACACCGAGCTCTATGTCACCCGAGCTAAAGATCTCTGGGCCACACCCGAAACAACCGCGCTGCTCGTCGAAGTCGCAGAAACCTTGGACGGCTACTCACAGTTTTGGAAGAGCGCACCTCCTGCTCCGAAACTAGAAGTCTCGTTAGAAGACGCTCGACACATCCTCCTCCTCGACATACCGGCCCTCATCGCTCTAATTCCTCGCAACTTCCGCAGCCTACCAACTGCTCAGTACGACGTTCTGCCTCCACCATCTTCTACAGATGATGCCGGCCTCACAGCCCGCGCACCAGCAGCCGCCGACGGACCAAGCCAGCGTGGGCCTTTGGGCGTCCTAGCTGAACTAATGAGAGCTGCATCGAGAGGCTTCCTGGGTGGCGGGACCGCCACCAGCGCCTCCGAAACCAACAACAACAACCACAACCACAACCACAACCACCCAAACCACTTGGATGAAGAAGACCACGAAATGAACCACCAAGACCTCTTCAACACAACCCTAGCCGACGCCAACCTCAGCGAAGCAGACCGCACCGCAATTCTTTCCGCCCTCGTGGAGGACGAAGATTCAGACTCAGATGAATACGACGAAGAAGAGGAGGAGGAGGAAGGACCAGGACCAGGAGACACAGACAGAATCCTCCCCCACGCCCGCACGACCAATCTCGTCCACCGCGAAACAAGAACCCGCCAATATCGCGACGAAGACCGACCTCCCCCTTCCTTCGATCAAAGTCCCGATATTGAGCCAACTCAAGTCAGAATCACACCTGTTCCTGACAGAGAAGCGCCACCAGATGTGGATGCGTCGCTCCCACCGGATCAGCATACACCTCGCCCAAGACCTACCAGGCTGTCGCCTCCACCTGGTACTGTACCTAGCACCCGAGTGGCGGTGGGAAGGTCAGCCATGCCACCTGCGCCTACGGTTGAAGACGAAACGGAAGATGGAGAAGAAGGTGCTGGTGCTGGTGCTGGTGCTGGTGCATCTGGCAGGCGCTCACCGTCTGCCCAACCTCGACAACAACCTACCCCCTCCCCAACCTCAAACCCCACCACGTCCCCAACCCCGGCCCCAACAACGCAAACCCTCCAACGCTACCTCCTCACCGCCGGCCTCTCAAACCTCCAATCCAACACCCCCAGCCCAGCCGCTGCAATGGGAGAATTCACCCGTCGCCTCCGCATGCTGCGGCATCGAGATCGGGAATGGACGCTCGGGGTTGTGAGACAGAGGGTTGGTGCTGGAGGCGGAGCTGGAAGTGGTGGAGGGGCTGGGGGGATGAATGAGGGGGAGGAATTTGTGCAGAGGATTAGAGAGGCGCTGGGTTGAAGAGGGGGGGAGGGGGTCTGGTTGACTGGACTGACAGCGAAGGAGTGCTGGAAGTGGATAGGATGGGATGGGTACTCTACTCGCGAGGATAGAGTAAGGGGCGGAAGTGAAGGGTCTCTGTGAGGTAGGTTATGAGACGGTCTCGTGGTGATGGTTCAGCCGCGGTAGAGACAGATCAGACAGCTAGACTGGCTTGCAGCTGTAGGTCCTCTTTGGCGGCTTACTCAGCGTAGGCCTATTTTCTTCGTCCTGGCCATTTTGCATTTCATCCAAAACCCAATCGAAAGCAAGGTCAACACTGGAGCCCAGTTTAGCGGGATAGTCTGTCGTTAGCTACCTACTTCCCCTGGGTTACCGTGAGTTGATGAGAAATAGCTAATGACGGGGTTTAAAGCCCGTTGGCGTTTCGTGAAAGCATATCGTGAATGCTTCTGCGAACAATTTCATGAAAAACGCGAGTTTGCAACCCTTCAGAATGAGCTTTTGGGGCCACAAGAAGCGCAGTGGACCATAACTAGCCTTCTCGCCTTTCCCCTTCACCACACCACCATCAACACTTTCCTACACCACGAGCACATCAACATCAAGCCAATAATGATTCCAATTCTCTGTTACCGAGATTCAGCTTGATATCTCCGCACCTGAGACGTCTAAATCTCACACTCATCGCTGCTCGAATCAGAGCGGCTGAGACGCATCTTTCGAAAAGGAGCTCGAGGCATTGGTGGCATACTTAGAAGCCATCAGGTTGCTCGGCGGGTTTGGTTTGTTATGCGGAATACGAGTACCGCTGGCTGGGTCTCCCACTGGACCATTGGCTGAGCTGGAGTCGACGGGTCTTGTAGACTTCGAACCTGCCGGCTCGAAAGGTTTGAATGCTGATTGCCCAGCTCGCGCACCAGATCTCTCTGCACGTACCATCTGCTCTTCGATCGACAATGGTGTGTGTCTTGCAGGTGGAATATTGCCAGAACGTTCAGTCATCCTAGGCGCAGTGGCAGGCTGAGAGGGAATTGTTGAGGGGAAACTGTTGATTGTCTCGAACAGAGCTGGCTTCGATGGTGGGGAGACCGCACCGAAGGGGTTACGTTTGCGAATTCCTGACTCTTGCGGCTCGAGAACAGGGTCAATTATGGCATCGATGCCCTTAGCGGAGTCCGATCGAAGTCGAGATTGTCTAGTTCCATCACCAGACTTCTTGTTGGACTGTGCTGAGACACTCACTCCGCGGTCAGGAGTAGCCCATTTCGAGGCAGCAAGGTTTGGCGTCTTGTGGGAAGGGTTTGGAGCCGGCTTTGTGCTCTTGTCAACCTCTTGACTAGTTCTATCAGCTTGAAAGCTCCCAGCCTTCGATGGAAAAGCAGAGTACATGTTTCGAATGCTGTCTGGGCTCTGTGATGGGGCCGTGAACTTGTGTTGTTGGCTCTGAGATGCTATGCTGCAAACGTTCGTGTGTTTGCAGACATCACCAATGAAAGATGGTCCGCCAGACTTTGTGAAGGTGGCTGATCCTAACGTTGACAGATTGCTAGTGGGTGCTGCCCACTTCGATGCTGCTAGATTGGAAGTACGTCTAACATTCTCTAGCGCTGAAGAGGTAGCTGATGCATCATTGGTTCCTGTGTCGTCTCTCTCTATGCTCTGGAAGGAGTAATCATACTGCGATGGCTGTGCTGGCTGCTGGAAAGCTGTTGGGTCGGCTCGGCTCTGCAACATGGGTGGCTGGTGGTTTCTGTTGATGAAGGTGGCAGCTCCGAAGTTTCCAGTTGCCCATCTCGATGCTTCAAGTGCCGCCGTTGATGATGCTTCTGTGCTCGCTCGAGACCGACCTGGCAGGCTGTGTTCACCAAGGATGCCATTAGCCGAACTCTCTTGGAGGGACCCGAACCCAATGTTCAGTCCATTAGTCACAGCGACTCTGTCGAATATGCCCACACCAGACGAAGCGACTTCCACGCCTGGACGAGTCGCTTGCTGGTGTGTTTCAAGATATTGGCTTGTCACAGTGTCAGCTCGAATGTAGCGTGCCCCGCGATAGGTGATCGATCGTGGCGCTACAGAAGATCTTGGAGTTAGAGAAAATTGTGGAAGGTCGACGTCGAGGTCCTGGTCCATGATGTCCGGAACGCTAGGCGAATGCACAGAAATAGCATTCGATGCGGCGAGAACCTCATTGTCGGAAGCTTTGGCGACCACTTGGGACGGCTCACTGCCTTCGTCGAGCACAATGAGATCTTCTTTGCGATTTGATTCAACGTGACCCGGTGGCGGTAACACACGGATCCCAAGTTTTTCAACTCTGAGCTTTGCTTCCGACTTTGTGGTTGGACTCTTCTCGGTCGAGTTTGAACCAATGATGATTGTACCATGATTGGGTCCAGATTTTGATTGACCAGCACTTGACGATTGGGTTTCAAAGTCGGCAGAAACAAATGTTGCCGCGCTTTCAACGCCGTCTGTGTGAACAGAGACATCACTGTCATCGAGGTTCTTTCTGCCCGACCTAGTGATGGGTAGCGGAAATGCGAACTCATGAGTTGGCGCCAAGCGAATCTTCCCAACATCTGCCTTTGAAGAACCCTTTGAAGCGCGAGCTTCCATTTTTTGGAAGGCTTCAGCTGGTGTCTCTGAAGACTTGGTCAGTCCAGAGGCAGCTTTCTTCGCGCCGAGTACTAGTCTCTTCGCCGGCTGCTCTACAAGAGCGGCTGCTTTTGAAGATGGCGCCGGCTTCGACTTTCCCTGAACCAGACTATTGAAAGCAGGTTTTGTGGTCGTTTCCCTCATGACTCTCAGGAACGCCTGATCATTCAAGGCCATTGTTACTGCTTCTCTGCAAGATGTCAGCTAACATTCCAGTAAAACGATTCAGATCACCTACACTCTTGGAGCTCGTGGAGGCTTGGAGCTTTCAGAGTTTGCGTCGCTTAGGGTAGCAGGGCTGATGCGTACAGTCGAGCCCTCCATTGTGGCGCGAGCATCGTTTGGTGTCTTGCCTCGAGCCAGTGCAGGGACAACACGTACGGCTGGTCCGCCGTTGTAAGACATCGTGAAAGTCTTGCCTCCTCGTCTGCTCTTGTACGCGTACTCCCGAGTGGGATCGATGGCTGGGTCCAGCGGACGATTTGAACTTGGACCAGTAGGTATCGACAGTGTCGCAGCAGCAGAGACTTTTCCGACTGTCCTCGTGACCGGTATGCTGCTAAAATTCAGCATCGGAGAATAATGCAGAGGTCGTTTCGACTTACTGCATAGGTGCACCACGTCCACTTCTCCCTGCGACGCCTCGACCAGCGACTCCACCTCCCCTTCCACGACGAGCATGATCATCAATTTTGGCAGTGGACAATTCACCATAGTTCTGTCCTCCTTGCTCCTTAATTTCCTTGTTCAGCTTCGCCCTGTGCGATTGGCCGCCCATGAGGTCGGCAAGCTGTTCTCTACCTGCATTATCGTTGGCAATTTCAGTACTGATACCTGTATCGCAGTCAGCTTAAAGTCCGCATCCGCATTCGAGACTCACTATTCCACGCGTTCACGGCGGTCTTGTTTGCCTGATACCAAATCGCAGCATCGGTCCCTTCCTCTTCTACTTTGCGGGCACGCAGCAACTGCTCTTTGGATATGCGAAGCTCGCGTGGGATCGGCTTATCATGTGTAGTCACATATTCCCGTCTGCCGGTGCCCAAATCCAGCTGTGGATGGGTCAGTCGTACAGTTCAGAGACAGCAGGACGGAGAAGAAGCAACCCACAAGAAGTGGATTTGAAAAAGGAAGGGTGGAAGACTTCCTTACCATTTGCATAAATTTCTGAGCTTGCAGTCGTTCTGCATCTACTTCATGCTGGCCGTCATCATGAGCTGAGAAGCCATCGTCTTCGGTCAGAAGTGCGAATCGTGACATGGCGGAGTCGAGATCACGTTTCGCTTCAATGCGAATGGGAGCTCTGACATCAGCCGAAGACGTCAACGCTGAGGTGTCGGGCTGAGGCCGGAGTCAAAGATGCCAAGTGGTTCAGATGATCATCAGTGAGATGCTGCCATGTGTGGCTTCGGAAAAGGCAGTGGTCAAGGAGGAAGTCAGGCAAAGGGATGTTGGCTGGCCGAGTCGATGAACTTACGTATTCTCAGTGCCGGCGACGACAGCTCAGACGTGCTTCGAATGAGAAGACCACCCCAAGCAGGGTAGGCAGATCTTGATGAGCTTGGTCGTGGAGGTAATGAAGCGAAGGTAGGCAAGTTGGATGGAGGGTAGCTTGTGGGTTGAAGTAAAGGTAAAGGGGAAACAACACGTGCGCGTTATTTGGTGTGGGTGCCAAGTTGTTGTAGCCCTTAGCTCACGTCCGTGTTCACCATGCGAGGTGTTTACTGTTGTGAAGAAGGTTCCGGAACAGAGGTGTGGAGATGTTGACTCCGGACTGGGTTCAGCACTGGTGAGAACGGAGAAAGAGGGTGATGATGGCACTTCACTTTCTCAGGCAGGGGGATCATGCGATCAATCCATGCCATGGGGAGAGGAGAGGCAAGTCATCAGGGAAGGCAATCCGCGGGACGATAAGGAGGTTTGAGGAAGAAGAACGCATGGTGGCAGAGATGAGATGTGTGCTGTCTTCCGCCTCCGAGTTCCGCGAGACGGATGCCAAGACCTGTTCCGCTGGCCGCCCGTTTGGCAGGAGCGGGTGAACAGCAGAGTAGCTGGAAAAGACGTCCCATGCCAGGACAGCGAACTCTTGACGGGGAAGCCAACTGTCATCAGCCGTGTGCTTCGACAGTTCCATGTCTTTGCAAAGGTAGTAAGTTCACAAGCAGGAACATGAAGAGGGAACCCCTATCCAGCACCGGACCGAAAGACCGATCAGGTGCCTCAAGCCGTTCGTCCCCTCTCAGCGATACCCATCCTGACGGAACTTATCCTTGGCCATCCTGATAGCTAGACCAGCATCGCATACTGTTTTTCTGGGGCAAATCCTGGAACCCAGATTCGCTTTCTGGCACATGTCTGAGTATCTCAAAGCGAGCAAACGCAACATCCTCACCAATGTGCCCATTCAGGCAAGATTGAAGAAGCCGCTCTTCGTCCTCTAACGTCTCTCCCTCCTCATCGAGGTTTGTTATATCATACCTGAGTCTAGTCCTTGTATCACATGCTTGCGATATTAGCAAGTCGCAGGAAATATTTACTGGTGTCTGCAGAGTTTTGGAGCAAAACGAAGTGTTTTAGGAGTAGACCCAGAACGAGAAGCTTCGGGACTCACATCATGGGAAGACTTGGGTAGATGTCGAGGAGAGCCTACTTGAGGTTGAGCAGGCTGAACGTCTCCAACTCTTCGAAAGACGTCTCACGTTCTGATGCAGCGCTATGATCTCGTCCTTGGCACATGTTTCGATGGACAGAGGTCTTGGCAGAGAGAAATTGTTTGCAAGCGCTTTTACATCGTCTCCCAGAAAGATCCCTGCGCCAACAAAGACACTGATTAGAAGGCCATCGCAGTATTATCCAAGTGTCATCCAAGTATCATCCCAAAAGACATGGTTTCAATTTCCTACACCTTCATCCCGTCTGACGACAATACTCTCATCGCCGCGAAAAACTGCCCAATATCCCTCGTCTCATTCAACCTCTCCACCACCTTCTCCACCCTCCCCATGTCCCTCACCTCCACCGCACCTCCCATCCCCAAAACCTCATAATCCCTCTTACTCAAATCAAGGTCAAACCAAACCTCCCTATCCTCTGACCCCGAAGACTTTCCCCCATTCCTCCCCCCTTCGAGCGTAAAAACGACCTTGATCCGATCCAAGACTCCAGCACCTTCCAGTCTGACACCCAAAAAGGTCTCCCAGAACGCCAACTCTGGCCCGTTCGACCTACTCTGTGACTCAAGCTTCGCGTTATATTCGCCTTGAGCCTGGAGCTTGGAATCGATCTGCCTTTGGGTGTGGGTCATCTGCGACTTGAGACGATCACGCGTCCGGCAATGCGAGGCATGATTGGTTTCTAGGGCGCGGATCGCGGAGTTCATCTCTTCTTTCTCGGATTGTTCGCGCGCAAGGAGGGAGCGATGCGCTGTGGTTGCAGAGGAGAGGGTGGCGATGGATTGAGACTTGAGACGTTGATCCTCTGTAGACAGGGACGGTCAGTCATCGATATCACTAGAACGCCGTACGGTACTAGAAGTAGAAAGAGACATACCAGCAAGCTCTCCCAATCTTTCACGGAACTCATTCCTTTCCTCCAGAACGCGCTTGCGCCCGCGTTCAATGAACGCATCGAATCTGATGGCAAATGCCGACATGCGCTGGCGTAGATCTTCGAAGTTGAAGTCCACATTCGGCAATTGGGTGAAGGGATTTGGCTGCGGAGACATTTGAGCGCCAGCGCGCGAGGATGACGAATTAGCAAAGGGATGCGACGTGAATGAGGTGCTTGCGGCAGCCATTTTGAATGGATATAGTTGCTTGTCTGTCTATGCACCTCTGCTTCCCAGGGGTTTTCCTGACGAGCTGAAGAAGAATCTTTGTGAGGACGGATTATTAATTAGAGCAGCTGTTGGAAGTAAACAATGGTTGCCAGGCAAAGTCTTGGCAAACCCTGGCGGAGGTACCGCCAGTGCTAGATCACAAGGGTGTCACAGGGGCCGAGGGGACTTGACTCTCAAGATTACGGATGCATAGTACCGAGTCTAGGTTGTTGCCAATGATGCTCAGAAACAGCAGCAATGATACTGGAAAGTGGTCCTGAATTAGGTGCAGCGCAGCCGAGCCTGTCGGTGTTGCTTGGTTTGGTTGTGATCCCAACCGAAGTACTACCAAAACCACTGGGTATCTTCTGGGCACAAACATTACACATAAAATCATTGCGGTACCAAACGCGTCGAGAACTAATTGAATCCTTCTCTGAAATTCCCTGAAGCCGAGTTGCTTGTGACACAAATGCGAAACGCCAGGCCAAATGCTCAGTAGTATGATGACTATTCACCGTACGTTGCCCTGAGAATATGGGTCATAGGCTGCTGCGAGTGCGAGTGTGTCCAGGTCCGAATAAGCTCTTTGCATAGGTGCCTGTGCGTTGTCAAGAGCGGTGCCAGCAGTTCTGTCCAATTGCGATAAGGTGCTGAACGCCGGCTCATCGCCCAGTGGTGGATATGCGGAGACATTCCGTGAGGTCTCGTCATTTCCTGCCCTAGGGACATCGTTGAAATGTGTGTGCTCCCCCGGAGCCAAGGGCGTTCCAATCACGCTTGGATCTATGGAAGCAACTTCGCTAAGAGGGCTATGAATCAAACCAGCGTTGCTTGATGATTGATTCACGTCGGAGGTCGCTTTCTTTGCCCTTGCCGCGTCTTTGGCGATGGCAGCTTTGCTGCGCTTGTAGGTCGTGTCATCGGAATTGCTGCCCGAGGCAGAACCTTTGTGCGTCCTCTCGTGCTGCTTCATGTTGTCCTTCCGAGTAAATGCTTTGTTGCAGACCGGACAGTGGACGCCCTTTTCGCCCGTATGTTTCTTGCCATGACGAGCGGCATGCCCAGAAGTCGTGAAGGTTGCCGTACAATGATGAGAGGAGGCATATGGGCAAGGATATTTGCTTTTCTTCGCTGGTGCGTTTGCCGCTGCGTTGGAAGATTGCGAGTGAGAATTGGATTTTGAGGAGGATGGTGTCGGAACTTGCTGACCGTCCGTGGGAGAGATAGGGAGCCCGGGATAGTTCGTAGGCATGGCATTGTTCATGGATTTCGTTTGGTAAGCAAGCATCGGCTCTTGGGTGGGGGCAGCGGCCATCATAGTATCCATCAGTGGTGTTATGGTCGATGGTGATGGAAGATAGCCAGACACTTCTTGACGTAACATAGGATCATATGGAGTGATCAGCTGAGGATCATAATGATAGACTGGCGTTTTCGGCGAAGGAGAGTCCATAGTGCTGCTCGAGGCCTTTGAGGAGGTTGAGTTCAGCCTCAATGGAGGTGGGGTAGAAGGGATAGGGGTGGTGAAGTCGTGCGGGTAGTAATGTTCGAGGCGGTGCAGAGTCGGCCGGTCTTGCTTCGAGAGGTATGTATCGGATGACGAAGGTTGTTTCGGCCTGACGGCAAACGATGGAGAGTCGTTGTCGTTCAGGATCGAAATAAGTGGTTCTCGAGATCTGACAGCATCCATTGTTTGATCCTCGAAGGCACTGTCCAGCCTCCGAGTAGGATTAAGCGAGCTGAATCATCTACTCAGTATGATGGCAAGAGAAGCAAAAGCCCGCCAAGGCTACCAGTCAATACTGCGAGGACTGTATGCGTGGAGAGGGGCCATGGAAGTGGAGAGATAGATCAATATCACACATCTATGAGGATAGAGGCAGCAGTGGAGATGAACAGGGCTGGGCGGGCCAGAGGAGTACGAGGGGCGTCTGTGCTCGCAGATGGAATTCTTGAGTTCAAGCTAATTACGCGCGAAATAGCTGTGAACAACTCTATGACCCTGCTCGGATTGTTGCCAAAAGCCATGTCCAGGCCATGGCCTGGACCCTTTCGAGCCAGACCTCTGGGACTCGGTTGGAGATGATCCCTACAAGTACGGATACGGCTTCTTCCACGAGGCCCTGTCGCGCGCTCAGTACTGGTTCGAGGCGAGCCTTATCAATCTGCGCTGCATGCCAGTTGCAGAAGAGAGATGGGCTGTGATCGCAATATAGCCACACGGTCCTAGCAAGGTCCTAGCAAGGGTCTATTACTTGTAACTACCCCAACCGATGACCTCTTGTCTGCTACCAGTAAGTGCCAGTCGGTTGATCTCCTTTCCTCCGCAGTATCCGCTCCTCCTCCTCCTCCTTCGGCCTGATGAAAGGACATTACTATATCCCGGTTATCAAAGATTTCCATTCTGTTAGGAAACGGCCCAAGTGCCGCCACATGGTTTCGTCAGTTAATCTCTCTGCTTCCTGAGTTTGAGTTTTGAGTTTTCAGGGCCTCGTCACTTCATCTCTGGTAGCGCTAGACCAGGGTCTTGCTTTCTGCTCTAGCGGTAAACTACACACCAGATCTGTGTCGCAGAAGTTACAAATCCATTTGTTGAGCACAGATCGCGCAAGCATGCGCTGTGATTTCCTGGTGTAAGTGTTTCAAGGCACACCTCCGTTATTCCGTCTCGAGCGACTCCTCCCTTGTTCTACTGCGGATGATTTCTGCGACGGGTGACGGGATCGAGATCCAGTGCTTACGAAGACTGACATCACCTTTTGGACAGGGTGGAGTCGACTAAATACGATCCAAACGGGTAAACAAGGACGATGACGCTGCAGTTAGACCTTCATCCGGTATGGCTTACCAGCCCGAATGGAGCGTTTTCATTTCGATCGCACGCGATTCTTTCGATCCAGGGTCTAATTAAGTCGGCTCATCACTCCTTCGCAGGCCAAGCCCTGCATGCCATGGCCGCTTCTTCCGCCGCCCCAGACGAACGGTCGACCTTTCCGTCCAATCGTGAAGGATGAAGATCACTTGTCACGTGCCAACCCCACTCTGCAGATGTAAGAGTAATACACCAGTTGCGGTAGATTGCCGAAACTGAACTCGTGCAGATTGAAACCTCGAGGATCTTGGGTGCTGGTTGAGCTGTGTCTAGTCTGCTCGCCGAGCCTCAAAGCACGAGTCTGATTGCGCTTTCTACCAGTGCGATACTCGCAATCACTTCGCACTCCGTGTTATGAGTAATTTGGCATCATTCGCTGCTCGGACAGCTCAGTGACATTGAACAGCTTGTGGCGCCAGACTGGCGTTCCTGCTATCTACGCAGTCTCCTCATTTCATGCATAGTAAGCTGTAGAGTAAGGAGTGCCGGGCGAGAGCGAAGTGCCAGAAACATTGGCTGCATTCCTTCAACATTTTCGATATGCCGGCAGCCAGGAATATCTGTCTCCGACCTGGCGTTGCTGATGCTAATGAAGCTTGCCGAACGACAAGAGACTAATGTGAGAAGTCTCAGCACAATCATGATCGACCCGAGTCCACTCACTCGTTTTCCCATGTACAGTACAGATATCAAGCAATAGGGGTTTTGGGCATTCCCTTGATGACTTGCTCATTAGCCCAGTTGGCCCATCTGCCGCACTGTGGTTGCGAAGACGATAAGTCCAGGCCTCGGCCATGCGAGCACAAGTATAGATCCAAGCCCATCTTAACCAGCTCCACGAGTACCTTGGGATCAGCACTGTCCCTGCCAAGATAAAGGGGCTTCATGTGAATAGTCTCTGCAAAGAAGTCTTTATGCCTTAACTGAGATGCAATGCACAAAGTCCGACCCTCGGGATAGCAGTGGCTGTCGACGCCACCTTTATGTGCAACGCTCAAACACATGTGTTCCGTAGATTACTCCAAAAGCCCGCAAGTCCAAAACAGAACGCGCCACTCGATCTAGCTTCACGGATTATCAATGTGCTTTTCAGCTTTTGTGTGCGAGGTTCCCGGACCTTCCACCGCTCCGATACTTCGCTGGTTCCAGCCACAGTTTGCCTGCCAGCACCGCCCCACCCTTGCGCACAGCCCCAAATCCCACTTTTACGCCCACTTTTACGCCCACTCTTACGCCCACTTTTGCGCCTTCGTTTCATCGTCACCCCAATTCGTCGCCTGATGAGATAGACATCCCACTCCGACTCCGACTCGGGCGCAGTACATTCGTCTTCTTTGCACTCAGTGTTCCGTTCATTGCCACCGATCAATGACTTGGTTCCGACTCGAGCCTCAATCGCCAAGGTGCCCAGCCAGCAGGCACCGTGTCGAACCAGCATCCATATTTGCAGGGCCTCGAGCCCCACCTCACCCTCTTCCTCTTTCTCATCATCCATCATTTCTTGACCTGAGAAATCATTCCTCCAACCGAATATAGCATCACGACTCTCTTCCCTGTGCGATTCTGGTCATCAGCCTGATCGCAAGCACTTCATCAAAATCAATTTGAATTCGCCGGAGCTTGAACTCCCGACGACCAACCATGTCCTACTACGAGGACGAGCGACCCCGGCGACACCGATCGACCCGAGAGCAACGAACGCGCGATGATTACGATGCGGATCCATACTATAAGAGTGGCGGCGGAGTCCGAGAGACCGGCCTGGTGAGAAGACCTCGAAACGACAGCTTTTCATCAGTTGAGGAGGTTCAGCGAGACTTTCCACCCGCCGGAGGCTATTCCAAAAAGACGATTGTGCGCGAGAGAGTAAGGGCTCGGTCGGCTGGTGGGCGTGATAAATATGGCGATCCCTATGATGATCGCTCATCTCACTACGATGACTATGCCTCATCCAAGCGTGGCAGCAAGCGCTATGATGATAAGCGTTAGCATTCCCTCGGCTCTATTGTTTTCCTGGTTTTCACTGACTTAACCAGGTCGTCCTCGCCGCCGTGACTCATACTCCGACTCTTCTGTAAGCCGCTCGCCACCAAGACGCCGCAAATCTATGGGCGAACAGGCGCTTGCAGCTCTCGGCCTTGGCGGTATTGCAGCTGCAGCTACCGGCAAGCAGAGCGATCATAGCCGCAGCCATCGTCGTCGAGATCGATCTTCCTCCTCTTCCCAGTCTCGTTCCAAGCGAGGTGGTGGCAAGTCAAGAGGTAAGGAAGAAATCGCCCAAGCTCTAAAGGCTGCTGTCACCGCAGGTGCTGCGGAAGCGTTTCGCTCGCGCAACCAGCCTGGCGGATGGGGTGGTGACAAGGGCAAGCGAGTTCTCACCGCTGCTATCAGCGCTGGTGGTGTAGACAAGCTAATCGATCGTGATCCCACCAAACACGGAACACGCAATGTCATAGGCTCAGCTCTCGCTGGTCTTGCCACTACTCGCCTGGTCAATGGGTCTCGGTCTCGCTCCCGCTCGAGAGGAAGAAACGGTCGTGGCCGAGCTCGCAGTGAAAGCCGCGGTGGAGGCATGAAAGAGTTGGCCGGTGCGGGCCTGATCACAGCGGCCGGAAAGTCATTATACGACAAAGTCCGGTCAAAGTCTCGTGGTCGCCGATCTAGCAGCTCGTCTTATGACAGCTATGACAGTCGTAGCCCTCCTCGACGGAGTGACAAGAAGAAGCGGAGCAGCAGCATATCGGCTTATGCAAGCAAGGGTCTCGCGGCGCTTGGCCTGGGTGACGCAGCGGACAAGAACAATGGAAGAGATAAGCATCGGTCCGCAACTTTTGATGATGATGATGATTATTATCATCGTCCAAGCCGCAATGGTGCACCGCCACCATACGGAGGAGGTGGGTACTCGGATTCCAGAGATGTAGGTCAACCCCGGTCCGGTGCAAATGGTACCATGGTACATAGGAATGCAAGCGGCCCTGATCTTGGTCCCCATCGTCTTGGCGATCCAGAAACAGACAGTGATTCTGACCTCGGAGACAGTTCCGACGATGAACGTGCACGGAAGAAGGCGCGGGGCACACAGCTGATCACCGCTGGTCTTGCTACCGTGGCCACGATCCATGCTGCACACAACGTATACTCGAGCATGGAGAAGCGGGATGAGCGACATCAAGCAGTCGCTGACGGCGACATCAGCCCAGAGCAAGCGAAAAGGGAGAGAAACAAGGCTCGATTACAGGATGCGGCGAGTATTGGTATCGCAGCATTGGGTGTCAAGGGTGCGGTGAGCGAGTGGAAGGAAATGAAAGAGAAGAGGCACGAAGCGGCGGAGCTCAAAGAGAAACAGGAGCGACACAAGCAGAAGCGAGAGGCGAGGAGAATGAAGCTACAATCCATGGGAATGGACGACAGGTTCGCCGGCAGTGCTCCGGCATTATCATCTCACGGAAATGGTTTCGCGTCGGGAGGTCCAACCTACTTCGATGACAACCCATACAGCACAGCTCGCCTTCCAGCAGGGCCTTACTATCCTCCGCACGTCTCACCACCACCCGAACGTCCGCCACCAGCGAGATTTTGAAGCAGGGTCTCCATTCCATTTTCATGATGCACGTTTATGAATATCTTATGTTTGAGCATTGGAACGCCATTTGGCTACGACTGTCATGAGATTTCGGATCACTACGGATAAAAAAAAAATTCAATCTAGTTGGCGCTTCTCATAGCTCTAACTACGTAAGTTAACATGAAATTATTCTTGCCTGATAGGACGTTGGAGAATATACCATTCGCGTTCGTAAGGCCACGTTGGGCTGTGTGCCGGAACATACTTCTTCTGTCCATCCTGGGTATGTGCATTGCCCATTTCCGTGGCATTGTGAGGAATCCTTGCCTCGGAAGGAAACATGATCGTCGTACGTAACAAAGCTTCAACTTGAAAGTTGCCGGTCCGACAGCTTGGTGATGTGAGTCTCCGATACTTGTCCCAGCGTGGGTGTATAAAATAGTCGCCCTTCCTACAACTCTGCCACGACTGATCATCATGCACTGGGTACAATGATACGATTCAAGCTGCCATCTAGTAACCACATTGAAACTCGATCAGTATCCATTAGTCTGCATTCCGTTCCCTCTGTCAATTGCTCCAAAGTCGACAAACGAGTACTCGACACACAATGCCGTGGAGAATCGGAACAGCAGGCACGCAAGCTCAAAGGACCAAACCTGCTGGTCGACATCACGCCGACGCGTTGGGCGAACCGAGGAGGAGCTCGTCTGAAATAGCTGCACAAGCCACTCGAATTCTCACATAGCATCGACCCTAAAAGCCAACGTAAGCTTTGATCGCATGAGGTAAGAGAAAGAGACCTGGCTCCTTATGCTGGAATTCACGGGATACCCTCGGTTTCTGCACCTTGCCCCCTGCATTCCCCCTGTCCTTCGCTAGATCTTCTGTTCATTACTCTTTTTTCAATCCCCTCTATACTCCCGTGGTCATATTCCCGATCTCTGTTTCATTCCCACAATGCCAGCACGACGTAAAGTGCATCTCACGCCACATCCCGGATCCTCCTCTAAGGAGATCCAGGACGAACCAAGCTGGCATCCAGGTCATAACCACCGAACAGGATATCGCAACAAGGACCCCCGGCATCCCGGATTTACCCATGATGGCGACTATTGGGAGAATGAAGAAGCCAAGAAGTTTGCGGGGGAAGAAATGCGAAAATACTGGGAGCTGAGAGGAGGAGGGGACGTGGCGATCTGCTCAATTTCCAAGATATTGCAAGGGAAGTAACCGTAGGTAGGACATTTCGAGCTTTCAAATACAGGCACTGACATAGCTGTGTCGGTCAGAACTTCCGCATACGCCGCCCAGGTGTCTACCCACAAGGCTGGAGATATGTTTATGCTACTATCGAAGGTTGGGTGAAAACCGAGCAGGATTGGCCGGCGGACGTCCAGGCGAGGGAGCAGCACAACGATGAAGATAAAGACCTTGACTCAGGCGAGTCCCAACTGGAAGACGAGGAAGATGAGTGGCGGCAGACTAGAGGAGAAGGATCCACGAAGCATCACGGGGTACTGGTAAGGGTCACGGAGACGATCAATTAAATGGACCCATGCCGAAAGAGACTAAGAAGCCGCTGACGACTAAGTATCAAGAGTTGCGGGAGAAGTACTCGCCGGAAGAAATCACTCTTCTGAGTCATTTGGAGCACGAAAGCAAATATATGCACGCTCTTGGGCAGAACAATGGCAAGCGGCAGTCGCCAATCGCGGATGAAATGCGACAAGCCCTGATGAAAATTGACACGGCTGATCAATTCGCTACTGATAACTGGGTACCGCGCAGTGGTACATTGATTCGCCAGACCGGCTAGCACCCTATGAATGCAGAGCCAGACTTGTCAGCTCTGTTCCAGGCTGGATTGGTGACACCCAACAGGCTGCATTACGTCCGAAATCATGGTGCTGTCCCTCATTCTCTCTGGGATACTCACGAGCTCGATATTGAGGACGGTGAAATGAAACTCAGTATGGACGAGTTATAGAGCCGTTTTGACTCTTCCAAGCTGGACGGGGATGCAGTAGCGCTCTTGTGCGGGCCTCTGGCTATGGTCCAGAAAGCCGCGCTGCCGGCATTGAGGAATTGAAGGTATGTGGAGGAGGAGGATTGTTGGGGGTTTTGAATTCATGGAGAAGGGAGGGAGGAAGGGGGAGGTCGATCTTGATAGGTTCGTTTGGTGGAAATTGACGGCAGTGGGTTAGAGGCCACTGAGCTGGTTTGTGGGGGAAATTCTCTGTAAAGTGAGGAGCTGACCCAGATCTCACGCGGCCCTTCTGCACAGCCGCAGAACATACCCATCCGTCCCAGCCATTGTGAACAACACCACCTCGAACCACAACCAGTGCCTTGAGTGCCACCGCAGAGCTCTATCATACCAACAGTGCTACCAGTCTTGGGATGATCATCATCATCAATACTAACTAGTCAGACATGACATCAGCACAAGGTTCTGAGCGCCCACTCAACCACTTACTTAGTGGAGATAATAACGTGAACCACCGGCCTACCTGGTGCTGACTGGCGAACTCTATAGGATGTGCCATGGAACAGTCCAGCTGGCGGTTACCGAGGACGAGGACGAGGATGAGGATCGAAGAGGGCTGAACCAAAGGGGGTCCTGGACGCACCGGTGGGGGAGAGGGTTTATAACCAGTGGTGTTTCCCGTTTCCTGCAGGGAAATGCGGTTTTGAGGCTGTGGTTGTCAATGCAGGTATGACGGATGTCTGAAGGTGAGGAAGGGTTCGGGCGAGGAGAGGAGACGGTCGGAGACAGCGGGTATGATTCTGGGGGGGGGAGCATGCAGCTGTCACTGGTCATGGGGCTTGCTGAGATGATATCTTATATTAGGTTGGTAACTCGAATGTGTTCTTCATGCTATGTGTCTCTTTATGGCATCCATCCGTCGTCCGTCTGTCCTGTACGCCAAGCAATGCACAACCAGGCGAACGTCTTTTTCATCCATCCATCCATCCAATTCAAATTTCACTCCTTCGCCTCCTCCATCGCGCAATCTCCATTCCCATTTCCATTTCCGTTCCCGTTCCTGTTCCCACTCTTCATCTCCACCTCTTCCTGCCCATCCTCCGCCATGATCCCATCCTCCTCCCCCTCGTCCTCCCCCTCCGCCCCATGATCCTCCACAAACCCCACACCCTCCACCCCCGCCTCCCTCAACCTCCGCCTCATCTCCGCTCTAACCCCATCCT
>JAABUK010001555.1_pt1 | contig 43154 bp, 40 predicted proteins | sample 5559141 | NCBI WGS metagenome assembly JAABUK01 (sample SAMN10711869, study PRJNA513367) | rock metagenome | isolation source: Antarctica rocks | place: Antarctica: Victoria Land, Pudding Butte nord | collected 2016-01-03 | reverse complement strand
CCAGGACGATGTGGACCTGGTCGAGGTCGCGGCCCTCGCGGAACTCACCGCCGGCATAGGCGCCGCCGACGACCGGCGGCGGCAGCGCCGAGGGCAGGTCGGCGAAGTGCTGGCGCACCAGGTCCACAACCGTGCCGTGCTGCAGGGCGCCAGCGGCTGCGACCACGATGTTTCCGGCGGCATAGTTGCGGTGCATGTAGCCGGTGAGTGCTGCGCGCTTCATGCCCTTGATGCCCTTCTCGGTGCCGAGGGTGGGGCGGCCCATGGGCTGGTCCGGGTAGGCGGTTTCCTGGAAGCGGTCGAAGATAATGTCGTCCGGGGTGTCGTTGGCCTGGCCGATCTCCTGCAGGATGACGCCGCGCTCCCGCTCCAGCTCGTCGGGGGCGAAGGTGCTGTGGGTCAGGATGTCGCCGATGATGTCGGCGCCGAGCGGCAGGTCCTCCTTCAGCAGCTTGATGTAGTAGGCCGTCTGCTCGCGCGCGGTGTAGGCGTTGATGAGGCCGCCGACGTTCTCGACTTCCTCCGCGATGGCGGCGGCGGAGCGGCGGGCGGTTCCCTTGAAGGCCATGTGCTCCAGGAAGTGCGAGGCGCCGTTCTCGGGCTTGGTTTCGTTGCGGGTGCCGGAGGCGACGTAGGCGCCGAACGACACCGTTTCCACCCGGTCCATGGACTCGGTGACGACCGTCAGGCCGTTGGGCAGGCGTGTGACTTGGATGTCGGCATTGTCGCTCATGCGGCGTTCCTGTGGCTGAAGGCGCGGACCTGGGCCTCGATGGCGTCCAGGCTGTTCGGCGCGTGCGAGTAGTGTTCCTCACGCTCATATAGGTCGGCCAGGGCCGGCGGCAGGGGCGGGCGCAGGCCGGTGGCGCTCTGCATGGCGTCAGGGAACTTGGCCGGGTGCGCGGTGGCCTCGGCGATGATGGGCAGGTGGCGGCACGGCAGTGCGCGGGCGGCGGCGATGCCGATGGCGGTGTGCGGGTCGGCGAGGTAGCCCTGAGCGTAGAGGCGCTTGATCTCCGCCTCTGTGCCCGCGTCGTCCAGGCAGTAGCCGTGCATCAGGGTGCGGGCGCGGGTCCAGGCGGAGTCCGGCACCTGCATGTGGCCGGTCTGGCGGAAGCTTTGCATTGTTGCCGCCGTTTGCACCGGGTCGCAGTCGAGCAGCTCGAACAGCAGGCGCTCGAAGTTGCTGCTGACCTGGATGTCCATGCTGGGGGACAGGCTCGGCTCCACCGGGCGCATGGTCATGTCGTTGGCGTCGAGGAAGCGGGCGAGGATGTCGTTGCGGTTGCTGGCCACCACCAGGCGGGCGATCGGCACGCCCATGCGCCGGGCGGCCCAGGCGGCGAGGACATTTCCAAAATTGCCGGTGGGGACGCTGAACGCGACCTCCCGCTCCGGCGCGCCCAGGGCCAGGGCGGCATAGACGTAGTATGGGATCTGCGCGGCGATGCGCGCCCAGTTGATGCTGTTGACAGCGGACAGGCGCAGGTCGCGGCGAAACGGGACGTCGGCGAACATCGCCTTCACCAGGTCCTGGCAGTCGTCGAAGGTGCCGTCTACGGCGATGTTGGCGATGTTGGCGGCGCGCACGGTGGTCATCTGCCGGCGCTGCACCTCGCTGGTACGGCCCTGGGGATGCAGGATCACCACGTCCACGGCGGCGCGGTCGCGGCAGGCCTCGATGGCGGCCGATCCGGTGTCGCCGGAGGTGGCGCCGACGATGGTGACGCGGGCGCCTTGCTTTGCCAGGACCCAGTCGAACATGCGGGCCATTAGCTGCATCGCCAGGTCCTTGAAGGCCAAGGTCGGGCCATGGAACAACTCCTGGGTCCACAGATCCGTGTCCAACTGCACCAGAGGCACCACGGCCGGGTGGCGGAACCCGGCGTAGGCGCCCCGGCACATGCCAGCCAGCACGTCCGACGGGATGCTGCCGCCGACGAAGAGGTGCATCACCCGTGCGGCCAGCTCGTGATAGGGCAGGCCGCGCAGGGCGCGCAGGTCGGCGTGGGACAAATGCGGCCAGGCGTCGGGGACATATAGGCCGCCGTCCTCCGCCAGCCCGGCGAGCAGCACGCCGGCGAAGTCTCGCACGGGGGCCTGCCCGCGGGTTGAGATGTATTGCATGGCGGGCACACTAGGTGGCGCGGCGCGGCGTTCCAAGGGGGCGCGGTGCTGGTAAAACGCTTGCTTCTCCCTCTCCCTCCGGGAGAGGGTTGGGATGAGGGAAGGGCTACACGGTCAAAGTCCGCCGGCTAAGAGCAGGCTTGGTTTCAGCTTGGCCGGGTTTGGTCTGCTTGGCTTCCCTCACCCCGACCCTCTCCCGGAGGGAAAGGGAGTAGGAAGCAGACCCAGGCTTTAAGCTTTCGGCTTGGGCTCATCCAGCTTGCCGTCCAGCTCTTCTTCCTCGTCCTCGTCGTCCTCCTCGTCCTGGGAGTCGTACCAGTCGAGGACGGAATCGTGGAACTCCGGATCCTTCAGCAGGCGCATCGCCAGCGCGATGGCGATCTCGTGCGGCTCCGGCACATCCGTCGCGCCGTCGGGCACCTCGGTCGCGGCGACGACGCGGATGGTCATGCTGCCGTCGTCCTCGCCGATGACGAGGGCGACCTCGGTCGGGTCAAGCTCGATGCTGGTCATCTTGGGGTCGGCCATGGGGTGCGCTCCTGGATTTGGCGGGGTGCCTAGCAGGTTTGACCGGGCTGCGGCTAGGCCGGGCTGGAGACACGAGTTGCTGGCCGCCGTGCGTGCCGGCCTGGACGTGCCGGGGCTGGCGGTGGACAGCGTGAACATGCGCGACCTGATCCTGCCCGGTGACATGCGCGCCCTGCTGAACCGGGTGGTCGAGGCAGATCAGGCCGCCCAAGCCAACCTGATCCGCCGCCGCGAGGAAACCGCCGCCACCCGCCTCGCCCTGAACACCGCCCCGCCGATGGACGACAACCCCACCCTGCTGCGCCTGAAGGAGCTGGAAACGCCAAAGCGCCTGATTGAGAAAGTGGAGTGGGTGGACCTGCACGCCGGGGCGGAGGGCATGGACGCGCTGCTCCGCCTGCTGCGGGCGCGTCCAGCCGCCCTTCCCCGGCCATCGTAGGGTGGACGGGGCGGACGGGCAAAGCGCCGTCCATCACCAGGCGGCAGGAGTGTGCGGCTGGCTGCCCAGACCGCACATCCGCACCCCCGACAAGGACCGCCGCACTAGGGCATAAGCGCTCCCTGGGTTTCGACGTAAACCGCATACACCGACGTGCTCGCCGTCATGAACAGCCGATTGCGTCGCTTTCCGCCGAAGCAGAGGTTCGCGCAGGTCTCCGGCAGGTGTATCTTGCCGATCAGGGTGCCGCCCGGCTCATAGCAGCGGACGCCGTCCTCCTTCGGGTCCGCCCATCCCATGCTGCACCAGACGTTGCCGTCCACGTCCACCCGCACGCCGTCGGTGAAGCCCGGCGCAAACCCCTCGGCGAACACCTTGTCGTTCGCCAGCGTGTCGCCGTTCACGTCGAACACCCGCATGTTGGACCGGCCGCCATGGGTGATGCCGCTGTCAATGACGTAGAGCTTCTTCTCGTCCGGGGAGAGCGCCAGCCCGTTCGGCTTGTCGAAGCTGTCCGCCACCACCTTCGCCCGGCCATTCTGCGGGTCGAGCCGATAGACGCTGGGCGGCAGCTCGGACGTGTCCTTGTGCCCCTCGTAGTTGCCGAGGATGCCGTAGCCGGGGTCGGTGAACCAGACCGCCCCGTCCGAGGCGACCACGACGTCATTGGGCGCGTTCAGCTTCTTGCCGTTGTAGTTGTCCATCAGCACGGTGATCGTGCCGTCCGGCTCCGTCCGCGTCACCCGGCGCGCGTCGTGCTCGCAGGTGATCAGCCGTCCCTGCCGGTCGCGCGTGTTGCCGTTGGAAAAGTTGGATAGGCTGCGGAACACGCTGACATGCCCGTCCTCCTCCAGCCACCGCATGATCCGGTTGTTGGGGATGTCGCTCCACAGCAGGTAGCCGCCGTCACGGAAATAGACCGGACCCTCGGCCCAGCGAAACCCGGTGGCGATCCGCTCGATGGCCGAGTTGCCGACCTTGGCGGAGAACCGTTTGTCCAGCGATTCCAAGCGCGGGTCGGGGTAGCGGGTGCCGGGCAGGTCGCCCAGGGGCAGGGTGTCGGCGAGGGCCGCGGTGGTTGCCAGCGCCGAAGCGAGCGCACCGGCCCCGGCCACGAAGGTCCTTCGTTCCATTGTTTCCTCCTGATGTCCCGGACTTCTGGCCGGGTCAGGAGACCGTATCAGATCGGGCGAAGTTCGGGGATAGAACGATTGGCCTGTGCAGATGCGCAGCCCGGCGGGCGCGTCGTCGGCAAGCCCAACCAGCCGCGAGTCGTGCCGCACGAAACAAGCAACAGCATGGAGGGCCGCTTTCGCCGCAGCCACTCGCGGCCGGACCAGCGTGCCGTTGCTGAACCTGGCTCTGCTTGCTCGCGTCACACAGCAGCCGTGATCTAGACGACGCCGCCGCCTGGCAGGACGGTCTCAAACGGGAGATAGCTGACGATCTCGACCGCACCGTGCAGCAAAGCCGAACCAGTTATCGGACAGTTGGACGATACGGCCATGCTCGCCATCAACTGGGCGATGACAATCTTTCCTGGGTTGGTGTGACTGCCTGCTTGAGAACGAACTGCCCGCTCACAGGCCTCCAAGATGAACTCTGGGCCAATACCTAACCCAGATACCGCGCCGCCAAATGCGCCTCGAAGTCAGTGGGATCCAACGGCTTGCCGGTTGCGGCGTGCAACAGATCGTTGAAACCGAATCGGCTGCCCTGGTCGTGGACGTGCGTCCGCAGCCATCCGACCAGCGGGCCCAGGTTTCCCTGCTTCAGCGCGTCGTCCAAGCCCGGCACATCGCGCCGCGCTGCCGACATCAGTTGCGCCGCGGCCATCGCGCCAAGGGTGTAGCTGGGGAAATAGCCGAACAGGCCGTCATACCAGTGGATGTCCTGCAGGCAGCCCTGCGCGTCGCCGGACGGACGCACGCCGAGCAAGGCGTGCAGCCCGTCGTTCCAGGCGCCGGGCAGGTCTGCCGGCAGCAGGTCGCCGGACACCATCGCCTGCTCCAGCCGGAAGCGCAGGATGACGTGGGCGGGATAGGTCATCTCGTCCGCGTCCACGCGGATCAGGCCGCGGTGCACCCGGCGCCACAGGCGGGACAGGTTGGCGGGCGCATAGGGCGCCGCGTCGCCGCCGAACAGCCGGTGCAGTTCCGGGCCGAGCCAGGCCAAATAGGCGTCGGAGCGGCAGGCCTGCATCTCGACGATCAGGGACTGGCTCTCGTGCGCGGCCATCCCCGCGGCCTCGCCTACGGGCTGGCGGGCTTGGGCGGCGGGCAGGCCGCGCTCATACAGGGCGTGGCCGGTCTCGTGCATCACGCCCATCAGCGCCTGCGCCGGGTCGGCCTCGTCGTAGCGGGTGGTGATGCGCACGTCGGTGGGGGTGCCGCCGCAGAAGGGGTGGGTGGAGCGGTCGAGCCGGGAATGGAGGGCGTCCAGCCCGGCCAGGGTGGACAGGCGGCGGCACAGACCTTCCTGCATCTCCGCCGGGAACTGGCCGTGCAGCGGGAGCGGGTCGGGCTGGCGGGCCTGCCGCTCCAGCGCGCGGGGCAACGCGTCGCGTAGGAAGGTTTCATACTGTGCGAACACCGGGGCGACATCGGCGGCGGCGATGCCGCGCTGGTAGCCGTCCATCAGGGCGTCGTAGGGTGCCAGCCCCAGCGCCGGTGCCAGCGCGTCGGCCTGGTGGCGCACAAGGCGCACGACCTCCTGCAGCTCCGGCAGGACCGCGGCGAAGTCGGAGGTGCGGCGGGCCTCGCGCCATACCTTCTCGCAGCGCGAGTTGGCGCGGGCCTGCGCCTCCACCAAGTCGGCCGGCAGGGCGGTCGCGCGGGTATGGGCGTGGCGCATCAAGGCGAGGTTGGCGCCGTCCCACTCGCCCTCGGCGTAGGCTTCGGCCAGGTCGGCAGCGGCCTCGGGCGCGGTGAGCAGGCCGTGGCCCAGGCCGGCCAGGACAGCGAGTTGGTCGCCGCGGGCTGCACCGCCTCCCGGCGGCATCATGGCGGCGGCGTCCCAGCCCAGCACGGCGCTAGCCTCCCCGATGGTGGAAATGCGGGTGAAGCGGTCTTGCAGGCGGGCGTAGGCGGTCATGCCGGCTCCTTGACGCGGGTCCGCAGGGTTTGCCGGACGAAGACCGCGAAGATAACCACCAGTATGACCGAGAGGCTGAACCAGGTGATGGCATAGGACAGGTGGTTGTTGGGCGGACGGGGCATTGCCGCCGCCGGCTCGGGATAGGTGCCCGGCGGCACGTTGCCCAGCGCCACCAGCGTGAACGGCGCGGCGTGCGGCAGACCTAGCGACGCGGCGATGGCGGCCGGGTCCAGGCTGTAGAACCGCCGCGCCGCTGGGTCGTCCGAGAGGCTGAACAGGCCCGGCCGCTCCGGCGCGCGCACGTAGCCCTTGATGGTGGCGTCCACTGGGCTGCCCGGCTGCGCCCGGTCCACCGGCACCCAGCCTCGGTTGACGATCACAGGATCGGCACCGGGCCGCTCCAGGGGATTCAGCACGAAGGCGCCCATCACGGGCCCGGCGAGGGTACTGCGGACCTCGACGCCATACAGCGCTTGCAGATCCTGCCGCAGCAGCCCGGACACGCGCACCTTCGTAAACGGCACTGGCGCCGGGGACCGCGGGCCGACCGGCAAGGGCAGCGCGGAAGCGGCCTCCCCCTGGTCAATCTCGCGCAGCAGCTCCGTCTTCCAACGCAACCGCTCGACCTGCCAGACGCCGAGGCCGGTCGTCATCGTCAGCATCACGGCGGTGGTCACGCTGGGCCAGAATAGGCGCGGGATCATAACCCTATCTCCGCAGCGCGATGACGGTAGTGCTGCATGATCAGTGCGGCTTTGAGCGGACGCATCAGCAGGATGGCCGCAGGTATGGTCACGGTTGGCCAAATCACCAAGTGGACCCAGGCAGGTGGATTGAACCGGAACTCCACCCAAAACACCGCTGCCATGATGATCGCACCCAGCAACAGGATCACCGCCGATGCCGCACCGTCGCCGGTGTCAACCTCCGTCAAGTCCAGCCCGCACTCCGGGCAAGCCGGGCGCACCGTTAGCAATCCGGTATATAACCGCCCTATGCCACAGCGCCGGCAGCGGCAGCGCAGCGCCGCCGTCCAGGACGGCGGCGCATCCGTCACCCTATTCTGCCGGAACAGCCGATCCGGCACCCCACAGGTAGATGGCAACGAAAAGGAACAGCCAGACCACGTCCACGAAGTGCCAGTACCAGGCCGCAGCCTCGAAGCCGAAGTGCCGGGTGGTGGTGAAGCTGCCGCTGCGGGCACGCCACCAGCAGACGATCAGGAAGATGGTGCCGACGATCACGTGGAAGCCATGGAAGCCGGTCGCCAGGAAAAACACCGAGGGGTAGACGCCGCCACCGGAGAACTTGAACGGCGCCTCCGAATACTCCAGGGCCTGGAACGTCGTGAACGACAGGCCGAGCAGGACAGTTAAGCCAAGTCCCATCACCAGGAACTTCCGCTGCCCATGCAGCAGGGCGTGGTGCGCCCAGGTCACGGCGGTGCCGGACAGCAGCAAAATCATCGTGTTCAGCAACGGAAGCTGGAACGGGTTGAAGGTGTGGACACCCTCCGGCGGCCAGGTTGGGTTGGCCGCGCCAGAGACGTGGACCGGATACAACGCAAAATGGAAGTTTGCCCAGAAGAAGCCGACGAAGAACATGACCTCGGAGGCGATGAACAGCATCATGCCGTAACGCAGGCCAAGCCGCACTACAGGGGTGTGCAACCCGGCGGTGCTGCTCTCCTTCAGCACGTCCCGCCACCACATGAACGCCGTCGCGGTCACCATGAGCAGGCCCAGAGAAAGCACCACGTAGTTGCCATAGTGCGCGACGAAGATGATGCCGAGCACCGTAGCACCACCGCCAAAGGCGGCGAGGAGCGGCCAGGGGCTGGGATCAACCAAGTGATACGGCTGCTTCATGCCGCTGCTGTTCAGGTTTGGGATGGGTTCATCTTGTGCGACCGCCGTAGCGGCAGGTGCGGAGCTGGTCATCGGCGATCCATTCTTGGCGGTCTTGCTGAACAGGCCGGCACTATCGCGGAAGCGGCGGCTGATTCAGTGACATAGACCGTCACAGCGGCGGGGGCTAGGGGCCAGACGCATCGGCCCGCTTGCCGACATGCGGCCCGGCATGGTCCAGCCCGCCGTTGCGGGCGGCGTCGTCCAGCGAACGGAAGAAGGTATACGACAGGGTAATCTCCTTCACGTCGCGGGTGTCGGGATCGGTGGCGATGGCCGGGTCAACCCAGAAGCTGAGCGGAAACTCGACTTGCTGGCCCGGCGCCAGGGTCTGCTCGTCGAAGCAGAAGCACTGCGTCTTGTGAAAGTAGTGGCCCACTTTCTCCGGCGTAATATTGTAGGTCGCGGTTCCCGTCACGGTCTGGGCGGACTGATTGCGGCCAACGTAGAACGCCATACGGTCCTCGCCGAGCTTGACCGCGGCCTCGCTCTGTCCTGGCTCAAACTGCCATTTCAAGCCGGGGCTGGTGTTGGCATTGAACCGGACCAGCATCCCGCCCGCCGTTGCGCCGGGTCCAGCGGCGCCGCGGATCTGAGGAGTTCCGGCGTAGCCCGTCGCCTGGCAGAAGATGCGGTAGAGCGGCACCGCCGCGAATGACATGCCGACCATGCCAAGGATTGTTGCCGCCAGGCCGCCGGCGAGGACTGTGTTGCTGCGTTTCATACCGTCTATGTCGGCAGCGCCCGCGCGGGGGCAAGCGGCTAGGAGACCTTAAACTTGACCATGGAGATTGCGTAGAACAGCAGCGCCAGGGCGAGCAACACCACAAACAGGGCGACGTTCTTGCCCCGTTGCCGGCGGCGTAGCTCAACCGTCTCAGCAGCAGACAGCGGGCGCGGAAACTCATCCATGCCAGGGTCCAGGGATCAAGTAATCGGCGGCCACTGCACCGAACAGGGTGAATAAATAGACCAGAGATACCCGGAAGGCCCACTTGGCAGGGGCATCCTTGGTCAGGCTGACGCCAGCCGCATCCTGCTTGTCGCGCAGCAAGGCCCAGGAAGCCAGCAGGAACCAGATGCCGAGCCCGACGGCCGAAACGCCATAAACCGGGCCGGCATAGCCAAGCACCCAAGGCAGAAGCGACACGGCGACGAGCACGACAGTGTAAAACATCACATGCTGCCGGGTCACCCACGCGCCCTGGACTACTGGCAGCATCGGCACCCCTGCCCGCTCGTAGTCAGCAGAAGCATAGAGTGAGAGCGCCCAGAAATGCGGGGGGGTCCAGAAGAATACGATGGCGAACAGCAGGAGAGGCATGACGTCCAGCCCGCCGGTGACGGCAGCCCAGCCGATCACCGGCGGGAATGCGCCGGCAGCGCCGCCGATGACGATGTTCTGCGGCGTCCTGCGCTTCAGCCAGATTGTATAGATGAACACGTAGAAGAGGATGGACACCGCCAGAATGCCGGCAGCGAACCAGTTGGTGGCCAACCCCATCAGGATGACCGACGAGGCTGCCAGCACGACGCCGAACCCCAGCGCCGAGCCCGCCTCGATGCGCCCATCGGGAATGGGACGTTTGGCTGTCCGCCGCATGATCGCGTCAATGTCGCGGTCCCACCACATATTGATGGCGCCCGCGGCCCCGGCAGCGACGGCGATGCAGAGCACCGCGGTCAAGGCCAGCACGGGATGTAAATGCCCCGGCGCTACCAGCAGTCCAATGAACCCTGTGAACACCACCAGCGTGATGACCCGGGGCTTGAGCAGGGCGAACCAATCCCCGGCCTCGGCCGGCAGAACCGAGATGGGAAGAAGGGGGGCCGAAGCCCCCCCTCCATTCAACGCAGTGATGTTGAACTTGTCCATTATCGAACCCGCGGCAGCTCCTCGAAAGTGTGGAACGGTGGGGGAGAGGTCACCGTCCACTCCAGCGTCGTCGCACCTTCACCCCAGTAGTTGTCTGCAACCTGAACCTTGCTGGTGAAGGTCCTGTAAAGGACATACAGGAAAACGAACACCGAAGCCGCGCCGATATATGCGCCGATGGACGCCACGAAGTTCCAGCCGGCGAAGGCATCGGGGTAATCCGGGTAGCGGCGCGGCATGCCGGCCAGGCCCAGGAAGTGCATCGGGAAGAAGGTCAGGTTCACGCCGACGAACATCATCCAGAAATGGACCTGGCCCCAGAACTCAGGATACTGCCGGCCCGACATCTTGCCGATCCAGTAATAGAAGCCGGCGAAGATGGAGAACACGGCGCCAAGGCTTAGCACGTAGTGGAAGTGGGCCACGACATAATAGGTGTTGTGCAGGATCTGGTCGATGCTGGCGTTGGACAGCACGATGCCGGTGACACCGCCCAAGGTGAACAGGAAGATGAAGCCGATGGCGAACAGCATCGGCGTCTTCATCTCGATGGAGCCGCCCCACATCGTCGCGATCCAGGAGAAAATCTTGATGCCAGTCGGCACGGCGATGATCATCGTCGCCGCCATGAAGTAGGCACGGGTATCAACCGAGATGCCCGACACGAACATATGGTGCGCCCAAACCACGAACCCGACGACGCCGATTGCGATCATCGCATAGGCCATGCCCAGATAGCCGAAGATGGGCTTCTTGGAGAAGGTCGAGATCACATGGCTGACCATGCCGAAGCCCGGCAGGATCATGATGTAAACCTCGGGATGGCCGAAGAACCAGAACAGGTGCTGGAACAGCACAGGGTCGCCGCCGCCAGCCGGGTCGAAGAACGAGGTGCCGAAGTTGCGGTCGGTGATCAGCATGGTGATCGCGCCGGCCAGGACAGGGATAGACAGCAGCAGCAAGAACGCCGTCACCAGCATGGACCATACAAACAGCGGCATTTTATGCAGGGTCATGCCCGGCGCACGCATGTTGAAGATGGTAGTGATGAAGTTGATGGCGCCCAGCAGGGACGACGCGCCGGCTAGATGTAGGGCGAACAGGGTATAGTCCATCGCCGGACCGGACTGGTAGGTGCTGTTCGACAACGGCGGATAAAGCGTCCAGCCGGAACCGGCACCGTCGCCGCTGTGCAAGCCGAGCATGACGAGCGCGAAGGCCGGCACCAGTAGCCAGAAGCTGATGTTATTCAGACGGGGGAACGCCATGTCCGGCGCCCCGATCATGATCGGAACGAACCAATTGCCGAAGCCGCCGATCATCGCAGGCATCACCATGAAGAAGATCATAATGAGACCGTGCGCCGTAACCGTCGCGTTCCAGGACTGGCCGCTGGCAAAGTATTGCAGACCTGGGTTCTGCAGCTCCAATCGCATGTGGACGGACAGCGCAGTGCCCACGATCCCCGCCAGGATGGCGAAGATCAGATAGAGCGTGCCAATGTCCTTGTGGTTGGTGCTGAACAGCCAGCGCTTGACGAAGCCCGGCGCGTGCCCGTGATGGTCAGCATCGTGATGCCCCTCCGCGTGGGTTCGCTCATGAGTGGTAGCCGACATATCCTATGCTCCCCTGCGCTGCCGGATGTGGGTCAACGCTGCAACTCTGCAACCGCCGTCGGACGCCCCTGGCCGTCCTGGTTGGACGCGGCGCCGCCGGGGAACTTGGTCTTTGCAGTCTCAAGCCAAGCCGCAAAATCCTGGTCGTTCATCGCCTGCACGGAAATTGGCATGGCACTGTGATTGGTGCCACAGATCTGGTTGCACTCGCCGTAGTAAACGCCCGGCTTGTCCACCCGCACCCAGGTCTCGATCGTCCGGCCCGGAATGGCGTAACGCTGCACGCCTAAAGACGGGATGAAGAAGCTGTGGATCACGTCGGCAGAAGTGGTCAGGATACGAATATTCTTGCCGGCTGGCACAAACACTCGATTGTCCACATCAAGGTTGCGAAGCTGGCCCGGCTTGAGGTCGTCCTCGGCAATCATGTAGCTGTCGAAGCGGACGTTGCCGTTATCGGGGTAGTTGTACTCCCAATACCACTGGTGCCCCGTGACCTTGATGGTCATGTCAGCAGCGTCGGTCCGATCCTCGTAGTAGATCAGACGGAAGGACGGGATAGCGATCACCACCAGGATCAGCACCGGCAGCACGGTCCAGGCGACCTCGAGCGCAGTGTGGTGGCTGACCCGGCTGGCCTTCGGGTTCACGCTCTCGCGGAACTTCCACACGCAGTAGAGCAGCAACGCTGCGACGAAGACGGTCACCAGCGCCATTAACCATAAGATCAGGGAGTGCAGCCCCTCGATCCCCGCCTGAACGTTGCTCTGCGGCGCCTGGAAGCCAAGTTGCCAAGGTTTTGGGGCGCCAAGCTCACCACCAACCGGCGCCTGGGCCCAAGCCGGCTCGGCGCCTGCGAGCCAAAGGCCCATGAATGTCATTGCTGCGGCTGGCAGCCGCCGAAGAACCTGCATCACACCCGTCCATCCCGCTGGCAACGCCCGGCCCGGTTCCGGGGCGCTTGGCCCGTGGAGGTATCGGAGGCGCTGCGTTAGATCAAGCCGCCCGTTGGCTGGCTTACTATCCTGGTTACCTAGTTGGGCAGGCGCACCAAAGTGAAAAGGCCCAATGGCGGCACTGGCGCGAATTGCGCCCTGGCCTGGTCCTCGGCCGTCAGCAGCGCGTCGAAGGCGAAGTCCGGATGCCAGCCCAACTTGCGCGACGCAGGGGCCAGCGCACGCTCCGCCCACCAGCGCGGACCCCGCTCAGCGGCGAAATGGTTTACAAACAGAAGATGGCCGCCAGGGCGCACGACGCGCTGCATCTCCTGCAGCAGCAGGCGCGGGTTCGGCACCACCGATGCGACGAACATGGCGACGGCGATGTCGAACGACCCGGCCTCAAACCCGGTCGCCTCGGCGTCCACTTCCAGCAGCGCCTCGACGTTGCCGAGCAGGTCGTCCTTCACTCGCCGCCGGGCCAGCGCCAGCATCTCGGCGGACAGGTCTATGCCGGTGATGCGCTTGGCCGGCGTGTAATGCGGCAAGGCGAGGCCAGTGCCGACGCCGACCTCCAGCACGTGGATGCCGGGTAGGGCGTTGACCGCCTCCACCGCGCGACGGCGGCCGAAGGCGGACACGCCGCCGAACACGAGGTCATAGACGCCGGCCCACCTTCGATAGGCCGCCCTGACGGAGTCAGCGTCGAGCGCCGTGTGACGTTCGCGGGCGAGGGCATTCGAGGGCATTGTCATATTGCCACACCCCTAGCCCTCGGGGGGCTGGGGATCAAGGGGCTGCAACTATGCCGCGTCCTCCCGCCGGTCCCGTACCTTCACATATGCGAGGGAGGCGTGTTCCTGGCAATACGGCTTGTTGGGGAGCGCGCCCTCGTCGCAGAAGCGGAAACTGGGCGTTCCCGGCTCGCCGACGGGCCAGCAGCAGGTGGACACCCGGGCGGCCGGGCGCGGCGGCGGGACGGCGCGCAGTTGCGGCGCCGGACGGGCAGAGGCTGGCGTATCGGCCAGCGGCTCCGTCCGGACGGCATCGGCGACCGCGTCCGCCACGGGCAGAGTGGGGCCGTTGACGCGCCGCACCTGGTCGCGCCGCGCAACGTGGCCGGGATCGGCTGCACGGCGGATCGGCGAGGGACGGGCGGGCAGCTCCAGACGGTGCGCCTTGCCGACGATGGCGTTCTTTGTGACACCCATCCGCCGGCCAATTTCGGCGGTGGAGTGGCCCTCATCCCACAGCGAACGCAAACGGGCGATTACTTCGTCGTTCCAGTCCATTCCGGGCCTCCTTGCACGCTGCGAACAAGAAAAGGCTAGACGTCTCCCATGTGCAAAAGATAGCCAAGTTATCCCCAGAACCCATAAATGTTGTGGACAACGTTGCTAAAATAACAATCCCTTGCGGAGGAGCCCATGTACGCCCTTTTCGCCGTTCACGGTCTGCGTGACATGAAAGTCCACGGCTAAGGAGCAGAACTGATACGCCTCATCGGCTGAAAGATTGGAACGCGCGGTGATGAATGCGATCATTTCCCGCAACGCCTGCTTCATCGCGAGGTCCAGGTCCTCGTTCATGCCCATCGAGATATAGTGGGACGGCGACTCGGCGCGGGGGTGACGGAGCGGCGCCGACTCGGCCGCCTTGTGCAGGACCAGGGTGAAGGTGCCGGTCAGGCACATCTCCAGGGCGTTGATGCAGACCTCGCCATCGCCCTGGACGCCGTGGCCGTCGCCGACGCTGAAATTAGCGCCAGGGGCCCAGACCGGCAGGAACAGGGTACTGCCGGCGCCGACCTCCTTGTTGTCCAGGTTGCCGCCGTGCTCCCGCGGCTCCTTGGTGCTGATGACGCCGTAGGCCGGCGGCGGGGCCACGCCCATCACGCCAAAGAACGGGCGCAGCGGCAGCACCGTGCCCCAGGGCAGCTTGCAGGTGTTGGCGTCGCGGTCCACGGCGATGTGGCTCAGGAAGCGGTGCGGGAAGTCTTCCGGCAGCGTGCCGGCCAGCGGACGGTGGCCGCAGAAGCCCCAATCGGCGCCAAGCTCGATGGCGTCTATGCGGGCCTCGAGCGTGTCGCCGGGTTCGGCGCCCGCGACGGCGACGGGGCCGGTGATGATGTGGGGGCCGAGGCGCGGCGGGTTGGCGCGGTGTATGGCCTCCAAGGCCGGAGGGATGTGGAAGCCGCTGCTAGCCGGCGGCATTACGTCCGGGGCGCCGGACACGCATTCCAGGGTGACGGTGTCGCCGCTTTGCACTGTCAGGACCGGCGGATACTCGGCGCTGAAGGTGCCCCAGCGGACGGTGTCCGGGGTGGCGGGGACGCGGTGGTGGGCCATGCGGGAGACTCCGGTAGCGGTGGGCGGAGTGTCGCCGCCCCGGCCGGCACGTCAAGCGGCGCCGGAGCCTATCGCCGCAGCACCGGCGCGGCCTGCCGGTGTTCCCACCCTGCCCGCTCCAGCTCCGGGGTATCATCCTCTCCCACGGGGTAGCCCAGGCAAAAGTAGCCGATCAGGAGCCAGTCCGCTGGCACATCCAGGGCGGCATGAACCTGCGCCGGGTCGAGGATTGACACCCAGCCAAGCCCGAGGCCGGCGGCCCGCGCCGTGAGCCAAAGGGTGTGGACCGCCATAACGGCGGAATAGGCTACCGTTTCCGGCATGGTCCGCCGGCCCAGGCCGCCGCCCTGTGCCGGATCGGACACCGCGAAGACCGCGAGGTGGCACGGCGCTTGGTCCAACCCGGCCAGCTTTAGGCCGGCATAGACCCTCGCCCGACCGGCAGGCTGGTCCGCCAGGGCCGCAACATTGCTTGCCAGGAAACTTGCTCGCACTGCGGAACGACGCGATGGCTCGTCCACCGTGACGAAGCGCCAGGGCTGGCTGAGGCCAACCGAGGGAGCAAGGTCGGCGACGGCGATTAGATCGTCAAGTAATCCGGGCGCAATCGGGTCGAGCCGGAATTGCCGAACATCGCGCCGCCACTGAAACAGACGGTGAAGCTGGGCGCGAAATCCCTCATCAAAAACCGGGCCGGACGTCACTAGGTCAACGGACGCTGAACGACCCGCAGCATGACGCCTTGGCCCGACTCAAGGCCGCTAGACGCCGGGATGGCCGGCGCCCGCGACCGCTTTGGCAACTCAAGCAGGAGCCGGGCAGGCGTCAGCCGTGACGGGTTGCTGCCGTCTCGTGCACAGTCGTCGTGGTCTTTACGGCCGGGCCGGGGATGGTGCCGGCCGGACGGTCCACGCTGCTGGCCTCCATCGAGGCATCGTCCTCGTCCGCCATGTTCTTCTTGAACGACTTGATGCCCTTGGCGAAGTCGCCCATCAGCCCACTGATCTTGTTGCCGCCGCCGAAAAGCACGAGGATGACGGCCAGCACGATCAACCAGTGCCAAATGCTGAAGCTACCCATGGTCCCTCCATGCCGGGCACGGCCCGGCGCGAATAATGGGCGGGTTTAACGCCCGCCGTCACGATCTTCATGTGGCCCGCGCCGGGCCGCCTTGCAAGCGAATTACGGGGCGTCCAGCCCGGCGACCAAGTCCTGACGCTCCCGCCGGCCCGGCGATATGAACCCATACGTCGGATAGGCCGTCATGCCCATGGCGTGGGACGGCGCCCACCAGACGCGCACCAGGGTCCAATCCCCACCCGGCGACACGTCCATCACCGGCTCGTCGCGGCCGATGCGGCGGTGGACCCAGTTGGCGTGGGTCACCTTGATCTCGTGGGAGGATACCACGCCGGCCACGACGGAGACATGGCCGCGGGCGAGGCGCCCGGTGCGGCGGAAAACCAGCACGCCGCCGCGCACCGGCTCGGCCCCACGTTCGTAGCGGCCGGCGGCCTGATGCCACCAGTCCGCGGCGTCGCCATAAAGCTGGATGCCGGTGGCCTGGCGGGCGAAGGGCGCGCATTCCAATGATGTCGAGGCGCCGGTGGCCGGCCCGCCGCCGCCCGACCCGCAGGCCGCCAACCCCAGAGTGCCCAATAGCGCCGCCACCCGAACCATGCCGCCTCCTGCCTCGTTCCGGCATCGTTGCCCCTGGGATGCGGCGGCATCAAGGCCGTTACGAGGCCGCCCATACGACGGCAGCGGCGGCGGTGCCGCCCAGGATGGCCAGGGCCAGGTTGCGCGTGGCCAGCATGACTGCGAGCGTCACCGCGGCGCCGACCCACTGCTGCACCCCGCCCACGACCAGCGCCGGCACGACGTAGCTGACGAACAGCGTGCCGGGGATGTAGCCCAGCATGGCCCGCACCACTGGCGGCGAGCTGATGACGCGGAACAGCCAGTAGCCGCCGGCACGGGTCAGGTAGGTCGCCAGCGCCATCGCGCCGATGGCGGCCAGCACCCAGGGGTCGAGCGTCATGCCCTCCGCGCCCGGTCGCGCAGCACCCCGGCGGCGCTGCCGGCCAGCGCGCCGCCGACGATATACCAGGACGTGCCCGGCATCAGCCGCGCCAGCACGGCCGCGACCACGGCCGCGACGGCCCATGGCAGCAGGTCGGCCCGCGTGCGCCACATCGTCCCCAGGATCGCCACGAACACCGCCAGCGCCGAGAAGAACAACGGGTGCCCCGGCGCAGGCCGCATCGTCGCGCCGAGCACATGCCCGGCCACGGTGCCCGACACCCACCCCGCCCACATCAGCGCGCCCGACCCGAACAGGAATCCGGCATCCGAGCGCCCCGACTGCATCTCCGCCACCGACAGCGCCCAGTTCTGGTCCGCCATCACGAACAGGCTGCCCCACAGGCGCCAGCCGCGCAGCCTGTCCAGCCAGGGCGACAGCACCGGCCCCATCAGCGCCAGGCGCAGGTTGATCACCAGGGTTGCGAGGGCTGCCGCCAGCACCGGCGCCGGGCTGCTCCAGTGGCTGAGCGCCAGCAACTGCGCCGAGCCGGCATAGACGACCGCACTCATCAACGCGGACTCCGCCAGGGACAGCCCCTGCCCCTGCGATACGACGCCACACACCAGGGCGAACGGCGCCACCGCGGCCTGCAATGGCAGGCTGGCCCGCATGCCCGCCAGCACGGCGGCGCGGGAGAACCTCGGGCGGGCCAGGCTCATGCTAGGACTGCTTGAGGCTGATGACCGCCAGCTCCGCTTCGTCCCGGTCCATGCGCAGGGCCTGCTGCGCCACCGGCTGCGGGAAGCCGGCGCGGGCCAGGGCGCCGATCTCCCTGCGGCGCACCTCGGCCAGCTCGGCGCCTTCCGGCAGCTCGCGGCGGAACGGGCCGAGGCGGCGGCGGCGGGCGTAGGCGAGGGCTGCGGCCAGCTCCGCCTCCGGCTCCGGCATGGCGGCTTGGGCGACCGCCTGCGGCACGCCCTTCTGGGACAAATGCGCGCCGATGGCCCGGCGGGAGCGGCCGGCGCGGGTCAGGCTACGGGCGCGTCCGGCAGCATAGACGGCGTCGTCCACCACGCCGGACTGCACCAGGGCGTGCGCGACCTCACGCGCCGCGGCCCGTGCGGGGACGGCGTTCGGCGGCTCCTCCCCGGGCGCCTCGGCGGCGGCGCAGCGTGCCCAGCGGTCTATGCGGCGGTCCAGCACGCGGACCAGCCCGGCCTCGGTGGCGCTGAACCGGGCCAGGTGGGCCAGGGCAGCCTCGTGCAGCTTGGCGCGGGTTGGCGCGGGTCCGGCCGGCGGCGGGGGGCGCCGTTCGCGGCGGGAGTCCTTGTTGGGCGGGTTCGGAGGCCGGGCCATCGCAGCAGCATGGCACGGCGGCCCCGTTGCCGGAACCCGGCCCGCACGCATAACGTTCCCGGCGCATTCCCTATATCGAGGTCTATAATGTCCAAGCTCCTGCTTGCCGCCCTCCTGACGCTGACCGGACCCGCCATGGCGCAGCAGTCCGCGCCCTCCCTCCCCGGGGTGGTCGCCACGACCAACAACCCGAACCTGTCGGTTTCGGCCGTCCGGCTGGAGAGCGGGCAGCGGCTGACCCAGGTCATCGGCGCCAGCGTCTTCAATGAGGGGGGTGAGCGGGTCGGCGGCGTGGACGATTTGGTGATGACCGGGGATGACAAGGTCACGGTGGCCGTCATCGCTGTCGGTGGCTTCTTGGGGCTAGGCGCCAAGCTGATCGCGGTGCCGTATCAGCAACTGAAGCGGGATGGCGAGCGGCTGGTGCTGCCAGGTGTGACGAAAGACGCGCTGGAGGCAATGCCTAGCTTCAGCTACTAGACATCCGGCCCAGGATGCCGGGGCAGGCTCCGACACGGCGCCCGCCCCGTCATCCCCCAACGCCCGGGCTGGTTTGCGGCGTAGGCGCCTACTACGCGCCGAACTGACCGTTGCGGCGGTATGAAAGCGTCGCTGCGGCGAGCACTGCGCCGGTCAGCAGCCATACGGTGCCCGGCTCAGGCACTTGCTGAAGCTGGCCCCGGATTTCACCCGACGGGAAAGCTGTATCATGGATGTTGACGTAGGCACGGCCAGCCTCAAGCCCGGCGATGAAGGATTCCTGCGTCTGCCCGTTCCCGAATGCGAACGTGCTGAGGTTGTAACTCTGGTTGAACACCGCCGACGTCGCGTTCGGCAGGTCACCAAAGCCAAGCGCGACGCCTGCATTCGTCCCAGGCGCCGCGCAGCAGTGGATATGGCCGAACTCGCCGAGGCTGGACAGGCCCGTCCAGTTGATGGCGACGTCGAGCGTCGTGTTGTCGTTCTCCAACGTGACCGTCGCCGAGCCTGATCCAGGGGATGCGACCGGCGGATTTTGGTTGGCACCGGACAGCGTTGTCTGGAACACCACTGTGGCACTCGCGGCATGGACACTTAGAAGGGCGCCTGTGAAGGCTAGTATTTTCAGAGCCTGACGCATGATGTGATCCTCATCCAGTTTTGGTCCAGGTCGGCACGTCGCTGAGCGGGCTTGCTGCCCAGAGTACCTATTTTGGGTTCAAAGCAGGATTACTAGACACAACGTCGTATTTACAAACGTGACACGGGGCTGGCCAGGAGCGGGGTCGGTCACCGCTGATGACCGCCCCGCGCCGAAGTGGCGGCGTGGGACGCACCTTTCTCGCCCTGCCCCGGGTGACAACGGAAATGTGCAGCAATGCGTTGACTTTCCGGCCTGCGGCACTCCACAGTCCCTGCTTCTCCGGCTGCCGGCACTGGGCCGTGCGGTCCGGGAAGCCATTGGTCTCTAGGTGCAAGTAACCAAAATGATCGCCGCCCTGATGCCGACGTACAACCGTGCCGACCTCGCCTTCGAGCGGGGCCAAGGCGCCTGGCTGTTCGCGACAGATGGCCGACGATTCCTCGACTTCGGCGCAGGGATCGCCACCAGCTCCATTGGTCACGGCCACCCGCACCTCGTGCAGGCCATCGCCGAGCAGGCTGCTCGTGTGATGCACACCAGCAACCTGTATCGCGTGCCGGAGGCCGAGCGGCTGGCCGCGCGCTTCGTCGAGGCGACGTTCGCCGACAGTGTGTTCTTCTGCAACTCGGGCGCGGAGGCGAACGAGGGGCTGGTGAAGATGATCCGCCGGTCCATGCACGAGAGCGGCAGGCCCGAACGGTATCGCGTCGTCTGCTTCGACGGCGCGTTCCACGGACGCACGCTGGCGATGCTGGCGGCGACGGGGAACAAGAAGTACTTGGCCGGGTTCGGGCCGGAGGTTGATGGCTTCGACCACGTGCCGTTCAACAACATGAACGCCCTGCGCGACGCCATTGGCCCGGAGACCGCCGGGGTGCTGCTGGAGCCTGTTCAGGGCGAGGGCGGCATACGCCCGGCGTCGCTGCAATACCTGCGCGACGTACGCACGATGTGCGACGAGTTCGGCATCGTCATGGGCCTGGACGAAGTACAGTGCGGCATGGGCCGGACCGGCAAGTTGTTCGCGCATGAGTGGGCGGGCATCGAGCCGGATGTCATGTCCATCGCCAAGGGCATCGCCGGCGGCTTCCCGATGGGCGCCATCTTGGCGAAGGAGCAGGTCGCCAAGGTGCTGGTCCCCGGCACGCACGGCACGACGTTCGGCGGCAACCCGCTGGCATGTGCTGCGGCCAACGCCGTGCTGGACGTGGTGCTGGCGCCGGGCTTCCTGGCCGAGGTGGACCGCAAGGCCCGCCGCCTGTGGTTCGCGCTGGAGGAGGTCGTGCGCGAGTATCCGTCCGTGCTGCTGGACGTGCGCGGCGCCGGGCTGATCCTGGGGTTGAAGGCCGCGGTGCCGAATGGCGAGCTGCAATCGGCGTTCATGGCGGAGGGCCTGCTGACGGTCGCCGCCGGGGACAATGTGGTGCGCCTGGTGCCGCCGCTGGTGCTGACGGATGCCGACGTGGACACGGCGGTCGAGATGATCCGCCGCGGGACGCGCCGGTGCCTGCCATCGCCCATGACGGCCGCGGCGAAGTGAGCGCGGCGCTCCGCAAGCAGGCGCCCTTCCCCGAGGGGGAGGGCGCCGACCCGCCCCGGCATTTCCTGGACCTGCGCGACTTCGACGGTGCGGCCCTGCGCGGGATGCTGGACGAGGCTGCGAGCCTGAAGGCGGCGGGGCGCACGGCGTCCCGTCCGCTGGAGGGCCGGACGCTGGCGATGATCTTCGAGAAGCCGAGCACCCGCACCCGCGTCAGCTTTGAGGTTGGGATGCGGCAGTTGGGCGGGGAGGTCATTACCCTGCCCGGCCACGACTTGCAGATCGGGCGCGGGGAAACGGTGGCCGACACCGCCCGCGTGCTGTCGCGCTACGTGGACGCCATCATGCTGCGGACGGACAACGCGGCGAAGCTGCACGAGATGGCGGCGCATGCGACGGTGCCCGTCATCAACGGCCTGACCGACCGCAGCCATCCCTGCCAGTTGATGGCCGACGTGCTGACGTTCGAGGAGCATCGGGGTCCCATCGCCGGCCAGGTGGTCGCCTGGTGCGGCCCCGGCAACAACGTCGCATGCAGTTGGATCGAGGCGGCGGTGCGCTTCGGCTTCACGCTGCGGATTGCGTCGCCCGACCTGCTGCGCCCGCCGGCGCAGTTGCTGGACTGGGCGCGGGCGCAGGGCGCACGGGTCGAGGTGACGGATGATCCGGAGGACGCCGTGCAGGGCGCGGCCTGTGTCGTCACCGACACCTGGGTCAGCATGGCGGACGATCCGTCGGAATCGCGGCACAACCTGCTGGCGCCGTATCGGGTGACAGCCGCGCTGATGGCCGAGGCCGCGCCGGACGCGCTGTTCATGCACTGCCTGCCGGCGCACCGGGGCGAGGAGGTGGCGGCCGAGGTCATAGACGGCCCGCAATCCGTGGTGTTCGACGGAGCCGAGAACCGGCTGCACGCGCAAAAGGGCATCCTGTCCTGGGCGCTGGGCGCGCGATGAGAGCCAGGCGTTGACGGAGGAGATTGCGGGCACGCCGGGCTGGGTGGATGCCCGGCTGGATCAGGTTTTCGCCGCATTGCCCGGGGGCGACGCCGTTGCGGCAGGCAAGGCGGCCTACGCCGATTGCCTGGCCAGGCAGAAGGACCCTGTGGCACCGGCGGACGACATGGGCGCCGAGTTCGACGGCTGCCGCGGCCGGTTGCGTGCCGCCCTGGCATCGGCGGGGGTGTCCGGCCAGGATTGGGCCACGCTGGACCAGGCGTTGGAAGCCTTGGAGGCCGAGATCACCGCCGATAGCTAGAGGCATGCCTGCTCGGCCTTCCTCCGGAAGAGGGCCGGGGTGAGCGGGCTTTCCATCGTACGGGCGTCCCGCTGACCCTGGGGTTTTAGCCGACGGAAACGGTGCTGCTGGCCGGGGTGGTGACGCGGGAGACCGGCCGGACGACGGTGCTGCAGGGCTTCGTCCATCTCGTCATCGTTGCGACGTTCCTGTTCCTATCGGTGGTGCCGTGAGCCAGCGCTCCGCCTCGGTCCAGGTCGGCGCGGGGTAGCCGTCATGCGTCCGCAGGCGGATTTCGGTGAAGCCCAGGCGCGCGAACAGCCGGCGGTTACCGGGCAGCGCGAGGCGGACGCCGAGGTGCAGGCGCGGCAGGCTGCGGCGCTTGGCCTCCGCCTCGGCCGCTGCCATCAGCAGCCCGGCCAGGCCGTGGCCGCGATGGACCGGGTGGGTGGCCAGCCGGCCGACATAGAGGCCGCCGTCCCGCTGGGACCATAGGATACAGGCGGCCGGCCCCTCCACCAGCGCGCCCCCGCCTTCGGCCAAGTGGGCGCGTATGCTGCCGCCGGTTTCGCGTAGGGCGCTCGGCGCGGGATCGAGCGGGACCGGGGTGGCGGCAAAGGCGAGACGGATCAGCGCGGCGACGGCGTCCGCATCGCCGGGATGGATGGGTCTGATGCTGCTCAATTCCCGGTCCCCGACTACCGTTAATTTCCGGTCCCCGACTACCGTTAATTTCCGGTCCCCGGCTGCCGTGTCCCGAGCCGGAGCTGATGCGGCCGACCCGCGGCGAAAACCTCATGCCGCCTTCCGCGACAAGAACCCATGCAGCATAAAGGCTGGGATCGCCACCGCGGACAGCGCCGCCGCAGCGATCAGCGCTCCGGCCGGGTCGCCCAGCAGGTCTGCCGCCCGTCCGCACATCGCCGGCAGCAGCGCCCCACCGGCATAGTAGACCGCGTAGAACAGCCCCATCCCGACCGCACGGTTTTCCGGCCGCGCCGACAGGGTGCCGACGCCGATGATGACGCCCGCGTGCAGGGAGGCGACGGTCCCGAACAGCAGGCCCCACAGCACCGGCCAGTCCAGCACCGCAGGCCCGGCCACCGCCACGATGCCGGCCACTGTCCCCGCCAGGAACACCGGACGGTTGCCGAACCGCACCGCCAACGCGCCGCCCAGCACCGTCGCCGGCAGGTTCAGCCAGGTCGCCAACGTCAGCACCAGCGCAAGCATCCCCGGCGGATGCCCCCGCGACGCCAGCACGGAAGGCATGTAGGACAGGAACCCGTAATACCCGGCGTTGTAGGCCGTCCACACCACCCCGGCGACCATGACCAGCCCGCATTCCCGCCGGGACGGCAGCGCCCAGGCCGCGCCGGCGCCGGGATGCGCCCGCTCGCTGCTGATCAGGAACAACGCCAGCGACAGGGCGGTGATCCCGGCGCCCACGATGAACATGCCGGGCCATCCGAGGGCGCGGACGACCGGGCCGTGCGTCAGCTCCACCAGCCCGACGCCAACCGGGAAGGCGCCGACCACCAGGCCCATGACCGGCAGGAACGACCGGCCGGGAAAGCGGTCGCCGATCATCTTGCCCTGCATCACCACCAGCATCACGGCCCCTGCCCCCGCCAACGCCCGCCCGGCGCCGATGCCCGAGGGTCCACTGGCCCCGGCGCATGCCGCCGCGCCGAGCGTCATCAGCGCCAGGCCGCCGCCGACCACCAGCCGCTCCCCATAGCGGCGCCCGAGCAGCCCGCCCGGCAGCGCGACCAGGACGCCCGGCGCCATATACAGGCCGATCAACCCGCCCAGCTCGGCATAACCCAGCCCGAACCGCTCCAGCAGCTCCGGCCCGAGGCTTGCGAGGGATTGGAACTGGTAGCCGAACGCCACCCGCGACAGCGACACCGCCGCCACCAGACCCCATCGCCGCACGGCAGAATCCTTCATTGGAGGCACCCTAAGCAGGCTTACGCGGCCTGTCACACAGGTGGCCTGCGGCCGTCCCACGCCGCGTAAGCCTGCTTAGCTTTTCATCTGAGCGCAAAACTGCAGCGGTTTGCTTAGGGGCACCCCGCCGGAACCGGACAAGGTTCACCTCCGCATCCCTTCTCCCTACATAGAGAGGATGACAACCAATCCTGCCTTCCTGGACAGCGCCCGGCCCGACGTGCCCGACATCGTGGTGCCGCGCGGCATCACCCCGTTCTACCTGCCGGGCCGTCCCGTGCGGGGGCGCCTGGTGCGTCTGGGTCCGCTGGCCGACGCGCTGCTGACCCGGCACCATAACCACCCCGTCGTGACGGCGCTGACCGGCCAGGCCCTGGCGCTCACGGCGGCGCTGGCGACGGCGCTGAAGTTCCGCGGCTCGTTCAGCCTGCAGGCCAAGGGCGACGGCGCGCTGCCGATGCTGCTGGCGGACTGCACGGAATCCGGGGCGCTGCGAGGTTACGCCCGCGCGGACGCGGACAAGCTGGACACGCTGCTGGCCGCCGGGGAGAACCCCTCCGCCGCCGCCCTGCTCGGCCACGGCTACCTGGCGTTCAGCGTGGACCAGGGGCCGGACCGCGAGCGGCACCAGGGCATCGTCAGCATCGAGGGCGACAGCCTGGCCGACATGGCACTGCACTATTTCGAGACCAGCGAGCAGCTCCAGTGCACCGTCCGCCTGGCCTGCGCCAAGACGCCCCTGGGCTGGCGGGCCGGCGCCCTGATCCTGGAGCGCGTGGCGCGCGAGGGCGGGCTGGACCCGGAGATGGACGACGACGCCCAGGCCGAAAGCTGGCGCACCGCGACGGCGCTGGCAGCGACGCTCAAGGAGTCCGAGCTGCTGGACGACACGCTGCAGCCGGACCGGCTGCTGTTCAACCTGTTCGGGACGGAAGGGGTGGCAGCCGACCGCAACCGGGCCTTGGCCTACGGCTGCCGCTGCTCCCGCGCCCGGCTGTCCGGCATCCTTGAGACATTCCCCAAGGACGACCTGGACCACATGGCGGTGGGCGGCGACATCGTCATGACGTGCGAGTTCTGCAACCTGGATTTCCGGTTCGGCCGCGACGAGGTCCATGGGCAGGCGGCGGGCGGGTAGGATGCTGCGCCGGACCGCGCTGCTGCTGCCGCTGCTGCTGGCGGCCTGCGGCGGCGGCGACCTGGCGCAGCGGACGGAGTTCCCGGCGCTGCACTACGATTACCTGACGCCGTTGCGGCTGAACGTGGCCACCATGGATGTGCCGGATGCGCCGCCGCCGGGGCCGCTGGATGCGGTGAACCCGGCACCGCCGGGCCAGACGCTGCGACGAATGGCGCTGGACCGCATCGGTGCCGGCGGCACTACGGGCCGGGCGGTGTTCGTCGTTGACCAGGCCAGCATCACCCAGGCTGGCGATGGCCTATCCGGCGTGATGGCGGTCCATCTCGATGTCCTCCGTCCAGATGGCGGACGCGCGGCCTATGCGGAGGCGCGGGTCACGCGTCAGGCTACCCTGCCCGGCCGAGCCGAGTTGCCGGCCGCGCTCTATGACATGACCCGGGCGATGATGGACGACATGAACGTGGAGCTGGAGTTCCAGGCTCGCCGCTCCCTGCACGATTGGCTGCAATCAGCCGAGGCTGCCCCCGCACCTGCCCCGGTCCAGCAGCAGGACCTCTCAACCCCCGGGCAGCCCGCAGCGCGGTCGCCTCAACCGGAGCAGTCGCCAGAACAGCCCACCCGCGCTCCCAACAGTTGACGCCGGGTCCGGCCACCTGCACCGGCCCTTGACGGCCTAGTTGCAGAGGGTCAGCGAAGCCGTTGGCCAGAAATAGATCGTCACGGCGCCAACGGCGGCGCATTTCGCCAGTGGCGAGACCGGCGTCCCTTTTTTGCATCCCCCCCAGACACTATCTGCCCGGCGTGCGGGCTTGGTGATTGGCCCCCAGCGATGTTAATGAATTCCTTACCCGTAATCGCAGAGCGAGGGGAGAGCCGTGGATACGCATAGCATCGAGCTGCCCCTGCCGGAGGCCGAGGCACTGCGCCGGATCTTGGACCGGGTGCTCGGTGGCGGCGACGCCGTGGTGGCCGGCGGCAGCGGCGTGCCAGCCTTGCTCGATGCGGCGGCGGACACGCTCGTTCGGCATCGGTGCCGCGTGCTGCGGGCGTCGGCGTTGGCGGCCGGAGGGCTGAGCTTGTCCGGCTTGATGGCGCAGATCACGGAGCGTCCGGACATTGACGGGCATGACGATGAAGTCTTGGAGCTTGGGTTCCAGGCGCTGACGGTTCCCGATGCGGGCGACGAGGCGGTTGCGCTCCTGGTCGAGGGCGGGGAATTGCTGCACCGGACCGCCTTGCGCTACCTGCAATTCGCTTGCAGGTCGGCCCCGGCGCTGCGTCTCGTGCTGGCCGGGCAAACGGGCGTGCCCGACCTGCATGATAACGAGATGACGCCCCTCCGCACGCGCCTGGCTGCCAGCCCGGTGATCACGCTAGCTGCCGAATTGCCAGAGCTTCCGGTCGCACTGCTGGACGAGGCCCCCTTGGAGTCGGGCACGCCAGCCGCGGTGCCGTTGCCTCCGTCCCGTCCGCACCTCGTTCCACCCAGCCTCGTTCCGTCCGCCCCGCTGCTTTCTGCCCCGTTGCGCGTGCCCGTCCCGCCGCCCCCTGAACCGGTCCAGGCTCCCGTGCTCCGGCCGGCGCTGTCAGGTCCACCGATGCGCGCGGCAGATACGGCCCGGCGGAGGTCGTCCGTGGCCTGGATCGGCGTTGGCCTGGCGATGGCTGCCTCCATCGCGGTCGGCGTGCTGATCGGGCGTTATGGGTGGCCGGGCGGGTCTGCCGTCTCGTCGCAAACGGCGGCGCGGCCTGGAACCCCGCCCGCAGGGATCTCTATGCCGATGCAGGCCATTCCGTATGTAGCCCAGAACGGCGTGCCAGCGTCCAACCCGAACGTCCCATCCGGCTCTGCGGCTGCCCCTGCCGCAGAGCCGCCAGGGCGCCCCGCGATGGCAGCGCCAGCGCCAACTCCCGTTCAGCCGCCAGCGGGCGCTGCAGGCGTCCCATCTGCAGACAAGGGCGGGCCGGACAGCACGGCACTGCAAAACCCCGGGGAGTCGCAGCGCCCTGCCTCGGCCTCCACAACCCAATCCGACCCCGCCCCGCCCCGCCCGAGGCGGGAAGCGCGGCAGGCCGAAGGCCGGTCGAGGGAGTCAACCTCCTCAGGACGAAACTCGGCATCGTCCCGGTCCGCCAGCCGTTCCAACCAGTCCTCCGACGCCCGCGAGCACAGCTTGCCGCCCAGTGGACAGGAGGCGCTTTACCTGCCTCCGGTTCTGGAGCCATCGCAGGCTGCCCCGTCCGAGCCTGCGCCGGACCGGGCCCGGGAACGCCGGCCGATCATCGGCACTTATACGACTGACCAGAACGGCGTCCGGACCTTCCGATCCGCCCCGTGACGGCCGGCCTGTAACAGCGACGTTCTAGAGCCTGTTTGGTGCAAGTGGAGACACCAAACACGCTCTAGCCTTTGTTTTGGCGAGCATGTCCGGCTCAAACGAAGCCGTTTGAGCCGGACATGCTCTAAATCCTGGAGTGCACCGATGAACAAGCGATTTGCTGCCCTGGCAGCACTTTTAATTGCGGCGCCCGCTGCGGCACAGCCAATCATCATCCCGTTGAGCAAGCAGGAGCCGCAGCAGGGACAGCAGCCCCCGGCCTCGCCGGTTCCGGTCGCCCCGCCCCAGGCCAGCGCGACGCCGGGCGCCGGTTCGCAGCCCGCCGGCCAACAGTCCACCGCCGACAGCACCGCCCAGGGCAATGCTGGTCCGAACGACGCAGGCTCTGGAGAAGGCCAGCCTTCAATCCCGGCCCGCTGACGTCCACGCCTGCCCTTGGCTCGGCTAGGAGCGTTTCCCAGCCGGACAAGACTCATATCCAGTGGGCGGGAAGCCAGACCTCGATGCTGCCGTTGCGCTGCCAGTAGCCATCCTGCCACAACGTGCCGTGGCCTGCCCGCTCGACCCATACGCCGGGGACCCACTTGTAGTCGCTGCCGGTCCAGTCGTAGTGGCCCGGCTGCCAAATGAGGGCGACGCGAGGCTCGGGCGGGGCCGGCACATCCTCGGCCAGCACCGGCGGCACCGGCGGATGCGCGGGGACGGAGGGTGCGCCGCATCCCTGCAATACCAGGACGCATAGGGCGGGAACAGCAAGCACGCGCATTAGGTCCGGTCTCCTGTGAAGGACGACGCAAAGATGCGTCATCCGGGCCTTTGAAGCCAGGGTGGCGGCCGAGAGGAGCCACGGACAGCCGGGGGACGATGACAATGACGGTTCGTGGCCAATAGCCGCAGGGACCCAATACCGAATCAGCCGCCGGCCCTGTCAAGCTGCTCCAGGACGGCAGCCTCGGTCAGTATCTGCGGCAGCACAGTGGGCGTCCCAGACCCCGCGGGGTAGAACACATAGAGCGGCACGCCGTCGCGGCCATGCTCCCGCAGGAAGGCGGTGATAGCCGGGTCGCCACGGGTCCAGTCGCCCTTCAGGTAGGCCACGCGGTGAGTGGCGAAGGCGTCCCGCACAGCAACGGGGGCAAGGGCGACGCGCTCGTTGACCAGGCAGGATACGCACCAGGCCGCTGTCATGTTGACGAATACCGGCCGCCCATCCGCACGCAGGCTGGCCAGGCGGGCGGGTGTGTATGGCTCGATCCCTGCAGCCGGCACAGCTTCCGCCTGGGCTGCGGGCGCCGAACTCAAGCCCGGCAGCAGGGCGGCGGCGAGCGCCACGGCGGCGAGTGCCGCGCCACGGCCCAGCCACCTGCCATCGGATGCCTGCGTGAGCCCATAGGTCCAGGCGGCGAAGCCCACCAGCAGCAGTCCGCCCAGCACCGCCAGCACGCCGTCCGGCCCGGCCTGCTGGCTGATGACCCAAACCAGCCAGGCGGCGGCGGCATACATCGGAAAGGCCAGCACGCCGCGCAGCACGTCCATCCAGGCTCCAGGCCGCGGCAGCAGCCGCGCCGCGCCAGGCAACAGGGCCAGCACGGCATAGGGCGCGGCCAGGCCCAGCCCCATCGCCAGGAACACCAGCACCGTCACCGCAGCCGGGGCCGCCAGCGCCGCTGCGATGGCGGCGCCCATGAACGGCGCCGTGCATGGGGTCGCAACCAGCACCGCCAAGGCCCCAGTGGCAAAGCTGCCGGCGTGGCCGCCGCGTGACGCCAGCCCCTGCCCCGCACCGGCCAGCCGCCCGCCGACCTGGAACACCCCGGACAGGTTCAGCCCCACGGCGAACAGCACCCATGCCATCGCCGCGACGAAGGCCGGGGACTGGAACTGGAATCCCCATCCCGCCACGCCGCCGGCCGTCCGCAAGGCCAGCAGGGCGCCGCCTAGCGCGCCGAATGCCACCATGACGCCGGCGGTGTAGGACAGGGCGTGCCGCCGCACCTCGCCCAGCGCCGCGCCGGACATGCGGGCCAGCGCCATCGCCTTCATGGCGAGCACGGGGAACACGCAGGGCATCAGGTTCAGCAGCAGCCCGCCCAGCAGCGCGAGCAGAAGCGTCTCCGCCAGCGGGGCCGCGGCGAGGACGGCGGCCGGGGCGGCGAGGGCGGTGGCCGGGACCGCGCCGGGCTCCGCGGCGACATCGAGGTAGGTTTCCTGCCCGCCGGGGTCACGCAGCACCAACGTCCCGGCGAGGCCAGAAACGGCCGCACCGGCTTGGCCCGGCTTCAGCGCCAGGGAGACCTCGCCGTCACCCGCGGCCAGCCGCTGCAGCGCTGCGTTCTCGACCGCTCCGTCGCTGTCCGGGAAAAACCAGGCCTCCCGCACCGTCGCGGCCGACAGCCCGGCGCCGCGCAGCGTCAGCGTGCCATCCGGCGCGACCGTCGCCGGGAACGGCGAAGCACGCGGCATCCGCGCATCGGCGGCGGCGAACAGCGGCGCCTGCGCGGACGGCGCCGGGACGCCCGGCGGCAGGTCCAGGGTGAAGCGTCCCTCCTCCGGCACGCAGATTTTCTCGCAGACCAGCCAGGTCGCAGACGCCTCGACGTGCAGCGGGTCGGGGCCGGGGGTGACGGCAACCGGCAGCAGCACCTCCCCGGTGTAGCCGTAGGTCATCAGCGGACCCTCCGGCAGTCGCACCGGGGTGGGCCACTGCAGGTCACCGGCTGTGGCTCCGGCCGGTAGGGTCAGCGTCAGCTCGGACGGCACCCCGGCGTCGCCGGGATTGCGCCAGTAGGTGTGCCAGCCCGGCGCCAGGCGCATGCGCAGGCCCAGGCGCATGGGCTGCCCGGCCCGGACCGCGTCCGTGTCGGACACCAGCGTCACGGTGGCACGGCTGCTGCGGACCGCAGCACTTTCCCCGGCCAGGGCCGGCGTCGCCGCCAGCACGGCAAGGGGCAGCAGCACGGCAAGTCGGAACATGCGGAGTCCTCGCGTCACACTGTATATAAGGGGGTTCCGTGGCTAAGTGCCACTTCGCATCCGGGCCGCGCCGGGCTACGCGGTGCCGCCATGCTGCCAGACCTTCCCGTTGCCGATGCCCTGCCGGCCCTGCTCGCTGTCCTGGAGCGGCGCGGCAACGCCGTGCTGGTCGCCCCGCCCGGCGCCGGCAAGACCACGCTGGTGCCGCTGGCACTGCTGGACGCCCCCTGGCGCGGCGACGGCCGCATCCTGGTGCTGGAGCCGCGGCGCCTGGCCGCCCGCGCCGCCGCGACGCGCATGGCCTCGCTGCTCGGGGAGCCGGTCGGCCAGCGTGTCGGCTACCGCACCCGCCTGGACAGCGCCGTGTCCGGCGCCACCCGGATCGAGGTCGTGACGGAGGGCCTGCTGGTCCGCCGCCTGCACGGTGACCCCACGCTGGACGGCGTCGCCGCCGTGCTGCTGGACGAGGTGCACGAGCGCGCGCTGGAGGCCGACCTGGCGATGGCGCTGTGCCTTGACCTGCAACGGGTGCTGCGTCCGGAGCTGCGGCTGCTCGCCATGTCGGCGACGCTGGACGGCGCCCGGCTGTCGGCGCTGCTGGACGCCCCGGTGATCGAAAGCGCCGGGCGTATGTTCCCGGTGGCGGTCGAGCACGCCGCCCGCGACGTGGCCGACGTGCGCGACCTGCCGGACGCGCTGGCCCGCGCCGTGCGGATGGCGCTGGCGGCGCATGAGGGCGACGTGCTGGCCTTCCTGCCGGGCATGGGCGAGATACGGCGGACCGAGGCGGCGCTGTCGGGCTGCGGCGCCCTAGTGCTGCCGCTGCACGGCGACCTGCCGCCGGCGGAGCAGGACCGGGCGCTGCGTCCTGCCGAGGGGCGCCGGGTCGTGCTGGCGACCAGCATCGCCGAGACCTCGTTGACCGTGCCCGGGGTCCGTATCGTCGTGGACGGCGGTTGGCGACGGTCGCCGCGGCTGGATGCGGCCACCGGACTGACCCGGCTGGCGACGCTGCGGGTCAGCCGCGCGGCCGCGGACCAGCGTACGGGGCGGGCGGGCCGGGAGGGGCCGGGCGTTGCCATCCGGCTGTGGACCCCGGCGTTGCACCGCGGCCTGCAGCCCTATGACCGGCCCGAGATCCTGGAGGCCGAGCTGTCCGGCCTGCTGCTGGATTGCGCCGCCTGGGGCACGGCGCCCGCCGCCCTGCCCTTCCCCGATCCGCCGCCCGCCGGGGCGCTGGCCGCTGCGGCGGCGCTGCTGACCGGGTTGGGCGCGCTGGACGGCGATGGCAGGATCACGCCGCTCGGCAACCGCATGGCCGCGCTGGGCGCGCATCCCCGCCTGGCCGCGATGATGCTGGCCGCCGATGGGCCGGGCCAGGCCGCTCGCGCAGCGGAGCTGGCGGCGCTGCTGGAGGAACGCGATCCCCTGCGCGGGCGCGACGCCCCGGCGGACGTGCAGCTCCGCCTGGATGCGCTGGCCGGCGGCGGCGGCGACGTGGACCGCGGCGCGCTGAGCCGCATCCGGCGCCAGGCCACGGCATACCAGCGCCGCCTGCGAGTCGGCGCGGAGGCGTCCGGCGATCCCGGCGCGCTGCTGGCCGCCGCCTTTCCCGACCGCATCGCGCAGCGCCGGGGCGAGATCGGGTCGTTCCGCCTATCCGGCGGCGGTGGCGCGCGGCTGCCGGTCACCGATCCCCTGGCCAAGGCGTCGCTGCTGGCCGTCGCCAGCCTGGACCTGAAGGCATCCGCGCGCATTCGCCTCGCCGCGCTGCTGGACCCGGCAGCGCTGCCGCCCTCGGTCGCGGCGCAGGTGACGGAAACCGTTGAGAACGCCTTCGACCCCATAAGCGGCGCCGTACTGTCGCGCCGCCGCCGCCGGCTGGGCGCGCTGGTACTGGACGACCGCACCGTGCCGGCCGACCCGGCGGACACCGCCGCCGTGCTGGCGGGGGCAGTCGCGCGCCGGATGGAGGCGCTGCCCTGGACCGACGCCGCCCGCGCGCTGCAGGCCCGCGCCGCCCTGCTGCGCGGCCTCGACCCGGACACGCCGGACCTGTCCGACGTTGCCCTGGCGGCCGGAGTACAGGACTGGCTCGCGCCGCACCTGCATGGCATATCCCGCCTGGCCGACGTGGCGGCGCTGGACCTGGCCTCCATCCTGCGCGGCCTGCTGGGGTGGGAGCGTGCGGCGCGGCTGGACCGGGACCTGCCGACGCACCTGCAACTGCCGGGCGGGCGGGCGGCGGTGGACTATGCCGGGCCGGTGCCGGTGGCGGCGGCGCGGGCGCAGGCGTTCTACGGCCTGGCTGCGTCGCCGGTGCTGGCGGGCGGGCAGGTGCCGCTGCAACTGGCGCTGCTGTCCCCGGCGGGGCGGCCCATCGCCATCACCGGGGATCTCGCCGGGTTCTGGCGCGGCGCATGGGCGGACGCGCGCAAGGACATGCGCGGGCGCTATCCGCGGCACGACTGGCCGGAACGTCCAGCGGAGGCGCTTCCTTCTCCCTCTCCCTCCGGGAGAGGGCCGGGGTGAGGGAAGCGGCAAGCAATGTCCTATCCCGCGACGGCTCAGCCCAGCCAGGGCCAGAAGCGCACTGTGCGGCCTCCCTCACCCCGGCCCTCTCCCGGAGGGAGAGGGAGAAGTCGCTTTCCGTAGCGACGGCGCTGTATCATTGTAGCGGAAGTCCCATGCGCGCGACCCCGACAGGAGCCTGCCATTCAATGAGCCGCCTCACCCCGCGCATCGTCCTGTTCGCCGCCGCCTTGACGCTCTCCGCCTGCAGCGCCGGGCCGTCCCGTGCGCAGGGTTTGATGGGCGGTGGCACACCGGCCACCTTCGCACCGTTGGTCCGGCGCGTCGTCCCGGCCGTGGTCAACATCACCGTCACCGAGAGCCAGGCGCCATCCGAGACCCCCGCCGCCATGCCGCCGGAGCTGCGCGGCACCCCGTTCGAGCGCCAGTTCCGCGAGCGCTTCCGCAACCGGCGGGAACAGGTGCTGGGCGCAGGCTCGGGCTTCATCATTGACGCCAGCGGCCTGATCGTCACCAACAACCACGTAGTCGGGCGCGCCGACAAGATCACCGTCGCCCTGTCGGACGGGACCGAGCTGGCGGCTCGGCTGATCGGCTCCGATGATCTCACGGACATCGCGGTCATCCGGGTCAGCAGCCCGACGCCCCTGCCCTACGTCACCTGGGGCGACAGCAACGCGGCGCAGGTGGGCGACTGGATCCTGGCGGCGGGCAACCCGTTCGGGGTCGGCACCTCCGTCACTGCCGGCATTATCTCGGCCCGGGGGCGGGACATCGGCGCCGGGCCATTCGACGACTTCATCCAGATTGACGCGCCGATCAACCCCGGCAACTCCGGCGGCCCCACCTTCAACATGAACGGAGAGGTCGTGGCGGTGAACACCGCCATCGTGTCCCCCACCGGCGGCTCGGTCGGCATCGGCTTTGCAGTTCCGGCCGAGATCGCGCAGCGGATCGTCGCTGACCTGCGGGACAAGGGGCACATAGACCGGGGATGGCTGGGCGTGTCGGTGCAGGATGTGCAGGGCGGGCTGGGCGGCGTCAGCCGGGCTACGACCGCCGGCGTGTCCATTGCCGGCATTGACCGCACGGGGCCCGCGGCGAAGGCCGGGCTGCGGCCGGGGGATGTCGTGGTGTTCGTGAACGGGGATCGGGTGGACAGCGCACGCAGCCTTATCAAGGCCATTGCCGCCACGCCGCCGGGCAACTCCGTGCGGCTGTTGGTGCGGCGTGGGGCGCAGAACCTGGACGTGCCGGTGGTGGTGGGGCGGCGGCCGGCGGAGTCGGCGGGGTAGGCCCTTCTCCAACCAAGGAGGCTTGGTGACGTTTCGGCAAGCTTGCCGGTCCGTCAAAAGCTTCTAGTGTCGTGTCACTCCTGACTTGATGGGCTAGGCTGCCCGGCGTTGCGCCGCCCCCGCCCAAGCTGGAACGTGCCACATCGTGGCTCTTCGCCACTCTCGATGACTCAAGGCCGGCCTCGCAGGTGGCGCCGCCAGGCAACGCGACGTTCTCACTGGCGCCATCATCCAAAGTGGCCAAGAACCCATATCATTGCGGACGACCCACTCGTGCATCGTTAGCACTAGCGTGGCACGTTTTAGAACGGGTGGGAGCAAGCGGACTCCCACAAGGCCCACCCATCAAGTCAGGAATGACGGAATACTGGGTGAACACTCACCCTGCAACACTGACAAATTCAACAGCTTTCTTGAACCATTCAAGAAAGCCCTATATGTGAGCAATGGGTGATCCCGTTGTTCAGAATCTCGAAGGACTGATCCGGGCGGCTGGATTGCGGGTCACGCGTCAGCGGGTTGCCGTGTTTCACGCGGTTAGGGCGAAGCCGCACACGAATGCGGCAACCGTGCTTGCCATCGTTTCGGAGGTTCTGCCAGGTGTGTCGCATCAAGCCGTCTATGACTGCCTTGCCCATCTGACCGACGCCGGGTTGCTGCGGCGTCTGACTATGGACGGCGGATCAGCAATCTACGAGGCGCGGACGCACGACAATCATCATCATTGCGTTTGCCGGGCATGCGGGCTGGTCGTGGATATGGATTGCGCGATCGGTGTTGCCCCGTGCCTCGATCCCGCCGACGCTGCTGGCTTTGTCATTGACGAAGCCGAAGTGATTTACCGCGGGCTTTGCCGATCATGTTTCGAAGCGTGATCCGCAGCCCGTCCTGTTCCCGATGTCGAATCTGTAGGAGAAGATCGTAATGGCTGAAGTAAGGCATGGCGACGCCGTCGAAGCAGAGATGAACACCGATGGCGCAGTCGCCGCCGGACAGAAGTGCCCGATCGCGCATGATCGTGTTGCTCATCCCACCCAGGGCGCACCGAATCAGGAATGGTGGCCGAAGCGGCTGAACCTCAAGATCCTGGCGAAGAACCCGGCGATAGCCAATCCGCTGCCCGAGAAATTCGACTATGTGAAGGCGTTCGAGGCGCTCGACCTCGACGCGGTGAAGGCCGACATCGCGACCATGCTGACGACATCGCAGCCGTGGTGGCCGGCGGATTTCGGCCATTACGGCCCATTCATGATCCGCATGGCTTGGCATAGCGCCGGAACCTATCGTGTGGCGGACGGACGCGGCGGCTCAGGTGCGGGGCAGCAACGCTTCGCCCCGCTTAACAGCTGGCCGGACAACGCCAACCTCGACAAGGCACGACGTCTGCTCTGGCCGATCAAGCAGAAGTATGGCCAGTCGCTCTCCTGGGCAGACCTGATCGTGCTGACAGGCAATGTCGCACTGGAATCGATGGGTCTGAAGACGTTCGGCTTCTCGGGTGGCCGGGTTGACATGTGGGAGCCTGACGAGGACGTCTATTGGGGTCCGGAGAACGAGTGGCTCGGCGACGACCGCTACAAGGGTGATCGCGAACTCGAGACCCCGCTCGCCGCGGTTCAGATGGGTCTGATCTACGTCAACCCGGAAGGCCCGAACGCGAACCCCGATCCAGCGGGTTCGGCGCGCGACATTCGTGAGACCTTCGGCCGGATGGCTATGAACGATGAGGAGACGGTCGCGCTGATCGCAGGCGGCCATACGTTCGGCAAGACGCATGGCGCGGCCAATCCCGCCAAATATGTCGCATCCGAGCCTGAAGGCGCCCCGCTTGAGGAGATGGGTCTGGGCTGGAAGAACAGCTTCGGCACTGGCAACGGTGGCGACACGATCACAAGCGGCCTGGAGGTGACTTGGACGGCGACGCCGACCAAGTGGGACAACAGCTATTTCGAGACGCTGTTGGGTCATGAATGGGAGCTGACCAAGAGCCCGGCAGGCGCGCATCAATGGAAGCCGAAAGACGGCGCAGCCGCGGATACCGTGCCTGATGCACACGATCCCTCCAAGCGGCACCCGCCGCAGATGCTGACCACCGATGTCGCGCTCCGCGTGGACCCGGCGTACGAGCAGATCTCGCGCCGCTTCCTCGCCGACGCCGATGGCTTTGCCGACGCGTTCGCGCGCGCCTGGTTCAAGCTGACGCATCGCGACATGGGTCCCAAGGCGCGTTACGTAGGTAAGGAAGTGCCGCAGGAAGTGTTGCTGTGGCAGGACCCGCTGCCGGCAGCCACCGGCCCCGTGATTGATGCGGGCGACGTCGCCACCCTGAAGCAGCACATTGCCAACAGCGGCCTGACAGTCACACAGCTGGTGACGGCCGCTTGGGCGTCGGCGTCGTCCTACCGTCACAGCGACAAGCGTGGCGGCGCGAACGGCGCACGCATCCGGCTGGAGCCGCAACGTAGCTGGCCGACCAACGATCCCGCGACGATCGGCTCGGTACTGACCGCGCTGGAGGGCATTGCTGCCGACTTCAACGGCGGCGCTGCCGGAGGGAAGTCGGTTTCGCTCGCTGATCTAATCGTATTGGCCGGCGGCGTCGGTATCGAACAGGCGGCAAAGGCGGCGGGACGTACAATCACCGTGCCCTTCACCCCCGGCCGCACCGACGCGACGCAGGAGCAGACGGACGTCGAATCCTTCGCTCATATGGAGCAGCGCGCCGATGCCTTCCGCAACTACAAGAGTCCGGACAGCAGGCTTCCCGCCGAATATCTGCTGATTGACCGCGCCAACCTGCTCAACGTCAGCGCGCCCGAGATGACAGCGCTAATTGGTGGCCTGCGAGTGCTGGGCGTGACGCACAAAGGCACTAAGCACGGCGTTCTGACGGATCGGGTGGGTATGCTGACCAACGACTTCTTTGTGAACCTGCTCGCGCTTGGAACGACGTGGCGGCCGACGGATCGCCAGTCGGAGATGTTCGAGGCCACCGTCAACGGGCAGGTGAAGTGGACGGGCACGCGTGCGGACCTCGTGTTCGGTTCCAACTCCGAACTGCGTGCATTGGCCGAAGTCTATGCCAGCGACGACGGGGAAGACAGGTTCGTGGACCGGTTCATCGGTGCATGGGTCAAGGTGATGGAAGCCGATCGCTTCGATCTTCACCGTTGAATGGAGGTCGGGGGCCGTTTGCGCGGCCTCCGACGTACCAGAGGATGGTGCATGGGTCGGCTGATGATGCTGAGAAGCTAATCGGCGTAGGGGGGATGTTTCTTCCTGCCCTAAGGTAATCGTCGTGCTGTTCAAGCTGAACCAGCGCCGCTGCTGTCACATCCTACGGCAGTGGTACCCAGTTTTGAACTGGTCAGCTTGCGGCAGCGCGGCAGCTCGAAAGTGTTACTCGCCTATGACACGATTGAGTCGTGGACGGTCGAGCCATGAACGAGGCAGGGTGGCTGAGCACAGTATCCGCCTTCGTCAATCGTAACGGCGTTAACAATGCATGACGTATTTTGCCTTACCTGCCGATATGCCGGGGGCCTAAGTGCTTCCGTCATCAGCCTGCTCGGCTTATCGTTGCGCGTGCCATACCATTATGTGGACCAGTTTGCAGGGGCAACTGAACTTCCATCGCCATGATGGCTCTACTGCAATATGCATGGGTCATACCGCGATCAGAACGCATCGTCGCAAGAGGTTGAAGTCGGCCCGGTCCTACTCCTCCCGTTTCAGCAGCGCGAGCCGGTTGACCCAGCCTTTAGCATGTCTTTTTACTATCGTAACAAGAGGGGTAAAACCCGTCTCCTCGGCCGCTACCGGTTCCACTGTATCATGAGATAGTCGGTCGCCCCGGCGGTCCCAGGCTGCAGCGTATCGGTGGTGATGCTCCAGCGGGCGTCAGCCGTCGCCGGGTTGGTGCCGGTAAAGGTCAGGGAGACGTCAATTCCGGTGCCCGCCCCCTTGGTTTCCGAGTGCAGCGTCAAGCCGTTGTAACCAACCGCACCTTCGCTCCCCGTCCAGGGCTGTGTGCTGACCCCGGCATGGAAGCCGAAGATCGTCGCAGTGTCGCCCACATGAAAATTCACGATCGTGGACCACGTGACAGCCCCGCCTCGGGCATCGACAAAGAACGTGTCATTTCCACCGTCGAAGCCGGCTCCGCCCACAAGGAAATTGGACCCGCCGGCACCGTCCAGCACGTTGCTGCCAGCTGATACGGTCAGCGCATCTGCCCCGGCTCCTCCATGCAGGAACACGTCTGGTGCTGTGCAACGGATCGCGACCCCGTCCGTGCTGGGCCAGATGTATTGCCGTTGCAGCCCGGCAACTGGCCCAGAGTAGATGTCCGACACCGCCGTGCCTCTCATGCCCGTAGCTGTGTCGGTGTAGCTCAGGACGGGAGGTTCGTAGTAGTAGGTGACTGTGACTTGGGCGCCGGCTTGCAGGGTCGTTGCCGCGTCGAGGTTGCCGGGTCCGTCGAGGGTGGTGCTACCGGTGCGCGCAATGCTCAGCGCAGCCGGCCCGGACTCGAACGCGCGGAGGCCCGCGCCCCAGACCGCCGCCTTTGCCGTGTTGGCGCCACTGGCCAGGGCGGACGCGGCGATGGACACGGCGGATGCGCCGGCAAGGTCGTCCGTGCCGTCGAACGCGGCCAATTGGCGTGTGCCGCTGCTTATGGCGCTAGACGAAATAAGGGCGGCGCCGTCCGCCCCGTTCAGGGTGACCGTCGCGGCCTGGCCGACCGTGACAGTGCTTGCAACGGGGTCGAGGTTTTCCAATTGCGCCGATCCGTTAACGTCGGCTGTGATGGACACCGTCACGCCATCGAGGACGCCAAGCGACGGGTCGAAGCCGTCGAAGGTCAGGACGGAAACAGCCCCAATGGACGCATCGGCGGCGGTCAACGTTTGTGACCGTGTAGCTCCCGCCGAAAATATCGGGAGTAAGTGCGGGAACACACCTATGAGTGTACTACTGCTGGCCACTTCACCGCTGCCAGGGCCGGTGGCAGCCGTCAACGACACGTCCGCGGCAGCAAGGCTCGTGAAGTGGGCCGTCATGCTGCCCGGCCCGATCGCGTGAACGCGCGCCGAGGCTGTGATGGGAAGGGTGACTTGCCCGGTCCCGACCAACAGCGCCGCATCTGCCGAACTGGTTTGCGCCGAAACATAGCCGACGCTTGACGTCGCAAAACCTTGACCGAAGAGTTGGACCGGGACAGCACCCGTGCCCGCGAAGGCCGGTAAAATGCCGTGGACCACCGCGTCCGGCCCGGCGCTCAACCAAGCCGTGCCGTCGGGACGGGACAGGACTACCGTGCCCGTCGTCGTGCTGTCGAACACCGCCGGCGCAAGGTCGAGGTTGCTGATCGCTATTGTGCTGGCGACTGTCCCGGTGAGCGACAAGGCTAATGACTGAATGCCGAGCGCCGGGTCAACCTGCGGAAGTGTGACGGCGTCTGCCCAACTGGTTGGCCGCAACGAGACTGCGGCACTCTCCATAACCGTCGGCATGACTGCACCCGTTTGTTCCACGTTCAGAATGGCACATCGAGAACAAACGTCAAGCCAGGTGATGTTGCAAAAATGCGGAACCGTCTCATTCGCAGAAGATTAACCCAGTTCCTTGCCGCGACGAACCTATCCCGCCACCACATCCTGCCGAAACGTCAGCACCAGCACATCCCGGTGCGCCGGCTTGCTCGCATCCAGCGGCATCACCGGCGTCACCCCATGAAACACCCGGTGGTCGTCCACCAGTGCCGCATCCATCGGCGCCTCCAGCGTGAAGCTGCCCAGCAACGTCCGGTCCAGCCCATGGATGCTCGTCGTCCCCGACGCGATGTTCACCCGGCCGATCATCAGCACCAGCACCCAGTCCACCCCGTCCTGGTGCATCCCCTCCGGCGTCGGCTGCCCGGCCTGGCCTGGCCGCGCCTCGATGCGGAACTGATGCGCCTCCACGTGCCACAGCGGCGCGGGCGTCAGGCCGTCGAACAGCGCGTGGCAGGCCCGCAGGATCGCCTGGAACGCCGGGCCGTCCGCGGCCTCGGGCGTCACCGGCTCAAACCACCGGGCAATGCCGCCATTCAGGGCGTTGAAATCGCGGCTCTGATAATGCGGCTGCGCCGGCTTGCGCTGCACGCCCGCCGCGGACACGGCAAAGGCCGCATGGCGGCGCTTCCGGTAGCGCCCGCCATCGGCCATGTAGGTGTCCATCCCCAGGTCGTCCCAGGTCCTGGCAAACCCGTCCCAGTCCTGCAGCCCCGCCCCGTCCAGCACCGCCCGCATGTCCGGCGCTTGGATAAAGGCAAAGCCCGTCCCGCGCAGCGCATCCATCAGGTCCTGCAGGGTCATGCCGCTTGCTCCTCCGGTTGCGCCGCCGCCTGCGGTGCGGGCACCGGGCTGGCGCTCAGCGCACGATGCGATGTGACCGGGCTTTCGATGGCCAGCTCGTCGAACCGCTCCTTGACCCGGCGGTTCAGCTCACGTGTTACCGACCAGCGGCTGGCCGCCTGCGTCTTCAGCCGCACGCGCAGCACCCAGGCCAGGTCCACGAACTTCTCCACGCCCATCACGTCCAGCGCGTCCAGGATCAGCGTCGCCCACTTCGGCTCCGCCCGCATTTTGGCCGCAAGCTCGCGGACGACCTCGATGACCGGCTCCGGCTCCTCGTTCAGCCCGACGCTGATGTCCAACACGGCATAGGAGTAGTCCCGCGTCATGTTGGTGACGGTGGTGACGGCGCTGAACGGGATGATGTGCATGGACCCGTCCAGCGCCCGCAGGCGGATGGTGCGTATGCTCAGCGCCTCCACCGTGCCGGTCAGGCCGCCCAGTGTCACCACGTCGCCGACCTGCATCGCGTTCTCCAGCAGCAGGAACAGCCCGGTGATCAGGTCCTGCACCAGCTTCTGCGAGCCGAAGCCGACCGCGATGCCCACCACGCCGGCACCGGCCAGCAGGGGCGCGATGTTCACCCCGATCTCGCTCAGGATGGTTAAGGCGACCACCAGCAGGATCACCACCAGCAGCGTCGTCCGCAGCATCGGCAGCAGGGTGCGTAGGCGTCCGGCGCGGGCGGTCTGCGACGCACTGCCCAGGTTGGCCAGATGCTGCTCGATGCCGGCATTCGTCCCTTCCCACACCAGGATGGCGACAACGACCGTGGTGACGATCAGCACGCCGGCAGACAGGATGCGGCTGCCCAGGTCACCCTTGCTGAACCAGGTGAGCGGGTTGAACCCCCAGGCCTGCAGCAGCGCCAGGCCGGTCGCAGCCCACAGCACCGATATCGCCGCCAGGCGCAGCATCGGATAGTAGGCGCTGACCCTCGCCGCCAGTCCCGGATGCCGCACAGCCGCCGCGGCGGACGGGCGCAGCGCGCGGTCCAGGCCGCCCAGCATCACGATGGCCAGCAGCCGCGAGGCGATCAGCACCGCGCAGGTGACGAGGAAAGTCGTGACCAGCCTGGTGTAGCCGTTGCGCAGCTCGACCGCCCACACCAGCCACAGCGCCACGATGATGTAGAACACTGCCACCAGGTGCCACACGTCCGCCACCCGGCGCAGCAGGGCGGACCAGACCCCGCCCACGTGGATGGCGCGGATGCGGTCCGCCACCGGACGCCGGGCTTGCAGCACCGCCACGACGAACATCACGTGGACCACCAGCGCGAACAGCTTGAGCAGCGCGTCGCGTGCGGTGTTGTATAGCCCGAAGGTCACTGCGACCTCAGTGACCGTGTAGGTCGCGATGCCGGTGACAACGATGCGCCGGGTCCAGCGGGTCAGGAACCCCGCCGCGTGTTCCGAGATATTCAGCAGCCGCAGCCGCGGGGCGGCCGGGGCCACCAGGAAACCGGTGACGATCAGCGTGACGCGGCACAGCACATAGGCGGACACCACGGCGCGTATCACCAGCCCGGTCGTCGCCGGCTGCCCCAGGATGGTGCCGCGCAGCAGCCCGGCCGCCGCCGCGAACACCGCGACGGGCACCAGGTCCAGCAGGAGACGGCCCACCAGGTATGGCATCCGCTGCAAGGTGCCGAGCGTCCGGGTCAGGTGCTTGTCCCGCAGCTCCGCTCGTTCGGTTTCACCGGCCTCCGCCGCGGCCAGGCCGCTTTCGGCCGGGGGCGCCTCGATTGCGACGGGGACTTCGACGTGGTCCGGCGCCCAGCCTTCCAACGTCGTCCGCAGGCGATGCAGCAGGCGGATGGCGGCCCACTCCAGCAGGAGGCCCGTGAACACCACGGCTGCCAGCTTCCAAGCGGTTTCGAGCACCCGGTCGCGGGCGATGGGATCGGCGGCCTGGGTCGCCACCCAGCGCCACAGCAGCGGCAGGTCGTTCATGGACTGCACAGCCGTGACCACTTGCGCCCCGGCATCCTGCAGGGCAGCCGACGCCCGGTCCAGCACCTCCGCGCCGAGGCTGTCGGGCGCCAGGGGTATGACCTTGGCGACGGCGGCCCCGGCCCCCAATGCGGCGTCCGCGGGCGGAGCGGTCCCGGCCGGCACGGCGCCGGGCTGCGTACCCGGTGCAGCCGGCGCTGCCCGCAGCAATGCCTCAAGCGTGGCCGTGAACTCGGCCCGCCGCCGGTCGTCTCGCAGCACGTCGAGCACCTGCTGCGCCTGGGCCGGCGTGACCGGCACGGCGGCAGCCGCAGGAGCACCGGCCGGCGTTGCGGCGGCAGGCGCGGGCGGAGCGGCCGGGGACGCCGCGCCTGGGCGTGCGGCCGGTGCGGACGCGGCAGGCTGGGTTGGG
>JAABUK010001554.1_pt1 | contig 43180 bp, 1 predicted proteins | sample 5559141 | NCBI WGS metagenome assembly JAABUK01 (sample SAMN10711869, study PRJNA513367) | rock metagenome | isolation source: Antarctica rocks | place: Antarctica: Victoria Land, Pudding Butte nord | collected 2016-01-03 | reverse complement strand
TAAAATAATATATATTTATCCTATAAATAACGAGAGCCGGAAGATTATTAACGAAATCTTTAATAAACTATATATTTAGGGACGGTTTAAATAAATAATATAAATTATTAAATATATAAATAGAATATTTAATTAATTAAACTATAGAGTAAATAAGATTAAATATATAACGGGAGTAGCCGCGCTAAGCGATACTAGCTCCTATATTTTAATACTCCTATTTAAACGAAACTCTATTACTAAATTGACTAGTATTAGAAATTATATTTCTAGAAAAATAAATAACTCCTTAAAACGCGTTTCTAAACTATTTATTTAGTAGGTAATATATATATACTAATTTCTAATTAAAATAGAGTCGGTGAGAATATATAGAAACGATTATAATACTACGAGTAAATTATAGTAATTAAATTAAAAAAGGTAAAATTATAATTAATATACTATAAAAATAGGGCGCTTTAATATTTATTACTAGAGTATCCGCTCGAATAAAATTAATACTACGGGGCCGACGGGAGCTAGAAACTCCTATATAAATAATATTATTTATAATAAAATTAAGTAAATTTATAAAGATGGGGGTCTTTAAGGCTTTAGAATAACTCTTTTAAATAAAGTAAAATAGATCGGATCTAGTTAATAATATATATAATATACTAGTTAAGTAACGGGGAGATAATACTATAATTACTATACTAGATATTAATAACACTATATACTTTAGTATTAGCGATAAACTTACTCTATATAAATAGGAGGTAATCGCGGGGGTAAAAGTCGGGAGTAATTATCTCAATATTATAATCGAATAGAATTATAGTTTTATTATTACTTTTAAATTTACGTATTAATACTATAACCTAGTAGTATTATTTATTATTTTTCTAGTTAAGGCGACCGACCTAGATACGGGTCTAGGTACCGAATAATATTAACTAATTAATAATAATATACCTAGTACGCTAGATCTTATTATAAATATCTAGGTCGGGAGTATTAGAGAACTCTTTAAATTAATTAACTTTATTTATAATAATCGGGAAAGTAACTAGACGAGGGTATATATAAATACTAATAAATTACTATAGATATTAAAGGATTTAAGCTAGTTATAAACCGGTAATATCGAGATTTAATAATATAAATTAATTTAGTTCGGGGCCTATAGTGTAAAATATTAATAATAAAAGTAACCTATCTAAAGGTAATAGAGTATCGAGGAGATTTAATTTAAAAAATATATATATTAGAATTCTATATAATAGTAATATAAATAGGTAGTATAAAGATAAATAAATCGAATATATATTAAAATATATTTTAGGTTAGTATTATAGATTATTTATAATTATAGAGTTCTTGACTAAAAAGCTCCCGTTAAAACTAATATTTATAAAACCGTATAAAGAGATTAATTCTAAATCTAGTATTTATTCGGGTATTTATAAATTAAAGTTAAAAATATAATTAAAAACCTTATTACTATAAGTCTTTTACTATAAACCTAGGGCCCTTCGGAAATACTTAAAGACTTCTTTTATTAAAGTCTTTATAAACCCGTTAACGATTATTTTTTTAATCGGGGTATACTCTAACTCGATTTAATTATTTATAATAACTTCGCGCGTAAAGTACTATTACGTAATAATATATTTATTTTTATTATATTAGGTAGGGTTCCGAGCTAAGGTAATAATACCTTAATTATTAATATAAATAATAATTAGGAGCGTAAATGTCTATTTATAAAAACTATTTATACTAGAGTATAATACTAACACGACGTTATCGGGTAGGTTAATAATAAACTTAAAAAAAACTTTTATATTAATCGATTACTTTTAATCCAGTTTACTTACCCTTATAGAGGTAAAATTATTAAATAAATATTTAAACTAAATTACTTCTTTAACCATTTACGTCTAACTTATATATTTTATTTTATAAATAAATAAGACTATAGTTAGTTAATATTTAAATAACTAGTTAATAACTATACTCTTAAAGAAGAAAACAAAATTTAATATAAAACGACGAGTTTTATAATCGCTAGCCTAGTTAATATTAATAAAACCTATAAATTCATTTAGGGTACTTAAAAAAATAAACTTTAAATTTATAAATCCTCGAAAATATTAAAAGATTCGCTTAAAAACTTTTTTATATATATTATCGGGGTTTAATATATACCGGGAGATAATAAATATAATAAATATAATATCTAGCCTAGTCCCTAGTATAGTATATATTAATAATTTAATATTAAATTAATAATTAAAACGAGTTTTAATAATAGTCTAGAAGTTATCTTTAAAAGGTATTAAATAACCTAATTTCATAAAAGTAGTATAAGATTTAATTTTAATATTATTAATTTATATATTATAATTCTTAAAGATTTATTAAAGATAACTCTCTTAATTAAGAGTAAAAACTCGATTTAAATAATCGCGTTAAATAACTATATTTAAGTAGTAATAATATAGATTTAAATTAATTATTTAAAACTATTTATTTAACTAGAGTTTAAGAGTAGCGATATTAATTTTACTAGGCCCTATAATAATAAATTATTAATATATAAAGTAATAATAATATTAGTTTTATAATTAATAAAGACGCTAAAGTCGGTATTTAATAACGAAAATCCTAGAACTTTAAAATACTCGGTAAAAGTATTATATTAAATATAAGGGGATTATTTAAGCCCGTAAAGAGTTTTTTTTAATCTATAGACCTTCCGAGTTCTATTAATAAAACCTTCCGGTTATAAAATATAGATACTATTCTTTATATATCTATATAGAAAGGTAGTTTTAATATCTATTTATTTAATTTCTAAATTATATACCGTTATAATTACGAAGATAATTTTATAATTTATAGGTTTAATAATAAAAGTAAAGATTTCTTTAAAAGATTCTTTTTATTATTAAAAACTACGAATAACCTAACGAGCTTTATAGCGAGCGATTTTATTATCTATATTTCTTTTAAACTTATAAACTCATTTACCTCTAATAACGGTATATTATTTATTTTTAAATATATTCGTTAGTACCTAAATATCGTTCTTTAATAAAGAATTAATTTCGTTAAATATAACGAACTCCTAATTTATTTTATAATATTAATTAACTATAATAACGTTAGGTCTTTAATTTATAAATATCGACTAGTCGCGCTTTAAATAATAATATAAAAAATTTAAATACTTCTAAAAACTCGCGTAGTTTAGGGTAATAAATTAGAATATTATCTTTATCGATATTATTAATATCGTTACTACTATCGTTATTAGATAGCGGGGTTAACTTTTATAAACTAGAATACTCGGAATAATCGAAAGAGTTATTAACTTTAGTATTTAATATAAATATCTTAAAGGAGCTCTAATATTTAATAATCTTTAAACTAGATACTTAAATTAAATATTACTTTATAGAGGGCTTTAGCGTAGTAGTCCTAGAATATTATTAAACTTTTTACAAGTACTAGTATTTAAACGATATTAAGTAGTAATAACTTTAAGAAATTAATAACTTAATTATTAATATTTTTAGACTCGCTAGTATTAGTAATTCTAGGTATTTTCTATTGAGTTATAATATTATCCCCTTAACGGGGAATAGAATACTATATTATAATAAAGAATAATTATCCGTAGGGTAAATTCTATAAAGTAAATCTCTTAATTTATTTAATTTATTTAACATTAAAATACCCCTAAATATTCTTATTTAATATTAATATACGAAAGATATAGTTTTCTTTATATTTAACGAGTTATCCCCGTTCGATATACTCTTTACCTTTTTCTTAATTAGTATTATTAATTTTCTAAACCTAGTATAAACTAACTTAATTAAAACGCTTTAAATAGATATAGTCTAGTAAATATTTATTCCGAGCCTTATATAATATAATATCGAGTATCGCGATTACGGTACGGTTACGTAGGTAATTAATATAATTAATCGCCTCGATAAATAATCTCGAAGGTAGGCCTACCTCGGCTAAAAAATAAAATACCCTCTCTATTAATATCTAACTTACTTTTTCGGATATACTATTTATCTAGAGGTTCGAGGGGATAGAAGACTCCTACTATATATTATACTCGTAATATTATTTAGTTATATAATTATCTATATAGACTAAATCCTAATTAATACGAAAACGATATATTTTAGAATCGTTATACTCGACTTTAATCTTAAAGACTTTAACGGACTTTAGAATATTAAGATTATTTTTAATAAAAATAAAATTAATAATCGTTTCTTTAATAATATTCTTAGTTTAAATAATTATATACTATATTTAATTAGGTACCGAGAACTTATTAAAAGAATTAATAATATCGTTATAATATAACTTGTTCTTTTATTTCCTAGAGGCGATATACTCTTTATAAGGCTATATATAAATATATATAGTTTATATTTAATATAAATAATATAGATATCCTTCTAAAGAGGAGGCCTAGAGAAATTAATATCTTTAATAATAACGGCGGTCTTAATAATATTTTATTCGTTAATATAATCGAGATACGAGTAATAGAATTCGAGGGCGCTATTATTAATCTATATTAATAAAATATATACTAGAGGAGTTTCTAGGCGGGGTTCGTCCTATATATCGATAAAATATAAATTATATTTATAGTAGTTTACTTTAATAGGATTAAAGCCTATTTTAAAACTAGCTTTAATAAAAAATAAATAGATATTTAACGTCCTAGAACTAGGATATAAAGATAAGATTAAAACTATTATTAAGGATATATAGGACTTTAATTAAATATAGGTTACGACGGGAATTATCCGTAGCTCTATAAAAAAACTTAATAGTCCTAGTATTAATAATAAACGAGTCGGTATTATTAAAACCGCGAACGCGCTATATATAAGGCTAATAATCGATAAAGATAGAGTAGTTACCGAAGATATATTTAGAAGCGCCGTAATCGAAGATAGACTTTTTTATTAAAGAAGCGAGATTACTAACTATTATACTATACTCGAGAGCTAGAGTTATACTACTATATTACTCGGTAAATACATTATTATCTCTAGTATTTTCGGTTTTAATTTTCTTAATTACTTTATTTTTATCTTTCTCTTTTTTAGTATTATATTTCCCGTTCGCGTTAATTCCTTATTTACTACGACCGCCACGACCGCTACGATTGTTACGGTTATTATTACTGCGGCTAGAAGAGCCCCTAGACCGCCGAGCCTTATCGTTATTATAAATTAAATTATCGTAGTATAGGGAATAATATTTAATATAGAATTTAATAATTTTAATAATATCCCGGTAGTAGTTTTAATAGTAACTCTTCTAGGCCTTAACTCGAATAAATATACTAGTAGAGCGAGTAGTAATAAAGAGAGTAATAATACCTCTAGTAGTATTAACTATATAGACCGTATTTAAGAAATAATTTATAATATAATTTAAAATATATTTAACCTCTTCTTTATTATTAAACGGGTTATACTCTTAAATATAATATTCGATATAAACGGCGTAGTCTAGGCCGAGATTAATATAAAAGCGCTAGATAAGAATATTATTATCTATAATAATCTTACCCTAGAAGTTTTAAATCTTCTTTAGAAATTTCTTAAATTTTTTAATATAGTCGTTCGGGTTACCTCTATAGGAAACTAGAATATAGTTATATTAATATATTAAAGTACTATTTAAATAACCGGAGCCCCGAGGTTTAAGAAATTTCTCTAACTTAATCTATACTTTAAAAGTATAGACTTCGTTCTCGATTTTAGAGTATATATTACCTTTAATATATATATAAAGAATAGTATAAACTATCTTTTATTCTTTATCCTAGATAATTTAAATAGTAGTAATAGTAGGTTTAATAATTAAAATATTAATCTATTTCTAAAGACTAAAGGCTTTAAACTAGTTAGTTATAATATATTTCTAGAGGATATAAATACGTATATTCGATAGTTTTAAAATCTTCTTAATAGTAGATACTTATTTAGCTATACTATTAATCGATATTATATTAAAATACGTCGTTTAGGAGGAGGAGAGGGAAGAGGCGATTTAAGAATAAAATTAAAAAGATTTATATTACTTAAAGTATTAAATAGATTTTCTAAATCCGAATAACCTAGAGTAGGGTACTCGTTATAAAGTAATTCGTACCGATATTCTTTCATTATATCGGGATTAAGATATTCGTATTTATAGTAAATTATAGAGCGAGCGGTATATATAAATATACTCTTAAAATACCGTTGAATAGCGCGCTACTATTTAAGGGTATATATATAAGAAACGCTTAAAGAAACTTAACCGCGATTTACGATATATTATAATCTTCGCGGTATAAAGAGAGGTATAAATATATAAATTTATAAATACTTTAAAAGTAAATATAAAAATCCCGAGGCGTAGATACGTACTTCTAATATTATAAATAAGTTAATAATAGGTTCGACTAATTTAATTAAATAGAGAGTATCTTCGGGGGGTTATAATCTTTATATATACTCTCTAATCTCTTTATTTTTTCTAGTCTTCTTTTTAATCTTTTTATACTCTTTAATCTTTTTATTAATTATAGGGAGGTAAATCCTACTCGATAATAAAAAAGTATATTATTTAATTATAGTAAAAGGAGGTTAAAAGAGCTACTAGAGACTAAATTAAATAACCCTATTTATTAAATAACTAGCGTATATATATTAGGTATAATAATAATATAACGGTATAGAAAAATACGACTTTAATAGTTACTACGATTTTAAATAACTTAGTTATTTAGAATAATCGTTACTAGCCCTCTATAATAAGGGCCGCGTAAATAATATACTAGTTAATTAATATCCCTTTAAGAGAAAAGTGTTCCTATTAATTATAAACTATAAAAACTAAATTAACTTAAATAGCTATACTATAATTAATATTATACCGAGGTATACTAGCTCGCTAAAATATAATAAATAAAGGAGTTAAGAGTATTAAGGAAATAAATAAAAGAGTTAGAAACCCCCGACGTAACTCCCTATAATTATATATTAACTATAGAGAGTATATAGAGCTATAGTAAACTAAAATCATAATTTATAAATAGAATAAATTATTCTAAGCGAAACTCCGGCTAAGCCGGGTTTATAATCTATTAAATATATAAATAGAATATTTAGTTAATTAGACTATAGAGTAAATAAAATTAAATATATAACGAGAGTAACCGCGCTAAGCGATACTAGCTCCTATATTTCAATATAAACTACTTTATTTAACTTCCTAGTCTTCGTTATTTAAATTATAAAATTAGACGGTATTAAGAAGAGTTATACCGTTATTAATATTTAAAGTTTAAATATTATAATTATAGTAGACGTCTACTATTTACTTCTATAGAATAATATAATTAGCGCTATTAAGGGTTATTATTAAATTACTATTATCGACGCGATTAATTTCTTCTATTAATAACGAGTATATTTTAAAAATAAATATAAATTTACTATTATATTATACCGCGGTCAAGAGACTTTTAATATTATAGTAATAGGATTTAAGAACTCGCTTATATATATATAGTAATAAATAAACCGGATCCTATATATTTATAAAGTATTCGCCCGAGTATATATTAATAATATTATAATATTCTTTTAGATCTTTAAGGATTATATTTAGTACCTATATATAATATTTTCTTTATTTATTAAATTTAATATTTTAATTAACCCTAAAAAGGCGTGTATTAGTTATTTATTAATTATATTACTTAGTTAAAAAATTAACTTATTCGGGTTATTAATTTCTAAAGAAAAGTTTATAGTTATTAAATAACTAATTTTCTTTTAAATATTAATAGTATTTAAAACGTACCTAGGAATAACTAGTTAATTAAGAGATTATATTAAAAATTATATTACTTTAACTAGGTCTTTATAAAATAAAAAAACCGCGTTATTATATAAAGTACCCCCTATAGGTATTTAACGATAAGAATATATTAAAAAAACTAGTTTTAAATCACCTTCCCTATAGGAGATTTGTTTATTTAAAATTATTTAGAATACCCTTTCTAAACCTTTCTTTCTATACTATTTCGATAATAAAAAAGAACTATTTATCGACTTTAATATTAATAAAGAATTCGGTTATAAAGTTATAATTTATTATATTATAAAAGAGCTAAAAGGCCTCTATCCCGACTAGAAATAAATTTAATTTATCTTTTTCCTTAATTAACTCTTTAAGAATATAGAAATATATTATTAACCTACTAAAATAAAACTAGTAGGAATAATATAAATACTTATTAAAATTAACTATATAATCGAATTAACTTTTAAAATAATCGTTTATACTAATTATAAAGCTACGCTTAGTATAATTAAATAAATAAATATAATTACTTTATTTATAATAAAGATTAATTTACGTATTATACGGGCCTTAGATTATATCTAGCGTTTTTAAAATATAGAGATCCGTTATAAATTTAGTATTAAATATATAGTACTAGATACTCTATCCCGATTATAATAAAAGAACGTAGTTAGGGACTTTTTAGAAAGCGAGCTAGATATACTCTAAATATATATATATAAAGTTTATATACTAGTAGAAATAAATATATAATTTAAATAAAAATTATTTTAAAGGTATTAGAATAACGATTTTTAGGCCAAAATAAATTATATATTTAATTATAATATAGAAACTAGCGAGGATACTATAGATCTTTTTTTTTCGAAGGGGAATAATAACTTAATATAATATATTAATAATTTAATTATTAATCGAGTATATATACCGGAGCGTTTATATATATATTCTTTATAATAGTTTTTAATATCGCATATTCTAGTTTATATATAGGAAGATATAAATACTATAAAATAATAACTAGGTATTAATATATATATAAACTAGATAAAAAACTAGAGGAGTATTTATAATACTATTTATAATATTAATTATTTAGTACTCCTAGGTATAAACTTTATAAAATACTATAATTTATTCTTATACCGCCCTCTCTTTTTTATATAATTTTTATTAATTTTATCTTAACTTTACCCCTTTTATAGGAAGAATTCGATAATATTATAATTATTATATATAAATTCTCCCGAAAAGTAACCGCGATTCTAGGAAAATTAATATAAAAAGTAGAGTAATAGGTAGATATATTTTTATATCGTTTATATTTAATAAATTAGGGTATTCCGAAGGTTATTCTTTCCGATTATAATTATAAATTTATAAATACTCTTTAGAAGACTTTATTTAATAAATTTAAAATAAATTTAATATTCTTTACTATTTATTATTTATAAACGGATAAATTAAATAAATATATAAATTAGATTATTAAAATTAGATTATAATTTTAAATCGTTATTTTATAAAACCTTAAAGCCTAGGAAGAGATACTATCTTTTATAATTATATAATATAATAATATATTTTCCTAGCCTATTAAATATACCCTAAATAAAATAGTTTTCGGTTTTACCGTTAATAACGCGTTAAATTTAAGAAGTTAGGAGAATAACGTTTTATTAAGAAAATTAATATATATTTAAATTTCGGATATAATTACCTTTATTTAAATATATAATAAGAAATATTATAAATATATTTATTACTCTTAATACTTTTATAAAGGGGACTAGGCCTTATTATATTTATATAAAGATTATAATATTCCGGTAAATAAATTTACTAGTTATAAATATAGTTAATAAATAACTAGTTTATTTAAAATTCTAAATTATATTAATAGGCTCGTATACTACCTTAATATCCCGGAAAATTAGAAGATTTATAATATATTTTTAATAATATAACTAGAGTAGTATCTACCGCCGGATTAAAACTCTTTTAAATATCTACGGCCTATGAACTTTAGAGTAGTAGAAACTAAACGAGACAATTTAAAGTTAGAATAAGAACTAGAGTATATCCTTAATAACTATATTATTAAAAAGGGGAAGGGTTACGCTACCGAATACTTTTTATCCTAGAAAAACTAGGGATTTATATAAAACCGTTAAATAAACTTTAAAAATATTTTCGCGGACGAATTTATTAAGGAATATAAATAATAGGCTAGATATTAAACTAAATTCTTCTTCTAGGGTCGATAACTCTAGAAGTATAATTATATTTCGTTTTTATATTATCGCCCTTTATTTAACTTTACTAGGAAATAGTTATTATATTAAATCTACCTATCGAGCTCGGTTTAGAGTATAAATACTACGATAATATTAAAGAGATACTATACCGAGAACTAGTAAAATTATTTCTTAATAGTTTTAAATTATTCGTTTAATCGCACGTAGAGTTATATAGCCCGAATATTCTAATAATATATTATCTATATATTTCTTTATATAAATTTAAATATATACTCTTTATTATTATTACTTTTTAACTAGATAGTATAGTTATAAAGGAAAGGACTTCGGATAATATATTAATTATATAATTATTTAGTCGAATCGGGACTAGCTCCGCGCTAAAATAGTTTTAATTCTAAAAGTACTATTAAACGATTTTCCTTAACTAACTAGATTTATATTAAGACTTTATTTTTCTAAAATATATTTAAGGCCCTAGTCCTTTAATATTAATACTTTTATAATATTATATATATATACTTTTATTTTATCAATATTATAGTTTCTATTATTAATGATTTATATTATTTCTATACACCTTTATTACTTTACCTCGTTATCGCGATTTTAATTTTAAATTTTACGGTTTTATATTAAATTTTAAAGTTCTATAAATTTACCTATAATCGGTCGATAATCTAGAATATATATTTCTTATTTATTTACTTCTATATATAGATACTATTTACGTTATTATTTATAATACCCTATATAAATATATTAACGAGGGTATTAACTTCTTTTTTTTAAAAAGAGCGATTTATTATAGGGTAGACTTTAATAAAAGTATTATTATAAATATCTACTAAAACGGCGGGCTAAACCCTACCGTTAACTCTATCGGGACTAGGGTAATATTAAGATTCTAACATATTAAAACTAAATCCTCTATAAAATAATTAATATCTTTTATATTATTTATTATTATATTAATCCCATATTAATTAAATAGTTAATTATTATCTATAGTATTATAGTTATTATATATATAGTATATAAGGCTAGTTTACTAAATAGTATTAAATTTAATTAAATTAAACTATAATAGAGATTCTACCTAAATACTAATATTTATAAACCGGTAGTACGTTATATACGCCTGCGCCCCGGTAAAGGCGCTAGTATATTATATACGCCTACGCCCCGCTACCTCTATAATATTATTATTTATCGATACGGGGTTCTAGTCTTAATATCGCGGGGTTCTAACTTTTAGTAATTTTATATCGAGTTAACGTTCCCCCGTTTTATTAGAATCCTTAGAGATTAATTCTACTATTAAATCTAGGATTTAAAAACCACCTAATAATAAACCCCGTAATTACTTTATATCTTTTATATTATTATTAAGCCGCTAGCTCTACGCTAGCGGCCTTAAATATTATAGTTTTAATCTCTTAAACCTTTTTAAGGAAAAGGCCTATCGTCGTTACGATATCGGGTTTAACCTCGGGACGTCTAGAAGAATTTAGCGATAATAATATCGATTAACCCCTCTTTAACGACCCCCGTTATAAGAACGATAATGAATTTAAAGGTATTATTACCCCCGAAGAGACTTTAAACGTATAATTTAAAGTTACTAGGGAAGAAAATCGTCGCCTTAAATAATAATAAAAATTAAGGGTATTATAAGTTTAAAATTAAGGGTTACGTAATCTTATTATTTCTACGCCCGCTAGCGGAGCGCTAGTAGAATCTACTATTTATAATAAAGGTCCCCTAATTATTACACCTACCGGTAGAATAATAATAAGTTTAACTATATTTAGTAAGGATATTTTTATTAGGGCGAAAACGCTACGCCTTAATAAAATACATTCTTATAAAGATACGAGCGAAGGTAAATATTTATACTAGTTCCGCGACGTAAACGTTAAATTTTTAATTAGTCTTAAATATTTTACTACCGATTATTTAAGGATTATATATTATATAAACTCGTTAAAGGGTAACCCTTTAACGTAGTAATATAAATACTACGATTTATATAATTTAGTTAATATTACGTTTAGCTTTTTTAAAAAGTTTCTTTTTAATTTAATAATGGATTTAGTTAACCGCCGTCTCCTCGCCTATAAGAAATAAAAGGAAACTAAATAATAGTCTTATTAAAAGATATTATTATTTAAAGCCTACCTTAAGGAAATAAAGGCCTAATTACCCCCGTTTTCGGAGGAGTATAACGTAAATTTCTTCTTAATTAAATTTAAACCTAAGTTTAAGAATAAGATTCTTAATACCGGTAGTATATTTATTTAAAGGGAAGAAATTCTTATTTAAGTTATTATATAAGAAAAGAATCTAGAGCGTATACGGTTAATAGGCGGTTTTAATTTTAATTCGGGTTCCTAGTTAAAGAACCTTAATAAAGGAAAACTTATAATAAACCGAATCATTAAGTCTAACGCCGGCGATAATATTAAGTAGGTATATTTAAAGGAGAAGGGTAATAAACGTAAAGCTAATACTATTAATTCTTCGTATAATAAGATTATCTATTATTATTATAGAACGGAAAGCTATATTAAGCCTAGATATCCCGATATAGATAAACTAGTTATATATATCGGCGCGGTATCGGTAAAAAACGATTAAGCTTAATTTACGCCTCGGAAGAAAGATAAGAAAAACGATTAATAGAGGTATACCCTTTTATTCTTTCTAAGGGTTAGATTACCCTCTAGGATAAAATTAAATAACTTATTACCTTAATTAACTTAAAAGTGTAAATTAATTTAATTTTATAACGGTTCGTTATTAAAAACGATTTAGAACTTTATAACACTACTTTACTACTAACTAAAGTAATTAACGAGTAAAGTATATATTATTATAACGCGTATTAATTAGACTATTAAATAATCGATAGTTAAAGTTAAGGGCGTAAATATAATACTCTATTCTATACTATAAACTTTAAAGGTTTAAACGTTATTCTAGGTATACCTAGGTTACGTTAATTAAAGATATTAATTAATTCTAAAGCGGACTAATAACGGTTTAAAATTAATTCTAGTAATTTATAAATTAAGGAACCGGCTAAATTTAATAGTAGTTTTAAAAATAAACCGAATATATTTACGGTCGTATACGCTACGGTGTCGCGAGGCGAATAAGAAGAACTTCCTAACTTAAAGGTTCCTAGGGAATTTATAAAGTTTTATAACGTTTTTTTTAATAAAAAAACGAGTACTCTACCTATTTTTAAATAAAGGGATTACGTTATTAAAATAAAAATTAATAAGAAACCGCTTTATAAGCCTCTTTATAATTTATTTTAAACTAAATTATCGGAGCTACGGCGTTATTTAGAATCCTTACTCTATAAAGACTAGATCCGTTATTTAATCTTTTTAGCCGGAGTACTTATTCTTTTTATACCTAAAAAGAATAATAAGTTACGTCTTTACGTAAATTACTAGGGCTTAAATACGGTAATTATTAAGAATCGATATTTATTACCCTTAATCACTAAGATATTAAACCGCCTATACGGTTCTAAAATCTTTATAAAATTAGACTTTAAGGATATTTATTATAGGATCCGGATTAAGGAAGGCGATAAATAAAAAACTATTTTCCGAACTTACTATAGTTACTTCGAATATTTGGTTATACCTTTTAGGCTCGTTAACGCACCGGCGATATTTTAAATTTATATTAACCGTACGTTTATAAATTTAATAGATATAACGTACGTAGTATATCTAGATAATATCCTAATTTATAGTATTAATCCGGCGGAGTATTAACGGTATATTAAATAAGTATTTAAATAATTATATTAGTTCTAGTTATTTATTAACCTTAAGAAATATTAATTTAATACCGAAATAGTCGAGTTCTTAGGTTTTATTATATTTATTAATAGGGAAATTATAAACCCGGAACGCGTTAGGATTATTAAGGAATAACCTTAACAGAAAACTTATCGGGAGGTATAAATCTTTTTAGGCTTCGCTAACTTTTATAAACGGTTTATTTATAGTTATTTTAATATAACTACGCCGTTTACTAACCTATTAAAGAGTAGTAAAATAGGTAAGAAAATAGGTCCGTTTAAATAAATAGACGGCGCTACGGAAGCGTTTTAGATCTTACGAGATATATTCGTAAACGCGCCTTTTCTACGCTATTACGATCCGATTAAATAATTACGTATAAAGACGGATACTTCTAACTTTAGCCTTAACTCTATATTATTATAATAGGATAAAGATAATTATTAACACTCTATAACGTTCTAGTCGCGGAAATTAAATCCCCCGAAATAAAATTATAAGACCTATAATCAAGAATTACTCGTTATTATAGCGGTAATAAAATAATAATAATACTACCTAGAAGGTAGCCCCTATTATATTAAAGTCTAGATTAATTATAATAACTTAAAGAGTTTTATAAAGTAGAAGGAGTTAAACTTTAAATAAACCCGTTAGGCGTTTAGATTAATTACCTATAACTTTAAAATCTTTTATCGGGCTAGGAAATTAAATCCTATTAATATATCGTCGCGGCGCTTTAATTATAAGGGAGTATCGCCGTTAAATACTAAATTATTATTAACGCTTTAAAATAAACTTACTCTTTAGACTAACGGTTAATTATTAGAAAAAGATAAGGAAGTAAAGGTAGTTATAACCCCTACTTTTTGAATTATAAAATTAAGAGTAGTAATTTTAAAACGGGACGCTATAATAGTACCTAAAACTATATATAATAATCTTAAAAGGCCTACTAAAATATTAATTCGGGAATTATAAATTTATAATAATTAGGTAAACTCTTTTCGAACTAGAGCGAATACGTTAAAGAACCGCCGTTATATAAAGAATAAAGTATAGGTTATAGACTCCGAGGGATTATTAAAATATAACGGTCGCCTTTACGTATTAAGGGATAAAGCTCTAAGAGAAGAGTTTATAAAGAGGTATTATAACGATCCTTTAATAAGCTATTTTAACGCTACGAAATCGTATAAATTATTTACCCGAAAATTTTTCTAGGAGGGTAGCTTAAAGTAAGTTACGGACTATATTAAAACTTACGATATATATTAGCGGACGAAGGCGCCGCGATATCGCCCGTATAGCGAATTAAATTCGCTTCCTATTACTACTTAACTATAGAAGGAAATTTCTATGGATTTTATAATTAACTTACTACCTAATAAATATAAAGGTACCGTCTAATAAATATAAAGGTACCGTCTATAACGTTATCTTTATCGTAGTAGATCGATTTATTAAAATAATTAAATATATACCTATAATTATTAAAATCGATACCGCTTAGCTAGCGGAAGTATTTTATTTTAGAATTATTTACCGCTATAGTATACTTAATAATATCGTTAACGATAAAGGCTCTATTTTTACGAGCGCCTTCTAGTCGGTTATATATTTTTATTCGAAAATTAAACGACGTTTAAATACTACTTTTTACCCTTAAACGTATAAATAAATAGAGCGCTAAAATCAGGTACTAGAGTACTATTTATATATATTTATTAATAATAAATAAATTAATTAGGCTAGATTATTACTTATAGTAGAATTCTTAATAAATAATAATTAGAGTACCGCCGTCGGAACGACGTCGTTCTTCCGTATATATAATTATTATCTTAAAATCCGCTAGGAGGTCGAGGACGACTTTAAGAAAGGAAAAGTATTAATTATAAATAATAAAATATAATAATTATAAACTCTAAAGAATAAAGTTATAAAGCGCCTTTAAAGCGCTACCGAATACTAAATTAAATAATATAATAAAACGTATAAACTATAAAGTTATAAAGTTAGCGATTTAGTTATATTAATAATAAAGAACTTAAAGTAAAAGCGCCTAAGTAAAAAATTATCCTATAAGTTTATAGGGCCCTTTAGGATTATTAATAAAATAAAAGTATAAACTTACCGCCTACTACTACCTTCTACGTATAGAATCTATAATACCTTTTATATATCGTTACTTAAGTTATATTATCTTCGCGACTATATTAATACGGCGGAATCTTTTATATAAGCCCCCGAACTTATTAATAATAATAAGTTATAGGAGGTAGAAAAGGTAATTAATAAAATTAAAAATAAGGAAGGTATCTAGTATAAAGTTAAATAAATTAGTTAGGGCGAAGAATATAATTAATAGTTACTAGACGAAGAGTTTATTAGTATTAATAAATTAATTAAAGCCTTTAAATAGGCGGGTAGTAAGTATAAATATATAAATATAATTAAAGAGGTTACCTAGTCGTATAAAATAATAAGGCGGAGTAAACGGAGCCGACGTTAAAAGTAAATATTACTACTTTTATATTAATATTTATATAACGGATATTCTCCTCTATACTTATAACCTTATTATATAGTTTTAGGGTATAACTAAATTTAATTTACTATTAAACTATTTATATATAATAACGATAAGATATCGTATTTATAAGAATACTTTTACTTTAAGTATAGTCTATATAAATACCTAGAATATATTATTAAGTAGTATATTTAGGTAAATTTAACTAACGCCGATTTAAGAAGAAAAGAATTCGATATCGCTACTATATCGCGCGAAAGATTTAGTTATTATCGGAATTATTAGAAGAAGACGTAGTCTCCCTAATATAATCCTTAAGGATATTATCTTCCTCGGGACTCTCTAAGTCCCGTTTATACTAACGGAAACTCTCGGCCTTTTTTTCGAGAACCTTATTCATTACCTTTAATTCCTTAATACGTTAATTCGCCGCCGTTAATTAATTCTATAGGTTAGCGATTATAGTAGGAGTTTACTTATTAATTATTATTATTTTATTATATACTTTACGCTACTAGGTGATTTCTTTACCTATTAATTTATATTTATATTCTTCTTCAAGAGTCCTATTACCGATACGGGTATATTAATATATAGATCTCCTTACCTTCCTTTAGAAAGGCTTAAGGATTTATTATTATTAATATATACCGTTTTAGAATTTACGGTTATAACTTACCTTTACGTAACGGTCGATTCCGTGGCGATTAATATAATAAAGCGTATAAGGAGGGGACGTACCTCGAATATAATTATCGTTAAAATTATAAAAATAGACCCGGTAAGGGAGCGACGAAGTATAATAAACTACTACTATAATTAATATCGCGTAGTCGCGCTAATAGCGGACTGGTTATATTTATTAATATATTTATATTTAAAATAAATTAGTATAAATAAATTAATACTATCGGTAAATAGGAGTTACTTATAGAGTTAAAAGAAAACTATATATAACGAGAGTATTATCTATATATTAGTTATAATACTAGAACGTTATTATAGAGTTAGAGTAATAATATATAAAAGAGGCTAGAGGAGTTACGAAGAGAGAAAGTAATAGGCGGGCGAGTTTATTTATATAATAAACCGTCGCGCTAAGTACCTTAGTATTATTATACGTCGATACGCGCCTCCGCTCCGCTACCTTACTCTTATTAATAATTACTACCGTTATTATAGTAGTTATATTATTACTAATCTCCGGGCATAATATTAAAGCTGTACCGCTTATGTATAATACGTTACTACTAGTGTTTGTTATAGTATAGTAGGAGTATATAGTAAAGGTGGCCACCTCTATTCCGCTACTAGTATTATGAGTACTATAGGAATAATCTAATGTACTATATTTACTATAAGTGCTATAAGCGCTGTAGGAACGATAGCGTATATAATTTCGCTCCGCTATTATTGTATATAATAGTATTATAGGGACGAAAGAAATATTATTTATTTAATTACTATTACTATATATTAGCGCTATAGGGATAGTTTTATAAATATACTATTTATTTACTACTAGTACTACTATATAGTAGAGGTAGTTTAATAGTATTACTCTTCCGTTACTAGTACTATATGATAGTACTATAGGAAATAGTTTTATATCGATCCGCGATTAATATTAAATATTAGCGTTATAGGACCGATAGTGTAAATTAGAAAACTCTTTTTCCTTATCTCTTTATAGGGTTAAAGGTTTTTTAATAAACTTCGACTATTTAGTTAAATACTATTCCGTAACTAGTACGGTACGTATTATAGGATTAGGTACGCAGCCTTATATTTAGGTTACTACTATAGTAACGCCGTCGTATTAAATAACTCTTTTCTCTTATTTCCCTTTAAGGGTTTAAAGATTTTTTAATAAATATCTCTTAACTAAAGTATTTAGGTACCTAGGGACTAAGGCTTAAAAAAGGAGGTAATTATAAAATAGTAGTATATTATATACGCCTACGCCCCGCTAAAGGCGTTAGTATATTATATACACCTACGCCCCGCTACCTCTATAATATTATTATTTATCGATACGGGGTTCTGGCCTTGGTATCGCGTAGTTCTAACTTTTAGTAATTTTATATCGAGTTAGCGTTCCCTCGTTTTATTAGAATCCTTAGAGATTAGTTCTACTATTAAATCTAGGATTTAAAAACTACTTAGTAATGAACCCCGTAACTACTTTACGTCTTTTATATTATTACTAAGCCGCTAGCTCTACGCCAGCGGCCTTAGGTATTATAATACCCCTATTTAGAAATAACGACGTTATATATTAATAATAATACTAGTTTATTAGATAATACCCTCTATAACTAGTCTTAATATAACTAGTATATAAACGAACTTATTAAAGCTTATCGGCTTCGTTATATAATTAATAATTATAATTAATATATTAATATAAATAATTTCTAATTTATATATTTCCGATATTAATTACCTTATAAAATAGTAGTAATTCCGAATATATTTAATACACGAGTAATTTACCGGGTTTAATACTATTTTAATAATTAATTAATTATTAATATTAAAGCGAATAGGGTTAAAGTTATTATTATTATATTTTAAATTCTTAAAAAGTAAATTAAGAAATAATAATTCTTTAATAATATTAACTTGAGTTATATATTTAGTTTTAACTATGAATAGAGTATATAGGGTTTACTATTTAAATAATTAAATAATAAATTTATTCTATAGTTATAATATATAATTTAATATAATATAACTAGTATCTTTATAATCGGTTTATAAGTTATTAATCTAGAGTATTAATTTATCTTTAGAGTTGAGACTAGTATTATAGATATTCGGTCTATAGTATAATTCTAGGTTTATAATACTAATTAAATATTTATAAATTCACTTTATAGTATTAAAATAAATACTAGTAGGGTTTATAATATAACGACTATATTTATTAATAATAAATACTAGATCGGGCCTAGTTATAATTATTAACTATTATAATACTCCTATTAAGAATCTATATACTTTAATCTCTTCTCTATTAATTTAATAACTATTAAAAGTCTTTTATATATCGTTACCTTAATTTATAAAAGTTACCGTCGAGTAGTATTTAAATATATTAATTTATTTAAATAATTATCTAGTAAAGCTAACCTAGTTAATATAAATAATATAATTAAAACGATCGCGAATAATTTTTATATCTAGATATTATAAAGTTTTATCTAAATACTTTATTTTAAAGTATTTATCTAGTTATTATTTTAATAAGCTAGTACCGGATTTAATAAATATAAAAATAAAAATATCGTCGATATAAATAACTATTATTACTCTATTTTTATAAATAAATATTAAATAGTTTTTATCGAGACGCTTATATTTATTTACCTAGAAGAAAGTATAAAGAGTATTATATTATTCGCGAGGTAATTATTTAAGGCTATATAAAATATATTTTAATAAATAAATAATATTACGATCCCTATTAATATATCTATATAGTTATTCGATATAAATCTCCTTTTATAATAATATTTCTAGGAATACTAAAATTACGTCTAAATATTTTATTTCCTAGTTATATTTAGCTTTTAATACTAGTAGGATTTATTAATTTAAAGACTTCGTTATTAATAAAAAGATTTTATAGTAATTAAAACTCTCGATTTACCTAAATTCTTTAATAACCTAACGGGTTTTATATTAATTAAATACTATTATTAAATTTAGTTTAATAGCTAGTACCTACTATTTTAATAATATTTTTTTATTTAATAATACCGGAACAATATCGGTAAAGCGGGGAGTTAGTATTTTATTAAAAAATACGTAAAATGCGCTTAGATCTATTTAACCTATGTACTAGCCCTAGAGATCGTTTTAATACCTACTTTCGTTAAAAGTTACTAAAAGTAACCTTTTCCTATTAGTAGTTACTATTTACTATCTTATACGGTTATATTAAATACGAATACGCGCGAATTATATCGGGCAATTATATCGTAGTCGGAGTATTATATTTATTAAACGCGTAAGTTACTATTAATAAATCGTGTTTAATAAGCGTATATATCGTTATTAGGATAATACGTTTATTAAATATATAAGTTTATATTATTATCCTATCTATCTATATCGTTATTTATAGTTTTATCGACTTTAACGGTTTCTTCGTTCTTATCGCCTTATTAATTTTTAGCGACTTCTCTATCGTAACTTAAATCGCCGCCTTTACCGCTATCGTTATTATTATTAATACTATATAAATTTACGCGCTTAGTACTAAATATACGTTTATTAGAGTTCTATAAATAATTATTAATTTTATTTAATATATAGTTATTATTTACTTCTTTCCGACTTCCTTATTATATTATCTAACTAATATATTATTATTTACTAAACTTTACGTGAACTATATCGTTACTCTTATTCTTCTTTAATTTTACTCTTTTTAAACTTTATTATTACTCGTAATTTCTTCCCTAATTATTTAATATAAGTTTTATATTTATTTTTATTATCGCTCGATATAATCGAGTTAATATTATTTCTTTTATATTAAACTTAATTAGGTTCTTCTAGTATAAAGGCGGCCTAGAATTCCTTAAACCCCTATAATTTAAAGGTAACCTAATCTTCTAATTATTTTTCTCTTTATATAATATTAAGAGTATATTTCCCCTTAGGGATAAAAGCCTTACGCGAGCCGCTCTATACTTTAACCCTCGTATTATTATTAGGTTCTTCTATTCTAACGGAGGTTTATTTAAGATTTTATAATAAGGATAAAAACGAGTCGGGGGCGATATTTTATTATAAATAATAAATTAGTTAAATCTAAAATAGTTATACTTTATTAGATTTATATATTAAGAATTTAATACCGGCGTTCGGGTAGTAGTAAAGATTAGGGGTATTAAGATATACGGGTTACAAAGGGATAAATTATAAACGCCTAATTAATTTATTTTAAAGTTATCGCTTTACGCGTATTAATCTATATACTTTTTATATTATTAGTTAATATAAAAAGATTACCTTAAAGTTTATTATCCGAAAGATTAATTTATTCGTCGTTATCTAAATTATTAACGAAGGGTAGATTATATATCTAACGACTACCGAGATTTATTATAACCGTATCGTTATTAAAGTCGAATCTTTTAATATTTTTAATAATATCCTTTACTCCCTTTAATAATATTTTATAAATACGGGTTTTATATTTTTTATCGTCGAGATTTATTTATACTCTTTATATTCTTCTTTATTAATCTAATACGGACTCTCGTTAACTAGTTATGATATATTTATCGGTAATAAAAAGGAATACGAGTACCTATTTTAGGCCCTCTCCCCTTTAAACTTCTCGACCTTATACTCTCTAATAAGATACGCCGAGATAATATATATTATTATTATAACGGTAAATATAATTAAAAGATCGGGGAGGGGTTTAAAGAATTTTCTTATATTCTCTTCATTAATAAAACTATTCTTCGATAGTTTAAATATTATATAAACGAGTATTTTTATTAAAATAGGGTTCGCCTATTTTTTTTTTTTATTATTAATTTATACCTTCGTTAATTACGCTATTAGACTAAAGTATATCTTATATCGAGATATATAAAAGTTTAGTAGTATAATAATCTAGCGGCGAGGGAGATTACGTTTTACTACGAGCCGTTCTATATATATATAGTAATTATTATAATTCGTACGTTCGTTAAGGCGTAGGCGCGTTATTATTTAAAGGAGTCGAATAATTATATACTAGGTTAGCTTTAATATAAAATATTTATTTAAATAAATCTAACCTTCCGTACTTCGGTTAGGGTAGGCCGATTATCGATTTTATTAAATTTAATTCCGACTTTAAACCCCGAGTTTTTAATTACGACCTTTTATATATATTATATCCGATTATTAATTTATTAAGGGTTATTATCCGGTTAAAACTCTCTACTTTTACCCGGATTACGGGTATATTTAATTAAAACGATCGTTTTTAAAAACTTCTCGTAGTTAGGAATAATAATAATATATATTTTACGAGACTCTACCTTCGTCCGGCGTTTTATACTACTTTAAAGGTAAAGATTATATTTATATTAATCCTTATAAATACTAAATAATTATAAAATATAGATTAATTTTACCGTTAGAGCCTCCCTCTATTTAATCTTCTACGAGATAATTTACCTATAATAACTTTAACCTATAATTAAATTAGTTAGATTCGATTATATATAGTCCGAGATATTTACTTTTATCTTTATATATTTATTATCTAGGAAAGTTTTAAAGTAACTCCGTTTTTCGTTATTTCCGGGCTACTCGTTCTCTTTATCGCTAGAATCCGAATCGTTATAATTATATTTTAATTCCGAGTTAGAGTAACGATGATTCCGCTATAAATCTTTATAAGACGCGTTATCTTTATAATAATCCTAAAAGGTAGCCGGATTAATATTAAATATCTCTTAATTATAAATCGTAAGTTTACCCTATTAGACAGTATATTATTAAGTTATAAGTTACGAATTTATATATTATTTTAATCGGATTAAATAAAGCGGAAGAAGGGTATTAAAAGATAATAATTATTAATAAAAATAGAATTCACGCGGTCGGGGGAAAGAGGGGAAATTACTTATTTTTAGGAAATTAAATTTAATAGGATTAGACCTTAAGGGTCTAATCCTAGTTTATCGAATATAATTAATATTTATTAAACGTTATAAATATTAATTCTCGAGGTTTATACTAAAGAAGCCGGTTATTCTTAATTATTAGATTTATTATTATAATTAATACCCTTTTTCCTATTTAAATCTAATATTTTCTTAATTATATATCGAGAGCCTCGCCGTTTAAGTTATTTAAGTTTCGGTTAAAAATCTCGGTCCTTTAAGAGAGGGGTTTATTATTATATATATTATACGGCGCTCGATTAATAACTCTCGGATATTAAAAGAAAAACGCTTAATACTTTAAACGTATATTTCTACTAGCGCTACTCTTTATTCCCGTTCGTTAGAGATAATTATATTTAATAAATTAAGGCGGGCGTAAATAATCGCGTCTTTTTTATTATTATAATTTAGGTCGGCCTTAATTAAGGATATAAACTTTTTAAAGTTAAAGTCGTCTATATTCGTTAACCCTATATATATACTACTCTTTTAAATATCCTAAGTCGTATAAATTATACTTTAGTTTATACCGTTTCTAATATATAATATTATATAATAAATAAAATTAATCCGATTAATATTTTTAATTATATAGGTAGATTTCGGCCTATTATTTAATTCTTTTAATAACTCGGCGCTCGAGAGTCCTTAATTTTCTTAAGTATTTATATAATATCGTTTAATCTTTACCCGCCTTCTTCTATTATAGTTATTTCTTTAAACGAGAAAGAGTAGGTACCGGTCCTTTTATTATCTAGGGATATCGCCGAATATATAAGCGAACTCGTTATAAATACCGGCGAAAATAAATCGTAGATAATTCTTTATATTTATTATATTTAGTTTTTAACCTAAGAGATTTATAGCCTCTAATTATTTTTATAATCGCGTAAAGATTAATGAATATACGGTCTTATTAATACCTAGCTTCGCTTTTATAATCTTCGCCGATTATATTATATTATTAAAGTCTTTTAAATTTATTCTTAATTAGCCCGTCCCTAGCTACCGTAAATATTATATTTAATAATCTTTCGTATATCCGTTAATATCGAGGTATTATTCTATTATTTATTTATTCCGGCGGTAAAATCGGGTAATAAGAAAAAAACCGAGCCCTAGCCCTAATTAATATAAGAGTAATTAACCTATATCTTATAATAGAACGATTTCTTATTATTTATAATCGAATATATTATAATTTACCCCCGTAGCTTATCCTATAATATTTATTATTTTAATTATTCGCGCGTAGTCTATAGGTTAAGTAGTATATTATAAATTTAAATATTATATTAATTATATAATCTACCTTCGCCTACCGTAATTATAGTAGGTTTAATTATTTATTTATATCCCTTATATTAAAAAGTCCTCGTCGTAGATTAAATTATATAAATTTTAATCGGTATAGTTATTAATATAAAATACGTCGTCTTTTCTTATAGTCTTATTTATATATACTAGTATAATATATATACTCTTTATAATCCTCGTTATAAGGATAATTTAATACCCCCCGAGTATCCTCCGTTTAATAGTTAAATTTACTAGTTATAATTCTATCTTTATTATATTATAAGTCTTATACGGAGAGCCTCTATTACGAATCTTTAGAAAATCGACGAGGGTATAACTATATTAAAATAGTTTACCTTTAACGTTTTAATAATTTATATCCGATACTATTAAAAGAAATCGGAGTTAGATAGGACTTTAACTATAAAGAGAAATTATATAAAACTATAATTACGCTTCTTATACTAAAACGTAGTTATATCTCTACTCTCTTTAACTTTATTAATTAATTTTATATATTACGCGGTCCGTAATTAGGTTCTTTAAGTCTTCCGAATCTTTCCTATTTAACTTCTAATATTATAAAGACGGATAAAGATAAATAAAATATAAATCGATTTAGGTAAGATTAATTTCTCTTTTATTTATAATTCTAATAATTATCGATTCTTTACCCCCCTCCTACCGGCGTTAATATATATAAACGGCCAGTACCTTTAGAAAATATTCGATATATAGTTTCTTTTATATTACGGATAGCGGGTATTAATATACGGTATTAAATTTTATTCTTAAAACTCTCTTCTTTTCCTAAAGCTCTAGATCGTATTAAAACCTAAATAATCGAATCCCGCGATTAAATTTTAATACCTTAATTATAAGGGCTATTATTTTTAAAGTAAATAATCTCGTTATAAAATAAAGTAAATTATCCTTTATAGTTAATATTCGTAGGTAACGGGAAGTATAGCGGACGAGTTATTTCTAAAAAGCCTCTCGTTTATTAATTAACTCGAAGAAAGATTTAATTAAATAATAATATACTACTTCCTTATATTCGGTATTATAATTATCTATAACGCCGAATATTCGAATTTACTCTATATAATACGTTATGATATAGAGCTTTAAGATATTAAAATAACTATTTAAATTTACTCCGTTATTTAATTTATACTAACGAAAATAATCCTTTAATTTATTAAAATAGTAGAGTACGTTTTAAAGATATCCTAATATCTTATCGTTATATAAACGGTATTAAGTAATTAATATAAAGTTTATAAATACTTATATATAATAAAGTTCCCTTTTATATAAGTCGGCTAATAGCGGAGTAATCACTAGTATTAATTATTATATAATCGCTCTTCGGTCTTTATTTATTTATTATACGACGGCGTTATAATATTTATAGTTCTTTAAGTCGTAGAAGGTTAGAATAATACGAAATCTTTCGTTTAATTATATTATTCCTAGTGTATTCTTTAGTTTTACCTTCGCCCCCTTTAATTTCCTAATAGTAAACGCGCTCTCCTCGATAACTAGGGTAATTTATTTAAGAAGATAATTAACTATACCCTTAAATAATTAATATAATATATCGACTAGTATAACTCTATATATATTAATCGTAGTATATAACTAAGTAAAATTATATACTAGATATACCTATTAATTATTATTCTCTAGGATATTTTCTTCGCGCTATTACTAAATTTAGGATTAAATAAAAGAGTAGGTTCGGAGGCGTTATTTATTTTAAAAGTTTCCTCGTTCGTTTAATAATATTATATAAATTATATATTATCGGCCGCTTTTAATTCTTATAATTAAAACCTACTCCTTATAATTTATTATAAAGCCTATAATAATCGGATAATAAGATCGGATCTATTAGTCTATATATATAATAAAGAGATTTATAATCGCTACGATTCTAATTATTAATTTAAATTTAGGACTTTAAGATTATCTTAAATAAGAGTTTTTATTATATTTATAGTCGAGTATAATTAATATAAATTTATACTATATATCGGATTTAATATATTCGCCGTTATTAAATATAATAGGTAGAAATCCTAAAAGTATTAAACCTAGCCGTTTTTAACCTCGCCGTATTTATACTTTTAGATTTCTTATAATAAAATAAATCAGTTATATAACTAGACTACTTTTATATCGTATAAGTAAAGTTTTATTTATAGAAAGAAATAGTAATACTACGATAACTTTATTAGAAAGTTTCTTTTATATCTACTACTACTAGTCGCCGGTATATATCTCGGTATATACGCGCTTATTATTATTATTACACTGGCGTACGGGTTTAAATACTATTTTATTTTTAAACGACTAGTACCCTAAAAGAAATCGGAGGGCCTTAATAATATCTCGATATAAGATATCGTAATCTTTTAGCTCGGTCCCCTAGATCTTTAATTAAATATTAAATATCTATTTTATTTATTTATCTTCGTCGATACTAAATATAATACTATTTTATATTTCGGTTAGGTTATCGGTATTCTTATAATTAAAGAGACTATATAGTAGTTCGAGTCGAATATTACGGAAAAATCTATCGCGACCGCCTTTAATTACTTTTTCCTCGTAAAACTATTAGGCGAGCGCGTAGTCGTATATACTCGGAAACGGGTAATATACTCCTCTTATTTTATTAATAGGCTAAGAATATTTATTAAACTTTATAAAATTAATATTTACCTCGTCGGGTTTAATATTTATCTCTACGCGACAATTATTATTTTCCGTAAACGTTTTTACCCGAATATATAAGAATATAAATAAAAGACCTTTATACCCGATATTAAAGAATAGAATTAATAACTTCTTTTATTTACTATACTCTAAATTATTATAACTAGGCCGGTTCGAGGGCGCTTAATAAATAATAGTTTTTATATCTATATCGATATCTTTTATATCGACGGCGAAAGACCCTACGTTAATTCTTTTTATATTATTTATTTTTATAACCTCGTCGTCTCTCTAGGTATACGTCGTTAGTCTCGTCGATTACGGGAGTCGCCGAGGTAAAGAGGGTAAGACTCGCGGTTTTTTACGTAAATAATTATCGACGAAGACTTTATAATACGGTAGGTATCTATTAAATCTACTAAAGTTCACGAAATTTCGCCTATAATACTTATATATATATAATATTATAATATCTATTTACCGCGGTAATACTGTCGCTTTATAGTTATTATACTATATATATAGTTAGGTAAAATCGGATATCCGAAATAAAGATCGAAAAGGGGGCGTTCGATAAACGAGTTCGATATTTATTAAATATACTTTCCTATATAATATATATTATTAGGTAATATTTAATTTATTTCCTATTAATTTATAGTCTTCCGTATAATAATAAAAGTAGATTCTTCGAATAAATACGTAGGTAATATCTAGATTTATTATATAATAAAACTTTAGAGGTTACCCGCCGTAAGCCGATTTATATTAATAAATAAATAGTATCTTAATAGTTTAGTATTTAGATTTTTTAAGTTCTTATCTTTAGAATAGTTTATTACTAGACGTTCCGCCGATATTAAAAAATAACGACTTAGTTTATTTATAATTTCACCGGTTTATATATATTTAATCTTCCTTATTATCCAATTTATTAACTATACTCGGGATTAAAGTTATTAATAATTATTATAATAAAATAGATAGAAGGAGTTATTACTAAAAAATCCGAGATATATATATATCCTCTACGTTTATACCGATAATAAAAGAGGGAGTAATATAACTCCGAAACCCTCCTCTACTAAAAAAACGAAAGTATTAAAAATTAATAATAGCGATAAACCGTAAAGGCCTATAAATAATATTTAATTTATAACTATAATAAGTAGTAGCCTATAATATAATATAAACGATATTAATAGTCGGTTTCTCGAAGGTTTTTGTACCGCGTATTAAGCGAAAGTCTTCCTAGTTAGCTCGAAGATAAATTTAGACTAAATCTTTCGTCTCTTTTTAATAAGATTTGGCCTTTATACTACCGATATTTTTAATTTATTAATTTATAAAAGAAATAAATAGTTTACCCGTAAATTATCTCGACTCGCTTTTTATTTAATTTAACCGTATAATTATATCGAGAATATATATAATTAAATAGAAGGGTTATTAAGGTTACGGATATTTACTTTTAACCGTAGAGGATATATCGGCTCTAATAATCGAGTAGGTACTTTATTTATAAATATCCTTCGTATTATTATTATAGTTAATCGTAAATAGGCCGGACCTATTAAGCCTAAGGTTATTCTTAAGAGATATACTCCTATAATTAAAGCGAGTATTAATATTAATACTTTTATTAACGGCGAGTAAACCTTATTATTACTTTTAAAAAGAAAGCGGGTATAAAATATAAAGTTACTACCGTCGAGCCCGATTTAATTAATAATAGGGACGTTAATAGTAATATCGCTACGGAAGATATTACCGTTATTAATAAAAATACGGTTACCGAAGGTACTCCCGTTAAGGAGAAGTATATTTATAACTATAAATTTAAATACTTTAAGGCTCCTTTAGCTAAACGCGCCGAGAAGTATTTTCTAACCGTAATAATCTTTAAGGATAATAGTACTACCGGTATAAACATTTAACTCGCGGATAAGAATTAATATAAAAATAAATTTATTTCCGGAAATTTAATTAAGAAGGAATAGGAGGATAAAGATTATTCTTTAAATAAGGAGTTATTACTTCGTAGGTTAACGGGGGTTTTTATAATAAATACCGGTAAAGATCGTACCTTATATCGAATCGCTTTAAGGTATAATTTAATTAATTTATTTTATTCGGCGGCTTATAGATATAAAGCCCGAATATAAAGTTATTAAGTAATTATAGTTATTTCTTTTATTTTTATCTCTACCGAAGATTATTTATCGAGGGTTAACTTATAAAATAAGATCGTAGTAGCGAAACTAAACTATAATCCTCGATATATTAATTTATTTAAGACCGGATTTTTTAATTTTACTCTTTTTACCGCCTTATTCCTAAATACCTCGGTAATAATAACTAGCGAATATACCGGTATTTATATATATTAAGGTATTTATTATATAACGAGCTAATATTTAAAATACCCGCCGATTAAGACGTTTATTATCGTAAAACCTATATATCTATATTATATTAACTATTTATTTTAAAACGGTATAAGTTTCTTAGAAATTATTTATCTAAAATCTATATAGATATTTAATTATAAATACTTTATTACTAGAAATCTTACCTCCTATAAATATTATTAATTAATTATAAGAAGTAGGTTACTACGATTAATATTTTATTTTACTTATTTAACTTTAAACGCGGCTACGCTATAAAGAGTTTAATATACTTTTAATTATTATAAATACCCTTATACCTTTATCTACCGACTATAATACTTTTACCTCTTTATTTATATATAATTACTATTAATAGGAGTAACTATATACGAGGAATTACGAGCCTCGTAAATAAATAATTACTACTACTTTAAGATTCCGTTAATAGACTCCGTAGTTTTATTTTATTAAATTTAATTTACGTCGAAGGTCTTTATATCTTAAATTATTTATAATTTACCTTACTTTTTATTTAATTTCTTTATATAATCGCCGAGCTAGGAGTAATAGTATAAAGAGAGATTACCTTTTATATAAATAAATAATTATTATTAATAGGAATCTTAATTAACGGACTTTATAATTTCGTTTTCTTAAACTCTTATTTATTTTATACCCTTTTATACTCTAGGTAATAATATCTTATTAATTTATTATACCGAGTAAATAATAAACCGCGGTTACTCGCCTAAATAAAGATAACCCCGGTAAAACTACCGGCGATATATATATAAATCCTTAAATTATCGAGTATAATAAAGCCGATAATCTTATTAAAGAGCGAGCCGATAATAATACTACGTTTATAAAGAAGAAGAATCTTTCGTATAAAGTAAAAATTATCTTTAAAAATTAAAATAAGTTTATTAAATAATTTAAGAATAAAAATACCCGCGTAATATATAAGATTTATATAAACGAGAATAATAACTAGTCGTCTAGTATATATATTTAAATTAAGGCTTTTATCGATAAAGAAGGACCTACTCCCGATTATTCTCGCGAAGAATAATTACTCTATATTTAGGTATTCCGGTTAAATACTATAAACGATATTTAAGACGAGCTGTTAATTTATATATATCCTAGGGCTTTTATAAATAAACCCGCCTAAAATAACTTTATCGAGTAAGTATATTTTAATTATTATATTAAGTTATAGGAGGTCGGAGTAGTTACCTACCGTATTATAGAGTAATTAGTATATATAGAATTTTCGTTCCGCCTAATAAAGGCGTAGATTAAAGGAATCCTATAAGAAACTAGTAATCTAGGCGTCTTCTAATATATTTAAGATTAATTACTCGACGTATTTACTAAATTAAAAAACGATATAATTAAATTTACTATTTTCTTTTTATCGGCAAATCTCAAAAACTCCTACTAAAAGCCGAGTTGCCGACCGCGCGGATAGGGCTGCTAGCGTCCTGTAAGCAGGTTCAGCAAGTTAGGGGTCCGGGTAGGTGACTTTCAGCAGGTTCAGTAAGTCGGGGTTCCGGGTAGTATCCTATCAGTAACTCCGGGTTAATTTCAGTAGGATTAGCAACTTCAGTAACTTATATATACCGTCAGCATACTGACAGCAGCCAGCCCTATCATAGGGCTGAAATAAATGAAGTTCTATGATCGTCGCTATTGACGGCAGCGACCCCTAGCGACGACTACTAACGCTAGCGACCTACCGGGCCCGGAATAATGAGTTTTAGCGAAAGTTCTCGCGGGGGCGTCACCCAGGCACATCCGGGGAGTATGCGCACATGAATACCATGGCATGTCGCTTGCCATGGCGCATGCCTTGGCGTATGCCTTGGCGTATGCCATGATTACGCATGCCATGGGGGGCTTTCGTCTGAGGGTTTAGGGGCTGCTGCGGGGGGCGCACATCGCATGCTATTCAGGATACCTTTGCGCATGCCATTCGCATGCCATTCAATGGCATACGCAAGCTGCGCACGCCATTGCGCATGCCATGGGGCATACTATGGCCCATACTATGGCCCATACTATGGCGCATGCCAATACGCATGCAAATACGCATGCTATAGGGCATGTAATGGGCCTATTCGTCTGATATTTGAGTTGCTGACGATTTATCGAGTTGCTGAACCTACTGACAGTAAGTACTATTTACTGACAGGACCCTGCCCGGACCCCTGACTTACTGATCCTGCTGAACCTCGGGTCGGTATTTGATATGGAGTTTCAGCGTAAACCCGTAGACGGCTTTCTGACAGGGCTGATAGCGCTTAGAGCATGCTAACATTTACTTTTGAGATTTACCGATGTTCGACCTCGGAGGCGGATTTATTTTTTATCCTATACAGCGAAATATTATTTATATTTAATCTCGAGCGAGTATATATATTATATATTTACTAGTTTAATAGTTTGGCCGATACGAAATATAAAGTTTAGAAAGGTTAAATTATACTAGTAATAAATCGTCTAAAAGTTAATTTACTATTTAATTTAATATATATTAATAACAACGAGTATTAGACTACCGAGGGTATATTTATTATTTACTAGGAGGAGAATAAGATAAAAGATATTAAGAATTCTTAGTTTTAGGAATATTAACTACGCGCCCTAATAGTTATATTAGGGGGTAATCGTATTTATATAAATCTCCTCCACCTACCCTCGAACTAAGAATATCGCTTTTCGACGGAAAATAACTTCGTAATTAAATTTCTTATTAAAGAATAAATAATAGTTATCCTATTAAAACCCTTTCTTTACGCTAGTTCGCTCGATTATATTATTATATTTAACCGCCCCTAAAAGTACGAAAAGAACGATTAAAATAATTTAAAATTAAAGTCGGTCTTTAATTTAATAGACTCGTAAAATATATTACGCGAAAAGCTCGAGAAGTTCTATTTCGATATAGAGTTAATAATAATTAAAGTCGTTTCTCTTTTATTTAATATCTTATATAAGTTTAAACTAGCCGTTATTAAGATATTAAATCCCGTATATAAAGAAAATATAAATTATATCTATAACCCTCGATAGTAATAATTTATTATTAAATAAGATTTATATACCTAGACCGTAGTTAATATTCTTTAGAGAATAGATTTTAAGGCTAAACTCGGATAATAAAATATTAATTTAAATAAATCTTAAGTAGGTACGTTAAAATACCTATTATATATATTTAATAACCTCGGACTCTTAAAGGGACTATAGGGAACCGGGAAAATAAAACTCGATATAATTATTATTATATTATTTATATCGGCTAGTAAAAAGGTAAAGGTCCTAAATCTAATAAATAAAATAATAAACTCTTTTATTATAAAGTTAAATACCGAATTTACTTAACTTAATAAAAGAGGAATTAAAATTATAAAGAAATATATAGTTCGCTTTTATTTATCTACGACCGAATAGGCCGTCGTTTAAAACGAGAACTAATAATATATAGTTTATAATATTAATAATTTACGATAATAACCTAGTTCTTCGCTCCTTTAAAGTTAATATAATCGGCTCGCGGTAGTTATAATAAATAAAGTTAAAGAGATACCTTTTAATATTATAAACCGCCGCTATAAACTTTATAATACGAGTTTCGGTACTTTATTATTATAAATCGTAAATCTTCTCGGTCGATTTAACCTAAATATTAATCTTACTCTTATTAATAATATTATTATAAACGGTAATAATACCCTTAAAGGCGTATAACTAGACGATAATAAAACTATTAAAAGCGGCGAGTTATAAGGCGAGAGTAATCTTTAAACCGATATAATATAAACTAGTAATACCCTTTAATTTAATAAATTATAAAGTAATTAAAGATAAGAAGGCTCGGATTATAATAATAATAATCTTATTAATTATAATAACGAAGATATTATCTTAATAAATAATATAGACTTCGAGGATTACGGGGGTAAAGCGGGGTTTATATTTAAAAACATAACCTCTTAGAAAGTTAAAGAGTTATAATAAATAATAAAAAAGAATATTAAACGTAAATTAGACGAAGCCGGGAATATAACCTATTACTAAAAACTTTATAAATACTTTCGCGAGATATTCTATAAAGTTAAGAATAGCGATATATTCGATAACGAGGAGGAATATTATATATTTAAAATACTCGAATCGTTACTCTTAAAGGATATCCTTACGAAGGATATCGTTATCGTTACTATAACTCTTATTAATTCGGGTTATATAATCCTAAAGAAGAATTTCAAAGGCGATTATATTATTATTTAAGAAACTAGTAAAGTTGATAACGGGGAGCTCTTCGTTACCTTAACGTAATATAAAACTACTATATACTTATTAAGAGACGATAAGTAATTATTATTTAAAGAGTAAAATATAAAGTATAATCCTTTCGTTAAATAGATAAATAAAAGTATATATAAATACTAGGTAATCCTAGGCTACCCTAAATACGACTTAACGAAATAATATTAAATTATTATAAATATTATTAATATTATCTCTAGAATTTAATATAGAAGTTTTATTACCTCTACGATAGATCTAGCTAATCGCTCTAATACCGTTATAACTACCGAAGTATATAAGGACTTATTTAATACCCCTATAAACTTTATTTAAATTAATATTAACGGATAATATTATAAAATAGGCTTCTCCTAATCCGGTTAAAATAAACGGGAGTTATAATTTATTATAAAACTCTACTAGTATTATATTTAAAAAGGAATCAAAATTAAAGATATCCTTATCCTCGTAAACTATCTTGTATAAATTAATCTTACGAGATAAACGCTAGCGTTTATTATAAAATTAAAAGATATAGATACCGGAATTATTAATAGTTATTAAGGCGAAGAGAAATTTATAGTAATCCTTTATATAATAGGATCCGAGAAATTAGGTTTTATATTCTTTAGTCCTCGCCTCTTTATTAGGGTTTCCCGCGTAGGCGACGCCTTAATAATTATTATAAATTAAATAAGGATTTAATTATACACGAAGAAGCGTAAATAATTCTATTATAATTATTTACGAAGACTTTTAATAGAAATAAATACCTATATTAAATACGAAGAGGAGTTCCTAATACTTAATTTTATTAAATATAACTACGATTTAAACTCGGACGATAATTTTTAAAATAAGTATTTATATATAATAAATTAATCGGAGGAAGATCCTAGTAATATTACGTATATAAAAGAAGGAACTAGAAATATTAAGGGATTCGATAATAATTAAGATATTACGGAAGTTTATAATATTTAGGACTCGATTACTTCGGGATTTAATATTAGTATAAAGAATTTAATAACTTTTATTATCGACGATACGTATAGTTAAAGAAGAGGCCGTAGTATAGGATACGTAATAACCTCTAATATCGATAATAGTAATACGTATAGTTAGGGATCTAACGAGAATATAAAATTAAATATTATATTAAATTTAAGGCTATTTAATTTATTATATTAAATACGAGTAGGGGTAGAAAGTTTAATAAATCTTTAAGAATTTAAAGAACTAGCGAGTACCTATTATTATAGGATAAAATTATAAGTTAAAAGATTTTATAATTTATTAAAAACCTCTTTATTAGCCCTTTTATAAAGGAGTAATTATAATATATAAAACGCCCTTAATAATTTACCTACCCTAATTAAATACGAGCTATCTATATAAAAAATATTAGAACTATAATAGGAATATTATATATACCGCGTTATTTCGGAATAGTACCTCTTATATATAGCCTAGAAAGTAATATATTATATCTATTTTTCCTTAATAAATAATAGGGCGGTTTAATCTTACTTTCCCTTCTATTTTAATAAATTTATTAATTACGAATAATACCCTAACTATAAAACGCACTATATACGATTAATAAATTATTATATATATATAATCGACCGCTCTTCCTACTAGCCTTTATATATAAAGAGTACGATAGTTATAATTATTAAACGAAGAGATCGAACCGAGTAAAATAAATATAAGTACCGACCGCGAGTGATTCTTATATATAAATATTATTTTTAATTAACTACGAGCCCTATTACTAGAACCTATAGTTATTATTAAGAGATATAATTAAACTACGATTACGATCTTATTTATGAAATTATAAGTAATATATTAGAGCTAGAAACTACGTTACCTACCTTATATTATTAAGGTTAAGATTACGATACCTTTACGTAAATACGAAGATTATAATAATAACGAATTTAACTTTAATTATAAAAATTTAATAAAGCTTTATTTAAAAACTACTACGGAGGGTAAAGACTAGGAACTAGTAAAAGAAGATATTAAAATATAATTAACGTCGAACTCTTTAATAAACTTTAAATAATACGTAACTAAGGCTACTAGGGACGAGTTTATTACTACTTTAACTCTAAAGTATAAAGATAATACTCTAAAACTTTTTAATAATCTAAATAACGACGGTATTTAAAGTACTCTTATTATTTTAATATAACGTATCGCCTATAATACGAGACGGTAATTAAAAGATACTAGTAAAAGATCGTTACGTAAATTAAATTAATTATAATAACCTTTCTTGTCTCTTAGCGAGATATTAAACTAAATATAGATAAAAGATATTATATTATTACCCGCTATACTAAAACGGTAGACGAATTACGTAGTTATACGAGGATTTAATCTACTAGATATTAATCTTAGAGTAAGGTATAATAATTTAATAATTAGATTTACTCTCGCGGATATTACTAAATTAACCGACCCTCCGTTAAATTTAGAAAAAGTAATATTAAATATAATATTATTAATATTTATTAAATACTTAAGCGAAGATCTAGGGTTAAATATTTCGTTATTACTAGAAATCTAGTTTAAGTATTAAGGAAGTAGATTTATAATTAAACTACTAAAAGACTACTAACTCCGCGGAGTAATTAAGGAAGTTATCGATAACGAGAATAACGACCCTATATTTAAACTCGTACTAGTAAATTAAGGATTAATTTAATAACTCCTTTTATCCTTAATAAAGACGGTAAAGTCTCGAGGTAAATAAACCCTTATTCCGTTTCTCGATATTATTTACGGCGTACGGTTAATATTAGGTAGTAGAAATAACGATAAAAGATAATTCCGAAGACGAGATCTATAACTTAAGGCGAGGAAAACGTAAATATAAAATAAATATCATAAATAAAGATAATAAATAAAAGGGACTATTAGGTAGATTATTAGCGGATATTAATTAAATAATAAATTTATAAAGCGAGTTCGATAAACGTCGAGAGTAGAAGCGACCGAAAAGTAACCGTCCTAATATACCGCGTATATTCCGGATTACTAAAAATAATAGTACCCGTCCTAGTATATACTTTAGGTTCCCGATTAGGGAAAATTAGCCTATTAATCCTAATATATACTTTAAGTCGATTTTACGCGACGTTTCCTCTATTAAAACTCTTAACGATTTAACTAATCCTAAGACGAGTATAAATAATAAAATAATATAGTTTTTATAAACTCTTATTAATGACCTTAAGGGTAAAAATAACGGCGATCGAAGTACGAAAAATAACGGAACCCCTATAACGCGCGATAATAAGAGAGTTAGTTAAATTATAGTAAATGATTAGCCCCTAATAAATATAGTATAGTTAATAATAATAACTCGACCGATCCCGTTTATAGTAGACGATTTATTTAAATAATTATAGAAAGGTTTTACGGACGCTAAAACCGCGTATAACGAGAAAACGGCTAAACGCGTAACTACTAGCTAAATATTTAAACTAGTATTTATCCTAGAGTAAAACGAAATAAAAGATATTCCGATTAAGGAAGAAGAAGATATTAAAAAATCCTTAAAGGAAAGAGCGAAGGATAAATAAATTAATAACTAGGTCTAAATACTAAAGTTAATAAATCGGGTTAAGTTATCGAATATATAATTTATTAAAATAACGGAATATATATACCGGAATAATAAAAGATAAGAGGACTATTATTTTCTTTTTAAACTAGATAGTATTAAAAATTATAAAACCGGAAAAAAGATTTATATAAAAGGAATAATAATAAGTTTTACTTTATTCTAGATATTCGGTATATTCGTTTTATTCGAAATAAAGGTCTTCTAAAATAAAAAATACTTTATAAATACTATAGGGTTTAGAAAGGTAATACGACTAGCCTTTATCGAGTTTAAAACTAATAATTAACGAGGGGTTTAGACTTTATAGGCTCTCGGCGTAGCTTATTTAAATTATTTATTTATATTAAATCGTAAAGACGTAAAGAAAGCTAGGAAGGAAAAAAGATATAACTTATATTTTACGGAGAGAATAACGAAGGATCTTTAATTACTTAAAGTATATTACCCGTCTAAGAACCCCTAGGGGATTTAATATATATACGTCGATTCTAATATATCTAAGAAACTTATACCGAGCTACGGCCCTAATCTTTTTCTTCCCCCCGCGGGTTTATTATCCTACTAACTAGATTTAATAAATATATAAATAAAATAGAAGAATAAAGCTTCTAAGTAGGTATTATAATAAACCTATAATAATCTTAAATTAAAAACTTATACTATAAAATTAAATATATTAAATCGCGACCTCTTAATAAGATTAAAATAAGTTCCCTATTTTAACGAAGATTATAATTTTTTAGAGGTACTTTATTTTATATCCTTAGCCTCGTTTCTTAATTAAATCGATAAAGTCTTAACGGATAGAATTCCCGCGGTAAAAAAGAGGGGTAATAAAGTTAGGATATAAAAATAATAATACTAATAAAATATAAAATAGGGTAGGATTATAATAGACGAAATATATACCGAGAATAACGAGACTATAAGAACGATTATTAAGATTCGGAAGATCGATAATATAATACCGGGTTAAAAACCTCGAAAGATCTTAATTAGCGGGACTCCGTTTAAATTATTACCGAGGACGATAATAAGTTAAATAAATATATTTATAGATAATAAATAAACTACGCTACTCTTTAAAAAAGATTACTCTCGCCTAAATAAGGCGCGTAAACGCCTAAAATATTATATAAAAGATAAATTTATCAAGATTAATAAAAGATATAAAAGCTTTATCCGGAGTATACGTAATAATAACGATATTAAAAACGAGTATAAGTAGTATAAAAAGACTATAATTATTATTATTCGAATATTTTAAATATAATATATACTAGACTCTACCTTTTTCGGGGAACTACTAGTTAAATTTAAATTTAATTATTATTTCGACTACCTTTTAAACTACCCGTAACGGTACGAACTATTATTAAAATATTATTTTAAGGAAATAAATTAAAGAGTTTAATAAACTTATCGTAATATTATACTCGCCTTTACGAGTTATAAGAAGAATATTATATTAAAGATTACGGTATATTTATAACTCGCGGCCGTACGTTATATTAGAATTTTATTATTATTCCCTAAACTAGCTCTCTATAAAGATACGAAGGACTTCAAATTAACGGGTAATAAATTAAAAGATAATAATTAACTTAAATTAAAAAAAGAGAAGTTTTATAAATTAAAGTAAAAGGATTTAATTTTTAAAAAAAGTATTAATTAAATCGCCGGAGTAAATAACTATCTTAAAATACGAGTATTAAATATTCTTAGAAATAAAATATAAGGAATCGATATAAAGATAATTATTTTATAATTATATTCTTTATTTTAACTTTTATTATTTACTAGGTAAATATTTTTAACGGAATCCTATACTATAACGTAGGCCTTATCCTACGCTAGGAATATCGTATTAATAATTATATAGACGATCCGCTTAATATAGAAGAGGTTTATCGCCTTAATTTACGGAGGTATACTTAAATTAAAATAAATTAAAATCGTTAGACTCTTCTAGGAGGGTAAAGACGGTATGAAAAATATATTCTCGGAACCCGTACCTTAATTTCTAGTAGGATCTACCGTATTTTTAAATATAAGGTAAATATTTACGGCCTCTAAATATATCGTTATCTTTAACTCCGAGTAACTAGTAAGCGCTAAAAACTAGGCTATATACCGTATTAATTAAATTGGTTAAAACCGCGCGATATATACGATTAAATTCGTAAATATAATTTCTAAGGTAGATATAACTATTTATAATAAATAAAGAGCTCGATAACGGATATATTAAATAATAAAAGACCCTATAAAGGAGTCGGAGAGTTATAAACTCCGCGAAGTCTTAAAGGAGTATATTTATAATAACGAAGACGAGTAGGATAAATATAATTAACTATAAAAAAATAAATAACTTATTACTATAAAGGTATAACGAGAGGATAATAATATTTATAAGAAAAGATATTAAAAGGGTAGATTAACGATATTAATATTTAAAAAGAATTCGATAATATAAGGGAGATAAAATAATCGTAAATTCTATAAATTTAAAAAAGTCTAGATATATTAAAATAATCTAATAATCTTATATTTAACGGTTACGGTCTTACTATTAATTCGGAGATATTAAAGATTAATACTCGTATTCTCGAGTTACTTAAAGTATTCTTTATATAAAATTCTATAATTAAATTTATTTTTTCTAGTCGTTAAAATTTATATAGAAAGATATTTCTCCTTTTTAATATTTAGTCGTTAAAGTCTTAAGGTATTTATATCTTAAAGTTAAATAAAGATTATCGAGCGCCTATAATTAATAAATAGGTAGATAACTTTAAAAGAAACTTTATAAAACTCTATCGTAAATATAGCGGAAAAGTCGAGAATATTAACCCTCCCGTTATTAGCGGTTATATTAATAATACCGAGGTTATTAATACGATATTTATAGCCGCTAGAAACTAATCGAAGTCGCGTCCCTAGATATTTCTAATTATTCTTAATAATAGGAGCGCCGATATTTATAATCGGATTAAACGTAACTACGATATTTATTTCGGAGTTATATCGTAATATATCTAGGCGAGTAACGTTATTAAAAACGCCCTTTAATACTACTTTAATATATTTATAAAATTTAATTATAAACTCGGGGGTATTATCTTTATAATTAAATCGAAAACTAAATATTTTAAAGAGCCTACGATAATTATCGGTATTAATATCTTTTATATAGTACCCGGCTTAAAGTAAATTTTTATAATTACTATAATTATCTTTATCGATCGGATTACCTTTTATTATATTATTACGGTCGAGACGAATAACTCCCGTATTAAGATAATTACCTTTAATAATATTAACTCTATACTTCGTTCTTTAATAAATTAATAATAGAAGAATATTAACGGGGGTAATCTACCTAAATATATTTACTACTTCCGTAATAGTATTTCTAAAAATTAATTTAGTTTACTTTTAAAGTACGAGGTTATTAATATAAAATACTTATTTACGGATTTAGGCTAGAATTATTTTAATAATAAAGTTAAATTCATTATCGTAGTTACCGAGAAGTATTATTATATTCGTTTCTTCTCTCCTATAGGTCTTATAGTTAATAAGAACGATAATCCTATATTTAATATAATTATTAATTATAATATTATTTACCCCTTCGAGAATAATATTTATCTCTACTCGTATATAATTATCTAGGGTACTACTCGACCTACTTATTATTATATATTAATAAATAAGGTTAATATTTTATTAGATCGATTCTAGGTAATACTCTACGAGTATTATTATTAATACTAGTGTATAACTACTCCCGTATCTCTTTATAAATTTAGTTTTAAATTTATAAAAATATATTAAGTTAATAGAAGATAATCCTTATAGTATATTATATTTATTTAATAACTAAGCGTAGTAAGGTTTATATCGATATAGCTACCGCCGAGAGGGCTACGCTTTAAGAGGAGCGATAGAAACTAGGTAAAGAAATATAATCTTATTCCGATAAAATAAAGTTATAGACCGAGTAACTTAAGCTCTAGCCAGTCGAGCCTTAGGACTAAATAAGTTTTAATATATAATATATTTAAATTTATAAAGTCGTATAAGAATATTTATTAAATATCGTAGGTAATAAATACGTTCGATAAATATAGTAGATTAATAATATTAGTATACGATACTTATATAAATACGCGAGTAAATACGCGATTAATATTACTATATATTATATCTAACTCATAACTTAAATTATATAAATTAGATAATTAAATAAATTATTTACGGGCTTAAACTAGTTTAATACGTAATTTACTAGTAAATAGTAATAAGACGTTCAATAAACCTACTCGGAGTTATAGATAGCGGAATATACGGGTATTATATTTAGAAAAAGCTTATACGGTCTCCCGCTTTACTAATGAAAATCTTAAACTCTATTACTTATAAGATTATTTAATTCTTCGGTAAATATTATATATTATTTATCTTTATCAGGTTTATTTAATACTTTTTATACTTTTAACGGAATAATAAAAATATTATTTAATTTAACTTTATTAACTTTTAATATAAATCCGCGTTTAGTATATTATTTAGTATAATTTTAAAATTATAATAATTAACTCTATCCCAGTTCTTATTAACTCTTAATTACGAAACTAGTTCTTTAGAATCGTCGTCTAATATTTCTATTTTTTAGATAAATAATTTAGCTTTTTAAGAAAATACTTTAACCTCGTTAAATACTAGTATAATTATAAAGTTATTAATAATAGTTTTATCGGTAAAGTTATCCTCGTTTATAAACTATATTAATATATAGTTAATACTATTTTTAGAAAAGAAATTTTAAATATTATTATATATTTTACCCCCTAATTCTTTATTAATAATAATATCGTTAAATTTTATTTATAAAGCGCGAAAGACTTACTTCTTTTCAAAGTCTTATAAATAGTATTAATTTAATTCTTTATAATTAAAAAATTTATATTTTTTACTCTTATTATCTAGTTTCCTAAATACTAGATTTGTATTATATATATAGGTAACGTAGCCGGAAGTATATATATAATCGAGTTAGAATTTAAATCTATACTAGACCTTAAATAGGATTATTCTATTAAGTATCTTAATAGGCGAGTAGTTTTTATAATAAATTATAAAATTTAGGACTTCGCCCTATATAAATTAAAATAATTTAATATTATTTAAAATACTTCTTACTCTCCCGAATAAAGTACGAAAAATATATTTAGTAACTAGGTTTTAATTTAAATTATAAAGAGTTAATAACTCCTATTAAATCCTACGTTCTTTTAGAAAATTCTAAATTTTATAATTAATATAGATAATTTTATTATTAGTATTTAGTCGCTTTACTAGATAACCTTAAATTAATATTTAATTTAAGTAATTCTTAATAGTAATTAATACGTCGGATTTTCTCTTTAATATTATTATAAATATTATATCGATAGTATTATCTATAAAGAATTTAGTATAAGAGTATTTTTAAATATTTATTTAATTAATCCTCCCTCTACGAGATTAGAGTATATAAATATACTCTTTACTATTTCCCGCTTATTAGGGTTCTAACGACGAGGT
>JAABUK010001553.1_pt1 | contig 43201 bp, 33 predicted proteins | sample 5559141 | NCBI WGS metagenome assembly JAABUK01 (sample SAMN10711869, study PRJNA513367) | rock metagenome | isolation source: Antarctica rocks | place: Antarctica: Victoria Land, Pudding Butte nord | collected 2016-01-03 | reverse complement strand
AAGGGGCGGCAGGGCTGAGGGACATCTATACGAGGGTCGTGAAGGGGGGGGGGGGGGGTTACGCGGGCGTGGAGGAGGAGGGATTGAGGAGGTTGAAGGATGGGAGGGGGTCAAGCTGGTTTATAGGATGGCTGATACAGAGGGTGTTGAGGGAGGGGGGGAGGGGGGGAATCTGAAGGAGGGGGGGGATGGGCGCAGGCCTGTCGAAGCTTACTCATCGGGGTATCAAATGTCGGAGTTACTTCCATTGGATAGAGAGAGAGAGAGAGCTAGTCTTCGGATTGGGAGGTCACCGTTCTTACGATCTCCAAATCTGAAATTTCAAGATGATCGAGATGTCTCGAGGTCATGTCTCAACAATGAGCTGTGCACACCGCCTCTGGGAGGTCGCCGTCGCCCTACCTCATCGCCACCAACTGGAGCTGCTGGCGTCTGCGCATTCTCGCCGCTAGAGGTCGCCGCCACCCGATCATCCCATCGCGGAAAGCGGAGATCTGCTCTTTCCGGATCCTGCTGATCCTGCTCATTGGCGGCACTGTCGTCGTCATCAGATCCCATCACACGTGCAAAAGAAAGCGGGTTTTGTTGAAGTATTCTATTGAGAGCAAAAGCTCTCTCTCTCTCTCTATCATACAAAAAGTAAAAGTAAAACGAAGGGCATCCCGCCCCCGGGGGTATCTCAGACAGAAAACGAACGGCCGCCGGCTATGCACACACAGACAAGACAGAAACGACCGACGCCGCCAACACCGACGCTGTGTCCCCCCCTCCCAACTCCGCCACATCCCCATCAGTTTCCGGGCAGGCGAGCCCGAAGGCCGCCACAATCCCAGAAACTGTGGAGGGAAGGCAGAGTTGAGAGGGTTCGACAGAAAAGACAGAAAAGACAGAAAAGACAGACAAAACGAGAGACACAGACATTAACCATAGCCCGAAGGCCGTCATCCCCACATCCCAACTCCAAACAATAAGCAGAAGCAAAAACAGAAGCAACGAGCGCAAAAAACACGAAAGAAACAAAACCAACGCCAGCACCCCCTTGTCATTGTCCACTTTCTATAGACTCCCTCGCCCAATTGGGCCATTCCCAATCAAAGAAAGTTGCCGTTGACTAATTCGGCAACGATCCGCTTTCGTTGCAGCGGAATATCATTCGGCCCGTAGCCCAAAACGTTAGCTCCCAGAATGAGCAGTTTTGCGGTCGTAATAGCGAAGACACCACAATCGGACGAGTTGTTCTGTTGTGGCGATGGCTTGTCGTAGAAGGACCATTCGCGGTCGTTATAGTAGCTTCCAAGCTCTCCACGGAGCCAGATCTTGAGCAAATCGAACCATTGTCGCCCGTTGTTTTGACGGTTTCGGCCCATTGAATCGTAGTAATGTGCAACTCGTGCGCCAGGATAGACAACCATGAGTGTCCAATGGCTTCCGCTGTTGACAGGAATGAAGATAGTATGTGTCTGAAGGAGGTCCGCACCGCCGATCTTGGCTCGTCTGGCCCAGCGTTCCACACCTCGGTAGCCTTTTTCGGCAATTTGTTTCAACATGAAGGAGGGAAAAGCGTGACTCTTCGGAATGGTAGAGGGATGGTGAGTGTTATGGAACTTTGTAGCAAGCTTGAGGTAGCCATTGACGGACTCATCGTTGAGCCAATTGTCTGTGAAGCGGCCATGTTGAGGAGGGGCAACGCGGGCAAAGTCGGCGGCAGTATAGTCTGGTGCAAACCCAGCTTTGACGGCTTCGTGGACTTTGTCTTCCCATTCTTCAGAAAGAGCAGAGATCTTTGCCTTATCGAGATTGCGTTGTCTTTGTTCTTCTCTGGCCTGTCGAGCTGCTTCTTCTTCGCGGACCATCTTGCGAGTCATGCGGCGAGGAGCAATGTTTGCACTCTTGGTGAATGGAGATGAAGCTGGTTCTTCATACCAGTCTGGTGTGTCATCCTGTGTAGAGAAGTCGACAACGTACGAGGAGAATTCTTCGGTATTATCATGGTAGGATTGCATAGAGAAGTCGGCGACGTAAGAGGAAAACTCGTCGGCATTGTCCGCAGCATCGGCAGTATTTACATGGTCCCGGTCGAGGTGAGCACAGAAGTCGATGATAGAAGAGGTAAAGTCTTCGTCTTTCTCGTGAGGAATGACAGGGATGTGATACGACGAGTCCACAACGTCCGGTGAGAATGGAACGAAAGAGGAGAAATCGGTCAAATCACGGGGAGTATCAGGGACATTAGAGGAGAAATCGGAGGCATTGCCTTCCATGTAAGAAGGGTAAGGCTTCGAATTGCGTTGTGGTGTAACAGGAAGCTCGAGTTCGGCGGGAGTGCGTAGCCCTTCGCTTGAGGACGAGGCAGCTTCTTCAAATTCTGCCAAAGGCTGACGTTCAGCGGCAGTACGAGGTGAGACGGGGGTTTTAGGTGCCTCCAGTATTTTGTTCGATTGAATGTAGCTCAATTCGTTGGATTCTTCGAAATCTGCCAGTAGCTGACGTTCAGCGGCAGTGCGATGTGAGATGGGTGTTTTAGGTGCTTGCTGCTCTTCGTTGAGGTCATTGTAACTCAATTGGGTAGATTCGTCCAGTTCTGCCACAAGCTGATGTTGAGCGGCAGTACGATATGAGATGGGTGTTTGAGTGTCCTCTAGCATTGCTCTAGCATCAGTGAAGCTGATGTCACAAGATTCGTCAAGTTGTGCCATAAGCTGACGTTCAACGGCAGTACGACGTGAGGCTTCTTGTGTCTTGTTGAGGTCAATGTAGCTTATTTCGTCTGATGCATCGAGCCAGTGAGAAGGAGACGGATAATCCCAAGAATCTTCGAAATCTAGATACCCGGCGGATTGTTTTGGTGATCTTGTACCAATGGAGTTTCCGAGCGTCGATGAGTGGTCAAGGGGTGATGCCAATGTTGATTTGGTGTCACGAAGTCTCCATGGTGACTCTGCAGCTTCTGCGTGTCCACCAGCTGAAGAGAGAACAAGAGGGAGTGTCTGTGGTGAGCTCGTAGCATTTGGGATGACCACAGCCGGAGAAGAATAGGTTGAGGAAATGAAAGATGTCGAATCCTGAGGTCTGGGGGCAGGACGAGGCAAGCGACGAGGTGAGAGACGAGGAGAGTGACGTGGTGAGTTTCGGGCCGATGCCGGCCTGCGACGTTCTGCTGCCTGAATTTGACGGACTCGACGAACGATCTGGTTGACGGTATTGCCAGCAGTATTGTGTACAGTCTGCATAGCAGAAGCAATGTTGGTCTGTGTATTTTGTGCCATGGTAAGCAGGTAGATAGGTGCTTGACAAGCGGAGGCAGCGACTTGAATGCAACGACGCTTTGCCTGTCCGACAGCTTGTTTGGCGCATGTGATAATAGAAGGTCTTGCAAGATGTTGAAATTGGACAACATCTTCGAGGTTGAATTGCCTTTCGGTGTAGTAGTCGACCCATCCTCCTGGCATGTTTGGTATCTCGAATTCATCACGAGGACGTCTTCGCTCAAGCAGGGCTGTGAAGATGATAGGTTAGCCGCAGTTTCAGGCTGGAGCGGGACGGGGAGCTTACCGGGATTGTACAAGGCATTGATCTCGGCAGCTGGCGGCGTTGCTTGCCAGTCCATCATACTGACATCGTCCATCTTGCAGGGTGATGTCGGGGAAGCAGCAAAGGGTTATGCCAGAGCCACTTAGGTTTATTGAATGGTGTTGTTGTGTGATTGAAGCAAGAGCAGGGGCCGACGCCGAAGCTGAAGCTTGAGAACTGTGTTTGGAATCGAGTTGAGAAAGAGCTTTGTACCAGCAAGAGAAGCAATGAGAAGCTTGAGCAAGAGCAAGATTGTTGAAAGGAAGCAGGAGCAGCGTGTTCAGATTGCTTGGGACGTGTTGTTGTGATGGGAAGGAAGAAGGAACAAAACAAAAGGAAAGGTGGGCTGGGAAAATAGAGCTTCGGCGGGCGGTGAGAAACGGCAGAATCGGGTGATGGGCCCCACATGACTGCCAAGACGCATGTTGATTTCAGATCACACGCTAGCACGTTAAGCTTAAAGCACGCTTGCCCATTGTGGCGTTCGGTCGGACGGCTCGGGTATGCAACCGCTTCCGCTCATCTGAAACATTCCAGAAGTATGCAGCCCTACTGTACGAAGTAGGATCTCGACGGATATCCGTCCCCTGCCTGTCTGACATCCCTTTCGAGTCGCTCGCTTCTGGCATCGTCAATATCGTGGGAGTGTTGCTCTTACACCTCATATATGCGCACCACCTTGCACACCTTGGCGTTTGGGAGGTATCTCGTCTCCGAGGACAACCTTGATCCTGAATCCACGAGGCTGAAATATGCTTGATCCTTGAAAGGGTGAGCACGGGTACCAAGGACAAGCCTTCCAAAGTTCAAAGCAGTGTGCCAAAGCAGCTGGCAATCAAAAGATCACAGATTTGAGATATCTTGCCAGAAACGGCGCTTGTATACTTTCATTACTGCGTTAAGCCATCTACAGATACAGTCACTTGTCGCCTAGTCAGCTTCCCACGCTTAGTCCTAGAACCTCAAACAGAATCGGGTTTCCTTCTACCGCAAGCCATGCAATACCTAGGAATTGGTTGTCAGCAATAAATCGAGCTAATAGGAGGCAAGTAATGGCTGCTTACCAGAATAGACAATCAACTTGGTCACAACCTCCGCATCATATCGTACTCGAGGCTTCTCCAGCCGCGAGAACATTTCCTTCTCATCTTGCTCTTGTTTCTGCACCTCTGTTTTCACCGTTGAAAACGCAGAAAGCGGAGACTCAGCAGCTTCATCCCGCGTTTCTTGATCAAAGCCTACTCCCATCATACTCTCATACGTTTTCAATCTCGACATCGGTAGTGCTGGCGGTGGAATTGACCCATTGGCGAGACTTGTCGGTCTAAAATAGCCATTTAACCGATCGTCCTTGGAAATGTCCGGCATGTCAATGGGACTGGATACATAGCCTGCTGAAATACTATCTCTTCGTCGTTTCTCCCGATAGGCCAAGGTCTCATAAGCGTCTGCTTCTGACTGTGGCCCGACGGACACTGCTCGCCTGCGAGGATGGCGCATGGACGTCAGAAATGAGGGGATCTCTGATATTGCGGGTATGACATTATCGTCCTTCCGAAGTTTGGGGATTCGTGTATACTCGGAAGCTTGCTTGAAGAACTTCCTGGGAAGAGTCAAGCCAAGCTTCCCGATGATCCGGAACATGGGAGGTAAGACTCGTAGCATGAATGGCTTCATCAATTCCCGCCATAGAAATATCGTCATGACTCCAAGTATGATGCGGCCGACAATTATCATCCAGCCCATAGACTCAAAATCAAATGGAACTGTTCCCGCAATCGGTTGTGACCAGGCGTAGTCACTCCTTGCAAAGTGCCAGCTTCCGTATTCAACACCTATAACCACCCCAGCAAAGGCAACGCTATCGTCAAAACATGGACAATCATCGGCTGGTTCGGGATGTATTCGAACCAGAACGAGAATGGTAAGGACAACCATGAAGATGTCTTTCCGTTCCGCTGTATGGATGTAACCATCAAATGCATCGCCATATGCACATTGCACGAAAGAAATAGCAGCGCCTAATAGGCTGCCTATGATGACATCAAAAAAGCCGTGCATGCCACAATAAAGTCGTCCAATAACAATGGAGAAACCATAGAAATAAGACATGGCCTGAAGCGTCATGCTTATCCTGGGCGGGAGAGATGCGTCGGCGTTGAGAAGGTAGAGTGCATAGACAGCTACAGATACTGCGTTGGTGGAATGGGTCGATGGAAAGCCATACTCAAGGGCGGCAGAACCTGACATTGTGATTCTCTGTAATGGAGGTGACAGAGGTCGAGGAAGACAGCAGAGGTCCTTGATGAAACCACTGAAGAAGACGCCCGAGGCGAGAATGTGAACCATGCTAAATTCTCTATCAGACTACGTACAATATGGTATTGATGGGCACTGACCCTCTTCCCAAACTGGTGTGACCACACCAGAAAAGTACCGGCAATACTATCATGAAGAAAGTGTGTGTCCCAAGATTGGCTATGATTGCAAAATAGGAGTCGAGCGCGGGCGACCTCAATTTCCCTTGCAGCCATGCTAGGAAGGGGGTTTCCCATCGCACAAGAGGGAGCAGGCGCTGTCGAGGTTGATAACGCCATCTTGGGAGTTTCGACTTATCTGGCGGCGATCATGGTTAGTCAGTTGATCCAAATTGGTGACTTTCGGGTTCACCTTACAGTGATCCAAACTCTTGAGCCCAGCATCCAGCTCTTTCTCCTTGGTCATTCTGTGGGGAATGGGATCAGCGCCAAGCAGAAAAGCCTGACATTCTGATCGCGTGTCTCATTGCACGTTCTGGTGCAGAGGATGGTTTGGACCTTCATTTGGATGCCGGGATCGCATGAACATGGTGATGGTGATAATACCATTCTGAATCTCAGGGGAAGCTGCGCCCGTAAAGACGGGCAGCAGTTCTGGCTTGGCCCGACTCCGCAATTTCACCCAGGATCATCTCGAGGTGAGAACAGCAACCACCATCAAAGTCAATCTGTAGCTCTGGGACATCGTGACGGGCGGACCGTAGCTAGCATACCAGTTCTAGAGCCAAACTATCCGAATATTCCTCTTTCTTTGGCGGTTGAGGTCATTCACCTCTCAGCCGCGCGCCTGCCGCTTCTGAAGTGTTGGCATGGCAACGACGTCCAAACAAAGCTTCCTTAGATGCAGCAGTTGAGAAGTCGTTTCATATACTCAGACCTGCAAATTTGCACTTACAGTGCTATCGCTACAGGAGCATACTTCATCCTTGACCTGTCGATTACAAGAGTCTATCTGAGAACAATCGTTGCAGTCAAGCCGGCCTAGACGCCAAGATGTCAGTACGTACATATGGGCGGGAGCAGTTCAGCAATGTATCGAGGCAACCGTCAGTGAGGAGCGAAAAAGCAAGACCAGGCTCGATATCACCGCGCAGGAAGCCAGTCCGAACTCAGAGCACAAGAACGAGCAATGGCACAGTCAGCACCAACATGAGCTATTCCTCCGCCGGACGACTGTCTGAAGCAACCAATATCACTCAACCACCATCATACTCCAAGAAGTTTGTGGTAGTAGGAGACGGTGGATGTGGCAAGACTTGCTTGCTCATCAGCTTTTCGCAAGGATATTTCCCAGAGGTGCGACACTGCTCTCACATACCAGAGTGCCTGAGCTGATATCAACCTTACAGAAATACGTCCCCACAGTTTTCGAGAACTATATCACACAGACCACGCACAATCCAACAGGCAAGGCTGTGGAACTTGCTTTGTGGGATACCGCTGGACAAGAAGAATATGACCGACTGCGTCCTCTCTCCTACCCAGAAACCGATCTCCTTTTCGTTTGCTTCGCCATCGATTGTCCAAACTCGCTGGAAAATGTCATGGACAAGGTAAGAGCCGCTACGAAAGCAGGATACGCCGTTCCATACTGATTTTTTCTAGTGGTACCCCGAAGTCCTTCATTTCTGCCCTACAACTCCACTCATCCTCGTGGGCCTGAAATCCGACCTCCGCTCGAAAAGAACTTGCATCGACCTTCTCAAAACCCAAGGTCTCACGCCCGTCACACCAGAGCAAGGTCAAGCGGTTGCAGATCGAATGGGCGCCACATACGTCGAATGCAGCAGCAAGGAGATGCGAGGTGTAGACCAGGTTTTCGAGCTGGCGGTAAACATTGTGATTGAGGCGGAGGAGCGTTCAATTGATGACGACAGGAATGCAATAAGTAGTGGAGGAGGTGGTGGTAGTGCGAAGGCCGGAAAGAAGGTCAAAAAGAGGACATGCAGAATTTTGTGATTAATGGATTCTTGATGTGCCATGATCAGCGGACTGCGCGATGTGGTATGTGGTATGTCTGATGTGGCCTCTTCTTGCCTTTCTTTCTGCAACATATTTTCGGCCCTTCGTTTGCGGTTGATGCAGGCTAGCTGTGCATAGTTGGCGTTGGCGTTTGCGTTGGTTGGTTGCTCTGGTCGTTGAACGTTGCATCTAGAGCCGCAGCAGAAAGCCATGTTGAGACTCCACGGGCCTTTGTCGTCAAGCGCTGTCCATAGAAAATCCACCACGCCAGAAGTCCACATCCTCCGGTGCATCCACCTGTGCATTCTCCCGCTCAACCGACACTCCTGCTCACGCAAGATGTAACCGACGAGCCGTCCCAACGCGTGCTGTCGTTGCTTCTCCTGAGCTATCCACACCTAAGGTCGATACCCGGTCCACGCTTTCGCTTCCCGTCCCCTCCCCTTCCGATTCCTGCTCAGCTTTCATAATCTCCCTTCCGCACAACCACTCCATCCTAGCCGTCCGTAGTTAACGCTAGTGCCCATGGCCTCGAATCGAATGGGAGACAATCCAAAAATCCAATCAGCTCATTCTCTTGCCTGCATCGATGGCCGTCATCGGTCGTCGCTGTGTCACCGTCACATCTTCCCCATCCCGATTCCGCGTCTCCATCCCGTCTTGGCCATGGTCCTCGTGCTTCTCCTCACTTTCCCTCACGCCCGTGTTTCCGTTTCCGTTTCCGTCCCCGTTCCCGTTCTCGTTTCCAATTCCGTTGTCGCCGTTCTCCTCTGTGCCGTTGTTGATGTTGCTGCTGGCCATCACGCTCTCGAATTGCGACCAGAGTGCTTCCACGGACGAGAATTCGTTGCCGATCTAGATTGCTCATGTCAGTGGGGCATGGGGTGGGGAGGCGGAATGTTGGGGGGGGGGGGGTTGACAGTGAGGGAAAGGGTTGGGGCGTGGGGCCCAGCAGATAGGGAGGGGAGAAGGGCTAGGATGGTTTGTGACATACAGCTATAATCCCCTCAAGATTTCGATTAAGCGTGTTTAGTTGTTGCAGGACCTTTTCGAGGGACTATGTGGTACTCGCTGAACAGTTAGCCAGAGATGGCCACTACTGAGAGATACTGCGACCGATCGCGGGTACTCTGGCCGATAGTGCAGAGCGAATGGTTTGGTTGAACATCTCTGGAGTCAAGGGGAGATTGTGAGAGAGGGGGGGGGGGGTTAATTTAATCCATACATCGCCGATATCACCGACTATTTCTGCTCTTCTGGTCTCGAACTCGGTGGGGGGAGGGGTTGTCATCTTTGAAGTTGGATGCGAAGGGAAGGGTGGGCAGGGTAGGCCGAGGAGGGAAGAGAAGACGCCGTGGCAGATAGCTCTGATGATATCAGTGAGATATAGGTGCATGTAATGCGACGGTCGCCTGGGTGTTACTATATCTACAACAAACTAAACCATCCGTCCCAGTTATTTTTGAATTACAAAATGTATCATTTTTTGTGAAAAATGCGAGTCCGGGAGGATGGCCGAGCGGTTAAGGCGCTGTGTTTAGGTCTTTTGGTTACACCTGAATCCCGCAGTGGGAAACCTCGTGGTGAGACCGCTTCGCATTTCTCTACTTGGAAATGATATTATTGGGAAATAGAATATGCTGATTTGTGGTTGATAGGGTTCGAATCCCACTCCTCTCATGGTTTTTTCTTTCGTGGGATTTCTTTTTGTTGGGGGTGTTGGTCTAGAGGGATTTCAGGGTTTGGAGGATACGGAGGGTTCAGGGGAATGTGCAGGTGGAGGGGAGTGGAGGGAAGTTGTGGGATTGGTAGCATGATAGCAATGGAGTGGGAGATCGCGGAAATGGATGCAGTGAGCACGCGGAGCACGGGGAGGAGATCGGAAAATCTGTTCAGTAAAAGAAAATTTTAATATTGAGCTGTTTGCTGCTTCTATCCCCAGCGGCTCTCTATGACGTAAATGTACTTTTCGGGTTGGGGGACGACCCCATCCGCCAAAAGCATGCAAGAAAGCCTGAGATTGACGCTTTTACAAGAAATGTTCTGTGAATATGTCGTCTCTCCTGTACCCAGTTGCCTCTGTCCCCATCGCCTTTCGTAGAGTCAGGAACGCCTCCCCCAAGGGCGGCCCGTGGCGGGATGAGAGCTTCTGAGGTGAGATCTGATGGTGGAATGTCTGCGCACAGCGCCATGCTGGTCGTACTGGGGAGCTCGGAGGTGTGGAGTGTGTTTTGTAGTATTGGAAAGTCCCTTTCCGTGAAGTATGTCCCCCAGTTGATGGGAAGCCGAATCGACTTGCGATCTGCGGTGTCGATATGAGGGAGAATCGGATGTTTTAATGATGGGCTCTGCGCTTTTGGAATGATAGTAAAGTGAACAACATCTCTTCGGGTGAGACGTGGGTGGCTGTGGGTCCCTTCATCATCGGCCGGAAAGAGAGAACATCCTCGATCTTCTCTTTGGTGACACGACCTTTTCTGTCGGGTGTGATGGGTCCTTGCCCAGGTTGACACTTGTACTGCTCCCAGAGCTTGAGCCTGATGTCGACCGTGCTCTGCTGGAGAGATCCGACTCCGCAATGATATCTTCAAGTCGGACGTCCAATTGTGGCGAGGTGGACTGGAAGTCCCGTTCGAGGTGTTCGACGAACTTTGAGGAAGTCATCGTTGCTGGGCCGCAGTAGGGTTGAGAACCGACGGGTTGGTCGGAGGGAATGTTGAAAGAACGTTGCACAGCGTACGAAGAACGATTGGGATGTGGAAAGGTACCTGAGTTATCAAGCCGCAAGGACAAGCAATGATTAGGCTCCATATTGGAAGAACCTCCTACCTTGACTTTCCGGCAATGGTCTCCAGTGGTACCTGAGATTTGCCCCTTTGGTTCCAGTCTGGGACGACTCATGACACGGGGTTCTAGATCATCAAAGGGTCCCAACGCCTACCAAGCCATCGAAAGCGGGAGGGCCTCTACGTAAACGGGCCGTGTGCCACAGACGCGGCGGCGTAGTTGGTGGGTAAGCCACCCGAACTTGCAGCATGACCCTGGTTTTGCACGCTTAGGCTTGACAAGGCAGAAGGTTGTTCGGTGACTTGGTGCTGGCATTGCTCTTTTGGGTATCTGGCCAGGCCTGATGTGCCCTAGAGAGGGACTCCGATCGGCGGTATAGGCTTGGTCTTCGGGCTGTGCTAGCAGAAAGCCGAGAGAAAGCCGATGACCACTTCCCGAGAAAAAAGAGTCTGATTCTGCATGGGCATTGGCTAGGAATTCGAGACGAGGGGAGAATGTGAAACAAGGCCTCGCTGACGAAAGGTGTTGGGGAGGCCAAGTTCGTCGCGTTTGCTTCTTGTGCGGGCTACGTCAACCCCTCGCTTGGATGCAATGTGTTCACGTACGAGTAGAGAGGGACGATCAGAGATGAGAGCCCGGCCTGCGTGTGTCTCGTCGGATGCCGCCATTTTTCTCCAGGGACACAACGTCATGGTCATTCTTTCTGGCTCGTGACTCGTGAGCTGCACGCAGCGACGCGGCGCGGAATCGTCCGCGTCCCGTAATATCCCTTGTGTCACGTGGAAATCTTCGCCTACGTCGCCACCATCTACCTCTACTACTTTACGCATATTTTCAAGGCTGGTGATTCGAGACATACCGATATGTGCAACATCTGGTCTGTTGATTGAGCACAGCTATGACGAGCGGGGGACAAAATGGACAGTTCTCCTTAGCACGCCGCTGAAACCAATGTTGCTCGTGTTATGTTCGTCTTGACGAGACCTTTACATCTTTCCAGGGGCGTAACACCAATCCGCCGACCGACTCTGCGAACCCCTTCTCTAAGCATTCGGTAAGCTCCAGCATCTCCTGTCTTACCCTTTCGAAAGCTTCATTTCGAACCGACAGATATGTGGCAGGGGGGGTTACCGGAACAGCCGCACCCCCGGACGAATGTGCGGATTGGGTAGGGATGGAGGCGCAGGACTCTTGGGTTGGGAAGCTGCTTGGTACGTATTCTGAGGTGCTCCCGAGATGTAGAGGTAAACATTCAGACGGTAGGGAGTAGGGACAGCCATGGTCACCGGGCAGGAAGTAAGTAAGTACGTAAGCAGTAGATTACACAAGACGTGAGAAAAGTGCGTGATCCTATCACAGACGTGTTTTACAGGATATCTCTATCAAACGACGCTGGACGGTTGGAGAAATCCGTACTCCAACGGACTCGCTCGGTGCGCTCTTTCTATCAGGCTTCACTTTGCTACTTGCCTATGGATTTCGCTTTTCATGCTCCAAATGTCTTGCTACGTCTCGGAGGACATTTGTGTCACCAGATGTCGGAGCATGTTGGCATCTCGACAGGACCCCAGGATGGGTTGCATCCAATATCGCGAGGAAACGAAGTCGTGCGTCCTAGCTTTGGGCTCTTTTGAATAGCATAGTCTCCCGCAGATGACCAACGTCTTTCCACTTTTCATTCCTCCATCTTCACGTCGTTGTGCATCTCGACGCCCTTCGCAGCCGATATCCACAGCACGTTGTTGCATCTGCAAGCCACGTGTCAGCCAAGTCCTGCTCGAACAACAGTGTAGAGTCGTGTCGCTGGTTTTCTCGACAGCGGAAGCGGTGCGCTCAACGCCATTTCCAACGTACCTAATCAGAACCTGTCCCAATGTACCCGTGCTCTTGCCATTGATGAACTCCTCGGTCTCGTTCAGCTGGACGTTCATGTACGAGTCCACACTGATGAGTCGACCTTTGTATTCTGTCTGACCCCACTTCAGTCGAATTATGACTTCTTCGTTGATCCTAAAGAGAAGGCAAGTCGCGTCAGCGCAGCGCAGCCGCAGGCACGGAAGTTGTATGTGGCCTCGTCTGAGCTGCCAACCCCAATGTGGACTCGAAGAAGACCAATATGCGGTGACAAATGGGATCGGGAAATGCGACGTACAGGGATTGCAGCATAGGCCGCGGGTTTACTGGGACGAACTGTCACGAGTTAGTGCTTTGGTTTGAGAAAACTGCTGAGGGGCCATACACTCATGCTAAACTATCGCATTGAGAACGCGACAGAGTTGTGAAGTTTGCAAGACTCCGGTAAAAATTGTAAAGAGCGTAGGGTTTATTGCTGGTAGAGAAAGCGTGGAGGTCAACGCAGATTTATGTCCATAAGTTTATTTCTCGGCGGAAGCTGGCAAGATTTCAGCCCCACAACAGAACACGGGCGTGCCAGCGCTATTTCACTTGGGTCGCCATCTGTTCGCAGAGCTCATGAGTCACGGTAGCAACATTTCATCTCTGCCCCGTTCCAACCCATCTCGGAGACTTGAGATGGGGTGTAGCGTCCCTTCAGCAGCTCACGCTCTTTTGATCTCCCATTCAAGATCCTTGATGCTGACCTCTGCACTCGCCTTCTCATCATACTCGAACCATTCTCCCTCCTGTAGATCGATCCCAGTAAAAGTAGTCGGCGAATCCAACCCCTTGGCCTCCCATTCTCCCTACAGAATGATCAGTCCCAATCCAAGAAGATGCCTCCAATCTCCTTGGTCAGATACTGGAAGATGCCGGACGTAACTTACTTCTGGCTTGAATTCCGTAAACTCGCAGCCTCTGCAATCAATCTCGATCAGGTTCTGTTTCTTCGGCGGTGAGCTGTGGGTGTACGAAGCTGGAGACGTTTTGATCGTGGCGGTGGACTCTCTCTGCACAGAAGAGGCAAGTCAGAAACGCTTCAGGCGCTGATGTGTTGCGATCTCAGGTCCCCAGCAGACGGACGCGCTCATTTGGAAGGTCTTACCTTGCAGTTCTTGCATCTCCAAACGAAGTTGGCGTCTCCTCTGCTGCTGGAGAGCTCATTGGATTCCTAACAGGCCTATTTATTAGGGAAATTCGAGATTGAGGTTCCATCGCATCATCAGCATCACGACAAAGTCAGTGCTCGCTCAATTCGTAGAAATGTGGCGACCCTGAATTCGACGGCAAAGCAGACATGAACATGATTAACCAATCTTCCGGTTCACCGTGCTCGAACGTGACTGGGGAAAGCACCCACAAAACGGCTGACGCTGACCCAATTCGGGTGAGTCTCACGGCAAGATGTGCACTGGACCTTGAAAAGGTAGTAGAACGGACTCTCCGGAGTGTCAACAGGCTTCAAGTCTGTGACCCTTCAACAGGTCAGTGCACGTTCTTACAACACCAGTTGAGAATCGTCATACCCCTCCAGATCCGCCGTCAGTGCAAGTGCTAGCATCTTGATGGGATAGTTGGATGTCACTGTCAGCAGAGGTGGCCACTCGGAGATGACGAAGTCAGGAAAGATTGGTGGAGATGTTGTTGCATGTACTCAAATTCGGATGCAAATTACGGCAAGATAGAAGAGTCAGCCCAAATGTCATCTACATTCAAGGTGCTCCTAATTCCAGCGCTGCCTTACGCTCTATTCGTAGCACAATAAAGTCGTTCGCTGTTCCAGGATGCCATACCATGCCCGAAAACAGAATGCAGTCACTGGAGGGCCGCGGTCTACTCATTACATCTCCTCGATAGCACAGTTGGGGTGAAGCACATAAACAATCCTCTCCGCATCAGCAGAGCTACCACCAACCTCTTCTTCACCATCCAGGAGCCCTTCGCCTCTTACTTGTTGAATGATATTGTCCTAGCATTGAAAATCAGCTCAGTGTCTCAAAATCTGCGGATGATCATCGCTTGAACCATACCTTGAGCATCCTTTTAAGGACCTTTTTCACAAGTTCGTGCTCAGCTTCGAGGTCCTCTTGGCTTTGTAGGTCTTCTTCCACCTGTTCTAGGTACCATTGGATGAGCTCATCATTTTCAACTCCTTCTCCTCTGGCTTGCTCATCAACATTGATTCTCCTTGCCAAATGATTCATCATCTTGTTATACTTGTCCCATGTAATCTTTGTTCTTGGAGGTCTTGGTGCTGGAGTTGCTTCATTTGCACCCTCGCCCTCATCATGACCCGCCATGGAACTGTCCCCATCCTGGTTACCTGGTGCAGGCGTTGCCTCCTCCTCATCTTCAACTTCGACATCGTCCTTCTCAACACTTATGATGGACATTCGCAGGAGATTGAAAGCCTCGATGACCATAGGGTCTGTGATGTCTTCAACACAATTGGCCTTGGCGATTGCCTCACTGAGACGAATCAGACTTTCGAGCTGACGTACAGTAATACGATAGCTGTTTCTGCCAACTCCACCAGAATCATCTGCTCGAAGCTCTTTGTATTTTTCCACCAGTAGAGCTTTTGCAGATGGTGTGAAGGTCGGTTTGAAAGTTTTTGCAAATCGAATGTATCGTTGCAACTGCTCAGTCGAAAATTCGGGTGTGATGGATTCATCCTTAAAGGCGTGTAAGTTGACGATATGTGTCGCAAGGTGCCTATCGATGCTCTCATTGCATTCGTCCAAAATGACGAAAAACAAGTCGAATCTCGACATGATGGGGGCTGACATGTTAATATTGGCTCTTAGGGTGGTCTTGCGATTGTATCTGCCACCTATCGGATTTGCGGCAGCCAGGATACTCGTTCGGGCGTTAAGCGTTGCATGAATACCGGCCTTTGCGATACTGATGGTCTGCTGCTCCATGGCTTCGTGGATGGCCACTTGATCACCAATGTCCATTTTGTCAAACTCATCAATACAGCAAGTGCCGGAATCACTAAGCATTAGTGCACCAGCTTCGATGGTATGCTCACCCGTTTCTTCATCTCTCACAACCGCAGCTGTAAGACCTGCCGCACTAGATGCTTTACCTGAAGTGTACACTGCTCGGGGGAGGAAGGAGGATATATATTTGAGGAACTGCGATTTCGATGTCGAAGGGTCTCCAACGATGCAGATGTTGATGTCACCTCTCAAGGCCATACCCTCTGGTGTCATCTTCGAAACGCCGCCCAGAAGCTGTAAGAGCAGCCCTTTCTTTACAATCTCGTGGCCATATACCATCGGTGCAAGACTCTGTACCAAGCGGCTGTAGATCTTGTCCGTGTGGACCATATACTTGAGGTCCTCAATCTCAGCCTGTGTTAGCGTTTCGAGGTAGGCTTCCTGCGCCCGCTCGCCACTGTCATATATATCGAAAGCATCTGTCTGATGCAGGGAGTTGAGAATGTTACTACTGACACCATTGAGTTGGCTTGCAGCTTGGCCAGGCGTCGAAGTATCCGGAGAGGAGAAACAAGCCAAGAAAGCCATACGGTATGTTAAGTCGCGCACACCAAGTGATTTGAGCCCAGACACACCCGCACCTCCAGCATCGCCGCCACGGAAATTGCGGTTGTCACGTGAAGCTTCTGGTCGAACACCTGGGATACCCAACTGTGAGACATCAGGCACGACAATCAAGCTGCCCGTGAAGATACACTTCTCGCCAGGCTTGGTTCTCTCAACCTGCTCGCCCCGAAGGATGACATCCATCGTTCGGGGCATGCTACCCGTTGGGATCTCTGAGCTGTTCTCTTGAATCCGACATCTCTGCCAATCGATGAATGTACTGTTCCTGATATCCAGTCGCCACGCCAACTTGTTGCCGCAAACGCCGTTGGGACAAACGCTAGGCTCCGTATAACGGAAAGTCTGCTCAATGTTCGGAACGACCGCGTTACAGGCCTCACAAACAAAAGTCCCCAGCGCTAGTTCGGGACGTACTTCGGATGTTCGTGTGACAGTCCCCGAGATAGACAGCAGTCGACCGATTTGATCTGTTCGCAACTGTCGCACTCGGGAAACGAGAGGTAGATTATAGAAGGCCAACGTGAACATCTTGTCTGTCTGCTGATTGATTGTCTTCTCCCCCTGACTATTGGCTTCACTTGTTGCATTTCCAGTAAGTGACGAATTTGCTTGCGAAGAGGTGCTGGTCATTTGCCTGTGGTCTTTGAAATAGACCGGTTCATGCTTTGCAAGTAGACTGTGTAAGGCACGTGTGAGGAAGGGCAGGAATCGATAGTATTGACTGGCGATCGCATCCGCAAGTGTTGTACCTTCTCGATAGGCTAGCAGATGTCTGTAATCGACGTAAAGGGTTGAAAGCTGGAATTCTCGTAAACCATGAATCTGATTGATGTAGTATCTGTCCGTTCTCAGCTCGCTCGATGGTGGTAATCCAGAAGAAGAAGGCTCCTCGATATGCGCTTCCAGGAAATCCTCGAAAGCCTGCTCCACTTTCTCACCAGCTACATCGACCACTTTATCGACGTTGCGATCGAGTGGATTTCGGCCTCGACCAGGTATGTTGCTAACGACCTCATCGTCAGGCAAAACGTCGGCTTCGGAGGGGTGGCCATTGCTTTCTGAAGGGATGGGTCGCGGTCGAGAAGAGGATGGTAGATCTTGTCGTCTGCGCGTCGAAGACGGAGTGCCCCCGAAAGCATCCGAGTTCATGATCGAGTCTATAAGAGTCGACATTCCGGCTTGAGCATGGTTGATCAAGATTCAGACTGCTGACGTTCTCAGAGGGAACGCGTCCAGACGCGCGACGTTTAGGTTTAGCGTGTCAAGAGTGCTTGCATTAGCGCCCAGATACTCTTGGCAGGTCTCTCTCAGAGGAGAAAGCGATACTGGGATGGCTTCAATGTTTGCTCTACGCACTGTCCTGGGGCTCTAAAGTGTTCCAATTGCTATCTCTTTATGCAGCGGCCGCTAATATTCCAATGCTCGGCTTTTCGACAGGACCCGCCTGTTCTTGCTCAAGCGTCTTCCTAATGGCACCGTTGATCCTCTCAGAGCAGACATCCCTCCCCAGAATCTCCATCAAGTCTGGTAGCGGTGGGCCAGATGCACCGCCCATAAGCGACCAACGTAGGAAGTGGTAGATCTCTTTCTTCCAAGCCTTCATTTCTTCAGCTGCCTGGTCACTCTCTGCTCCAATTCGTACACCAGGGGGCTTGACTGCGGCAATGTTTTCGCGATGCACAGCGGCGGTCCATAGCTGATCAGGAATCAGCAAGAATGATGCTGCAGCTACTCGGAGGGCAGACAGCGGGAAATCAGTGCTCAGCATTTCGTAGGATCGGAACTCTTGCAATGGCTTGAAGAAGTTGGAGCATCGACGAGTAAAGGCCGCCGCTGTTGTGTACGCTTTCCAATCTGCCCGAAGCATGTGGCCTACTACGCCTTCCAGGTCTCTGCTACCAACCGTTGTAGAAAGGTCCTTCTCGTCGCACATCTCACGCAGAGAACGGCACACCTTCTCGGTCATAAGCTGAAACTGCTCACCACCCTCAGCAATGTACCGACGCGCATATCGCTCCTGCAGGAATTGAAGCTTGGTGAATGAGACTATCGTGTTTCCTTTTGTGAATTTCAGGTCGAAGACCTCTTCGAGCCGACTCAAAGGTAGTAGATCACTCTTTTGCTGGTGGGACCATCCAAGTAAGACTGCGAAATTGACTAACGCGTCTGCAAAGATGCCCTGCTTGTCTCGGAATACAGAGATATCTGTGTCGAAGTTGCGCTTGCTGAGTTTCTGATTGTTCTGGTCCACCAACAATGGTACGTGACCGAAAACGGGAGCGTCCCAGCCAAACGCTTTGTACAAAGCTAAATGCATGGGTGTCGAAGACATCCACTCGGAACCCCGTACAACGTGGGTGATCTCCATGAGATGGTCGTCTACAACGTTCGCCAGATGGTAAGTAGGATGACCGTCAGATTTTATCATGATAGGATCATCATAGACAGGATCGTCGATAAGGGTTTTCCGACTCTCATTTCCTCCCTTTCCAGTATTACCATAGACGAAGTCGTGCCATGGAGGATACTTGTCTGGGGTTCTTAATCGCACGACATGACCTTCCCCTCGATTTGCGCGATTGTTGGATTCTTGTAGAGGAACATGCGCGCAGTTTCTATCATAACCGAGCGGCAGGCCCTTTTCATGACGAGATCTGTTCAAGGTATCGAGACGTTCAGAGGAGCAAAAGCAGCGATATGCATGCTTTGATTTGAGGAGCCTGGCTGCATGATCTCGATAAATTCCTGTTCTCTCTGACTGTCTGTATGGTCCATAGGGGCCCCCAACTGCTGGGCCTTCATCCCACTGTAAGCCAGCCCATTGTAGGTCTTTGCATAATTGCTCCTCAGCACCAGGCCTTGTGCGTTTCTGGTCTGTGTCTTCAATCCGTAGGAGAAATTGGCCGTTTGTCCGTTTCGCAAGGAGGTAGTTGAAAAGAGCTGTCCGGATGGATCCGAGATGAAGATTACCGGTCGGCGAAGGTGCGAATCGAGTTCGTGCTGGATGGTCTGGGAGGAGGTGTTTCAACCGAGTTGTAGAAGATGCTTGTCTCAGTGGAATTGGATTTTGTGTGTTAGAAGCGATGAGATGACTCCTGATCCTCCTTCCGACTTGAAGTTCACCAGAGCTGCAGGGGTAGCGAAGGATAGAGATCCGGGGCGTGGAATATCTCATTTCAGAGCAGCAGTAGCATTGTCTTGAACATCTGGGACATCATTCGTTGCTCTCGCAGATCCGGCACAAGATTCTCCAATACCGCCACCGCAAACACGAAAGTCACTGCTTCAGCCGCTGCGCAAGGCTTGTGCAACTCTCTCACGCCGTAAATAGGCGTCGAAAGACCTTGCTGATTCTGCAACTTCTAGAAGGCCGTCTCACCTTCCATTCCTAGAGATCGTTATTTTATCACCCATAAATTTTCTGGAGCGTCAGGCAACTTTATCTGTACAAATTCCTAGTCAAGATGAACGGCACTACAGAGGATATCGATCTGTATGGTGTGTTGAACTCGTTCAGGATAGTCGCATCTGATACTGATATGTTTCAGAGATTCTAAACGTTCCGAAAGGTGCGAGCAAGGCTGAGATCAAGAAAGCATACCACAAGGTCTGTTATCCTGCTTCCCTACCTTACATCCTTGACCGCTAATACGACATAGGCAGCATTGGCACATCACCCTGACAAAGTCTCTCCTGAAGATCGAGAGGCCGCCGAAGCAAAATTCAAAGCGGCCTCCCAAGCCTACGAAATCCTCCACGATGACGAGAAACGCGAGATGTACGATTCGCACGGCATGGCCGCCTTTGATGGCTCAAGAGGGCCAGGAGGCATGGGCGGCGGGCCAGATCTAGAGGAGCTTTTCTCGACAATGTTCGGGATGGGTGGGATGGGTGGCATGCCCGGCATGGGAGGTGCTGGAAGAGGACCGCGGAAGCCGAGGAAGAGCCCAAGTGAACAGCAGAAATATGAAGTGACATTGGAAGACCTCTACAAAGGGAAAAACGTCAAGTTTCAATCCTCGAAGCAGATCCTGTGCCCGAGCTGCAAAGGAACGGGAGGGAGAGAGAAAACTAAGCCGATAAAATGCAGCACCTGCAAAGGTCAAGGCATGCGACAAGTGTTGAGACAGGTCGGACCGGGAATGCTCACGCAGGAGGCGGTCGTGTGCTCGACTTGCGGCGGTACAGGGGAAGTGTTCAATCCCAAGGACAAATGCAAGAAATGCAAGGGGAATCGAACAGTGGAAAGCAAAACCCAACTCGACATCTACATCCCACGAGGTGCCAAGGAAGGAGACACAATCGTCTTAGAAGGGGAAGCAGACCATGTGCTAGGCGCGCAAGAACCAGGAGATCTCCACTTCCACCTTCAACAGCTTCCTCATCCTACCTTCGAGCGCGCTGGAGCAGACCTATCTGCAGAACTTAAAATCACACTGGCAGAAGCACTGACCGGGTTCCATCGAGTCCTTGTGAAACACCTCGATGGTAGAGGTATCGAGCTCCAACATCCCAAGCAAGAAGGCCAGATCCTCCGACCCGGCCAGGTACTCCGAATACCCGGAGAAGGCATGCCGCATAAGAAGAGCGACACGAAGGGAGACCTATACCTAACCGTTGACATCGACTTTCCACCGGACGGCTTTCTCCAAGATTCAAATGCGTTGGAGCAACTCCGCAACCTCCTCCCTCCACCTCCCCCACCCTTAGAAGTCGAAGAGGTCGATGAAGTCGACTACGAATCAAACGTATCCATGGAAGGCTTCGGCGGCCGCGACGCAGCAGGCGGATGGGAAGACGACGATGATGACGAAGCTGGCGGACCTCAAGCTCAATGTCCACAGCAGTGATATGATTGATGACCGGATGAGAGCAATGGTATGAAAGCATGAGGATGGCGCGGGGCGCGTGTCATGCGTCTCTTTCGAAGCATAGCGGGGGCGTTTCGAAAGGGTGGGAGATTGGATGGCATTTTATGCAGAACATAGACGAAATTGGCTGTGCCCTGTATCACAGTAGTACAGTTGCCTGAAAATTGACCACTTTTAACTGCTGGTTTGCTTCGTCCTGCATATTTGGGAGGGTGATGGTCTACGAATGTGCTGAGCAGGAGGCCTCCTCAAAGCCAAGCGCAGTACTGAGAATCTGTCTACTACTCGTTCTTCTCCTCTACTGCTTCAAGTAAGTCATCTGGTCACATGGAGCGCTTCAGAGTGATCAGAGGATCTGATTGGCTAGATTGTGCTCGAGCTAATTGCTAAGGACATGCTTTCGAGAAGTGAGTGCTCAAGTGCAGAGAGATATTTTTGGGAATTTCCTCTTTTGACCCTCTTTTGGGGGAAGGGGGCTTGATATGCTAGCCGTGAGTCGTATATCGTAAGACGTTGGTCGTGAGTCGTAATTCGTAGAGTCGTAAGTGGTGAAGGCATGAAGCTCGTATGCCATCGTCAGTCGCAAAGGATGAAAAGCTCATGGGTAGCAAAAGAAGTTGCTCCTAACTTTTAGAAAAATAGCAAATCTGTCGCTCCGAAATCAAGGAAGGGGTGCGGACAAGCCACGTAGATAGGATGAGGAGGTCACTGCCGTGCAAGTGTCGTTGCAGGTCAGAGCTTTCCCAGTCGTAGCGTAGGTCAACCTTGAAATTGTCTCGACTCAGACTATTCGAAGGGTGGTGCGGGCACTCTGGTCGGTGGCTCGCCGTCTGATTCGTCATCGTTATCATCCTCGTCCTCAACGAAGATGAAAGGATCGGCGACAGCCTCTTCCTCGTTGCCCTCGGAGAAATCAATCGGACCGAAGAGGCGAAGTAGTTCTTGAGTCGTCATTGTGCCCGGGCGGTTTTTTGCAGCCATGGCCATGTCGATTTCCGAGTTCTTTCGTTCTTGCATAGCGAGGATATCATCATCAATGCTGTCTTTGACCACTGTGGAGAAATGGTTAGCAGGTAGCAGATCACTATCAAGAACGGAAGCATACCTATGCGACAAATATCAACCGGCCGATTTTGTCCGATGCGGAAACAACGGCAAAAGGCTTGCTGCTCAACAGACCCGTTCCACCAGAGATCAATGATGATCACTTTCGATGCCATAGTGAGATTGAGACCGACGCCACCAGCTTTAAGTGAAGCAAGCAAGACTTTGGTCTCTGGTTTCTCGGCGAAATCTAGGACAGCTTTGTCTCTGGCTGCAAATGTCATGCTCCCATGGAACTGAGACCAGCCCCATCCTTCTTCTTGCATCACACGGGATAGAATGCGGATCATTGGACGGAACTGGGTGAAGATTATGATCTTTGCATCTGGGTCTTCCTCAACCCAATTTTGTATCTGAGCTTTGACTGCTAAAGTTTTGGCAGAGGGGAGAATAGATCCACACACAGAAAGCCAGTCAATGTCGCTCTCATCACTGTCCGCAGACTTGCGAACTCTGCGCCCAGGAGTCCCGGTCAATGGGCGGTTGAGCTGGTTGCCTGCTTGATCAAAACCGCGGCAAGGTTCGCAATGCTCGAACATAGCATCGCAGGCCAGGCACCTGGCTGTATGTTCTTCCGTCGTGTGGGCCGCTTGGAAGAGCATATCGTTGAGACATTCTTTGCAATAGACATGGAAGCATGACGTGACGTGAGGATCGTCTGGTACTCCTCCACATTTATGGCAGAGAGATTTTTGATTGATCTGCTCCCACTTGCCAGTCTCCTTGAGGCTGCGCAGATACTTTCGGAATTTGAAAGCAGTACCAAACGTGCCGCCAGAATCATCAGCAATTTCGTTCGACCCAGTATTGTCGGTCAGAAGCGCAGCGGGATCACGCTGAGCCACATCCTGCGTCACCTCCTTTTGAGCATCCTTAGCTTGTGAAAGCATCTTCCTCAATTGAGCAAGGACACCATATCCGGTTTGAGGTAGCACTTCAGCGTCGGTCAACCTCCAAAGCTTTTCTAAGTCTTCTCCTTCCATGAGCTCCTTCAAGGTCTGCTGAATTAGCAGAATGTGGCATACCAATTGGCGCAAGCGTAGGTAAAGGACGAAGATGCTATGAAAGTTCTTGTTCAGATCTCCAGACTTAGCGTACGAGCGGATCTTCGCGATGAACCGATTCTTCACGATCTTGTAAATTGCCTTTTCACAATCATTAAACTCGACTCTGACGGTGTTGGTCTTGATTCCGGGGAGCTGGAGTAAAGGACGGCCAAAGATCTTGTCGAGATGGGTTCTCCTGATCATGATCTGACGCAGCAATGTCTGGAGCCGAAGATTGGTTGTGGTGTTTCGTCCAGCGAAGTTGTTCTTGAAGGTTTCGAGGCTGCCAGTGTTAGGAACCTTCAAGAAGGAGAAGAATGGGAAGAATTCTTCAAGGTTGTTTTGAATTGGAGTTCCACTTATGGCCCAGCGATACTTCCCAGACAGGCTTCGTACAGCAACAGATGTTTTGGAGCTATGATTCTTGATTGCTTGTGCTAAATAGAGGTCAACAGAACTGAGAATCAAAAGGTATCGCATTAGATTCACCCACCTTCGTCTAAGACGATTCGACGGAAGAAGATTCGATGTAAGACACCGCATTCGGCCTTGAAATAGTTTCGCCACCATTCTGCTTTTGCTTCTGACGTGACCAAATGCATTGGAGTCTTGCAACGAGGATAGCTGCGCATTACCTCGCCGTAAGATGTGATGATGATATCGGCGTTGGAAAGCGTCTTGGTAGGATCGGTTGACTCGACCCGGGCTCCCGCACGATAGACGATGACTTCTTGGAAAGTTGTGGAGTGCACATGTTTCTTGATCTCATTAAGCCATTGCGAGCATAGCCCTGCCGGACAGACAATCAGTGTCGTGCGATTCGGGCTGTTCGGCGGTGCCTGTCCATCAACAATGTTGGCTAAGCAAGTCACTGTCTTTCCCAGCCCCATCTCATCTGACTGAAGACCACCATGAGGTAGAGTTGAAGAGTTCTCCCGATCTCGCATGAAAGCCGCTCCAAGCAGCTGGTAGTGGTACAGGGACGTTTGCATGCCTCGAAGACGCCACCCGTTATTGCCATCGGCTTTCATAGCAGCATGTCCAGTAAAGGACCTTGTTGCTTTGTCAAGTGCATTCTTATCAGCATTATGTGTGGTTCTCTCGTCCTCGGGGATGCTGGCGATGAGTTCTGCTAGAGCATCTTTCTTGATTTTTGAGGTGAAACCGGGCTGTGCTGCCTTTCCAACGTTTGCTTGCGCGGCGGAAACAATGTCGTTGTTGAAAAGCGTTTGAATATTCAGCATCTGAGGCCCTTTGCGTGGCCTTCCTCCTTTAGACTTTGGTGCTCCCTCAACGCTTTTCATGTCTTTCGATTTCGACTTGCGTGGCTTCGGATCCTTCGGTGCTTTCTTCTTAACAGGTCCCTTGAGCTGGTGCTTCTTGCTTGCTGCCTTACGTTCTTCCCTTTCTAGAGTATCACGTCCAATTTGCATAGCGTCTTGTAAAGCAGATCCTGGAATCCTGTTGGGTCGGCATGGCTTACGCCTCTTCGGCGCTGCTGAGCTTTCCAGGTCCCCATCGTGTCTGCTGGCGCGAAGTGGAGTCGACGAGTTCTCTTCTGCAAGAAAGAGTGCGTCGTCATCTTCAACTATTTCGATCTCGGAGTCTACGTCTTTATATGCCCGTTTCCTCGACTTGAGCTTGACCCGCTGTTCTTCCGCATTGCGAGCCTTTGAGAAAGAAATGTCATCTTCGACTGTATTTTGGCCTTTCTTCTTCTTGCGTTCGTAACCCCTTTTCAGGGATTTGAATCGAGCCGCCGCCGAGGCCTCTTCGGCTTCAGTATCAAGCTCGATCGGAGAAGACTGATGACCTGTCTCAACAAACTCAACATCACCATCATGGTGAAAATTAGGAGGCCTAGTGGATTGTGTAATCACTGGAGTAGGAGACTTGGTGATCAAGCTCTGACGAAATATTTCGCCCGCTTGTTGGAGGCGTCGCTCATTTTCTGCCGCTTGGATCTCGCGTTCTTTCGGAGTCTTGAACAGCTTCTTTTTGATGACAATTGTGCGGGGCTCAACTGGATTCGGGTCAGTCGTAAGAGAATTACTATTTTCCGAAGCCTCATGCACGATATTGTTGTCGACTGCGGGAGCCAAGTCATCCATTGGGGGAATATCGTTTCTCAGATGCTCCGATAAAAGATCATCGTGAACCCCGGTAGCCAACATACTCGTAGAGACTTCATCGGGAATGTCGAAGAAGTTTTGGGGAGGCTCCTCGGACTTTGGTCGAGAAGCTTCCTGTACAATGTTGTTCTCGGGAGTCTCGACAGAAGAGGCTGCCATGGCAGGTCCTTCTGAGATGTGAGGGGGCACCGTGTGACTACTGAGTGAGCCGCTAACGCCAATATCTAGCTCGCTGTCCTGGTTGTCCGCCCCAGTTGCTGAGCTGGGTGATGCCATGGTGAGGCTGAATGAGCGTGAGAAACTGAGGTGAAGTAAGTAGCTAGTGAGTGTTGGATCGATAGGAATTGGAGAGTGCTACAACACTTCAAGATTAATAGTGATCATCAGGCTGTGAATTGGAAAGTCGATGGGAGCGAGAACTGATCGAGATGAGTTGATGAGGCTGTTCGCGGGATGATGAAAGGTGGAAGAGCTGTGAACACTGAAGCATAACTCACAGATTGTGTCAGAGGTCACCATTCGAGGCCCAGCGGAGGTGCTGTTGAGAGGAGTGAAGGGGTGAGTATGTCGTAAGACGAGGAGCCCGATGAGGTGCAGAAGTAGTACTGTGAAGGTAGTGAACGGTAGAAGAAGCAGATGGTGGCGGGTGAAGAAGGTAATTAGTAGGAAGGGTCGACATGAGAAGTCTTCTTAAGTAGAGGCTCCCTCAACACGGCGAGCTTAAGCCTCTTTGGGAGATAAGCTTGAGAAGTAACGAAATGTAAGACCCGGGAACAGATATGAAGGTAGTAGAAGAAAGTTATGTGGGAGGATTGAAAGGGTATATTGCTTGGATGAGGATGATGAGTGACGGGGTCGAATATTCGCAAGAAGAGAAGGCCTTCTTGGGTAGGATTTTTGGAGAGGGAGATCCTCGAAGAATCTTGAGCAAAACTCTCACACACACTAATCAGATATTGCAATGCTCAGAACCATCACATTGTAGGGACTGGCCAGGCCGTGTGCAAAACAGAGCAAGAATTGGTGAGCTGGGTAGCATGGCCGGAAGCTTAATCGCCAACTTCGGGCTGACATTTCAGCACACTTTTCTATCATACTTACCTGCCAACGATAGGGCTCGCTCGGATGTCTGAATTGGCCAAAATGTCAAACCGCGCTTCTTGAGGTTTGGCGGTGATGGATCTTGGTCTTGTCGATCCGATGGAGCAAGTTCAGCGCCAAAATCAGTGCAAAAGGTTTTTCGAGGGACTCAAGCCATTGGAAGCAAGTGTACTCGCCCCTGATATAACTCTAGTTCGGCAACCATTGTTGACATCGTTTGCGTGGTGACAGGCGCACATATGGAAATATCGAAGAAAGCAACGCGGGTCGATGGCCAGATCAAAATGCTGTCGATAAGAGCCAGCAGTTGGAAATCTGCCATGAATGGTCATCGTTGCTCCTGCTCAGATTGACTAGGAAGGTAATGCCGAGCGGGCCTTCAAAACTGTTATCAGAAGAAACATCAACATAGAGCAGTGAAAAATCGGGGGTCAGATGTGCCTAGAAAACTGACTATGGTTTCTGAAAGAATGGCGAAAATGCTTCCATGCAAAAAGGGTGGCCCAGACACGTAGCGTCAGGTTCCCATGGCATCAATGCATCCTGAATGGAAACCCCACACAACTCCACAGTAGCCTTGAGTGTCTTGCACACCGCTTCCAAGTAAAGTCAAAGGTTTCGACAGCGTCCAATGCAGAATACTATCTGGATGATGTGTGGCCTCCTACCTGAGATTTTGGCATATCTTCAGCCATGGTCGGGCAACCCAATACCCTCGTTTTCTGGCGTCTTATCGTATCATTAGTAGCAAGTGACGCTATTGTTTGACTTTGCAAGAGATAAGCGCAGAAATCCGGTGATTTGAAGCGATGGATCTGGCTGGGTGGGCTTGTCATCAGACGGAAGCACTCGACAAGTTGGTTGATCTACTATAATTTCGTGGATGCACACTGCGTTTGCTTCAGTGAATATGGAGAGGGTGGCCTTCAAAATTTTGTCACATACCCACTTCGATGGACTCGTATCGGGTAACACAGTAAAGTTCTTGATTCGTTAGGGCCGCTGCAGAGGTGCGTGTTATGTTTCAAATATTATGGCTCGTGGGACAACGAGAGCTGTGACGACCGGAATGCCCAGCACCTTGTAGACATTGCACGCCAACGACCCGTGCGCGTAGTAAAACCTCAAACGCCAGTCAGCATAGTCGGTTCACTGTGGCACTCCAGTAGAAAGTTGGGTTGGTAAGAAAAGACTGTGTGCTTTCGAGGAATGTCCGGAGGACCCTACTGAAAGTTTTTTGGTACCGCACGGCCATATCACAGGCTAACGTCGACCTCGAACGATGTCTACTTTTAAAAGCGGGCACTCGTTCTGTCTCAGAATAGCTTGGTTCTGCGACGGTTCAGAGTGAAAATGACATGACGTTATTTCTGGTTTAGGTTATGCAAGCGATCCTTTCGGCTGCGAAAAGCCATGTTTCTAGGTCAAAGTGTTCTCCTCCTCTCCGTCACAAGTAGGAAATCTCCCTCCTTTGTGGCAAGTTTACGGAGCCTTTTTTGTGTTGCTTCGTCAGCTCCGTAATGAACGAGGCTGAAAAGATTCGTGCAAACACAGTGTCGTAGCCAAGAGTGTATCTTCCGGCATCCAGAATTGCCTATGCTCCCGCCGCAGTGGACATAGATCTTGACGAGGCTTCCGAACAGCTGTGTTTTGAAATAGTGTTATAGGTCTAATGCGAGCAAGGAAGCACCGCAGAGTTCAGTTAAACATTTTGGGAGCCATTAGACGTCGACGAAGAATATCTCCAGGCTCGCTTGTCGAATCCTTCGTTCATGTCGAGCGTGGTAGTGCAGATGTCCCCACCTCCGTCCGAGAGTGTTCGACCGAACTCAGAAGTGACAAACAAGCGGAGAATGCATACATTGTTCCGGTTGCAGAATGGTCGATATTCAGATCTGTGTTCGCACGCTTCAACGCTTCCTGCGACAGGCTCTTTTATCGTGTTGCACAGGTTTGTTGACTCGATGGCTCCAGCACTACTGCTCGGCAGCCTCGGGAGCGGCTTGATGCAAGCGTCACGACCTTGAATGCAACGGATCGGCCTGGCGAGAACGCCCTGTGAAAGTATGGTGTGCTGAGATGGTCGTGGCAAGTTGATGGATTATCGAGGCGTTGCCTGCGGCCATTGCGGCTTTGGCGCTACTCAGCCCTACCCGTTGAGAACACCATCTTTGGCTTAGTCCCGTTTCACCGCCCTTCCTCTTCTGCCTCACGTGCAGACACCGCAACTTGGAGTTTGTCTGAACACATTCACCTCGATGTCTGGAGACATGTACCGAAAGAATTGCACGCTTTCGATGCAAGTCTGGGCACCGGATTCTCCTCCTCCTCCTCCTCCTCCTCCTCCTCCTCCTCCTCCTCCGCCTCCGCAATTTGCTCGGATCCTTCTCACCGCACAGCACTTGCTCTAAGTCCCTGTGTGCGCCCCCGGAGACTGCAATGAGGAGCTTGGTTTGTGCTTCCCAAACAGATTTCTCTTCGCCATGCTGGGCAGACTCTTTGGCAACGCTGCATCATCGCTAGGCTCGGCCAGCAACCCGCGGGATTCGATCGTTGATGAGGAGTACACGCGTGGCCTATTATATCCCCATTATGCAGCTTCGCAAGATGTTCCAACTCACCTTCCTCAGATCGGAGCTGGACGGGTGGGGGACTTTGACGACTGGAGTGGACTGGAGCTTGATGCATTGAAGGATTTCAGGATGATAATCGCGCAAGACGCGTTGGGCGATTCAGAGGAACCCTGCATACTGTTCGATACACATCCGACTCAGCAATCCGAAAATCTGATAGAAATTTCGCAGCGCACTGGAAGCTTCCAACCCCCCATGCATCGTAGGGGAGGTTCAACAACATCGACTCTCAGATCACCAACAAGTCCGATGTTTCCCAAGCCACAGACGAGGATATCTTCAAATGGGCCCACTATGTCGTCCCCAATGCGCAACAGGAGTTCGACCTTCTCAGGCTCGTCTGAGGAGCATGATCCACGGCACGTGCGGAGCTCGGATCTCAAAGAGGAAACCAGAACCATTTTAAATTGTGCCTTTGGCAGCTCAGCTGGCGCTTCTTGTGGAACGAAAATGCATATCCTGTCGATTGGCTCGGGTGCTAAAGAGCTACCTGTCACTCCCCTGTCGCCTGGCGTAGGAGGTAATATGTCTGCCAGTTATTTCCGCAAGCGAGAGCCTATTGCTCGGGCCCATACTTCGGCATTATCTGGTCTCAGACCTCCCATGCATGAGCGGTCTCATTCGTCTTTGGGCCCTAAACCAAAAGGCACCGATGCAGTCCTCATTACCAACCTTTTCAGCGTTAACACTCCTGAACCAACCGAGTTGCAAACTTCACATGCATCTGAAACCACTCAAGATGGTGGCGCAGTCTTTTGCCATGCAGAGAATCTTATTTACAATCTTGCAACCAAAGGAAAGAAGCCTCGAGCGAAGAAGACACCTGTTTTTGCGATTATTCTGGTAATTCAACTACCAACAAATCTAAGCACTTTCTCCAGACCGCCCTCTCGGGGAAGTATGCACACTCCACCAATGTACACTACTGTTCGTTCCTTCCCGAACTCTTTCCATTCTTACTCAAGCTCGCCCAAGATCACGTCTTCCGCCACATTGACAGACCGTGGAGATGCTCGAGTCAACGCGCTGGTCGAACATTGGGACGTCATTGATCGAGCGCTGACGTTGCTGGAAAATCTTTCTGCACCCAGAATTCTCGGCCATCTAAAGCAAGTGGACAGTCTCTCGGCGGCTTTGGTCTTGAAGCCCTCCAAACCGAAGGAGAAGACCATGCAGCGTACGAATCAGATCAACATCTACCTATCCCCTCAAGCTTTGGGCAGCGATCCGGATCTCAAGGATGCTGCTATGCAAGCTGTGCAAAGGATTCGAAGGTCTCTGAGGATACCGAGAGTCACTATCGGACAAGGACGTTGGGGTTTGTGGAACGACGAGTTGATCAGGATTGCACGATACCATGGCAGCAAACAGCAGAACTCTTTCATCCTGAACCTTCTAACCTCCTTTCTTGGGGCTCACACCGCCGAGTGGATGACGCTTCTTGCACCGTCCTGGTATCGTCATCGACGCTCCATTCCACAGAGAAGGAACGATCCAGATATCATAAATACTCGGACTGTCATCGTCAGCAATGACCGATCCATCGCTCGCAGGCTTATCTTCCTCCTCTCTTCGTTCCTGGCTGGCGACGTCCATCCTGAAAACGGTGGCGCTTTGTGTAGGGGACCAGGTTCTTCCGTCTCCTTAAGGAATGCGATACTCCATTCTCCATCTCCGCAAATATCCGTGAACACACAGGATAGTGAGTCCCATGAAGGACATGAAGGCTATGATTCAAATCATCTACAAAGGGGGCTGCTGATAAATAGGGCCCTTCAACGGAAGCCCTCGGATATTCACTCAATAAAAAGCATTCCCGTACCGGTCACTGACCTCAATCTAAGGAAAAGCAGCGCTGCAACGACGTCGACTGTGACTCCTAATCCTACTACCCCGATACCTCAATTTTCATCTTCGTCGGGTCCCGGACGCGGCTACCTCCCAGATGAATCCAGCGCCTCAGCCAGTCTGACCAAGATCTGGCGGACCGCTAATCGAGATAGCGAATCGAGCATAGCATCGACGAAATGGGGCTCGCTCTTGAGTGGATTCTGGAGTAAGGAATCTTCTGCTAGCGCCAGCGAAAGCACAGTTCCGTCTACCAATTCCAGCATCAGGGTTAAGAAAGGAAATCCACTAGATAACATGGTCAAGGAGCTTGCAGCCGATGAAAACTCTGGAATGCCTGCACCCGCCAATGTGCCAACCCAATCGGCTGGAAATTTGCCCTCAGTGGCGTTGCCTCTGAAGTTGCAAGTGAATGCAGATGAGGGAGTCATCGATGTAGACATTGGAATTCCTGGGTTCCTTAGCTCCAGCAATGATTCTACCCTTGCGTCACCGCCTTTCCACAACGTCCGACATGTGTCATCCGTTGCGAGCTTTGACAGTCTTGCCTCGAATAGGCGACAATTCTCGCCGAAAGGAGAGAACAGGCTGCAAAGTCGTGTTGCCGGCTTTCTCCCAAGATTCCATCCCGACTACAGTCTCCAGGCTGTCAGAGTCAGTAAGTCGGAGTTACCGGATATGGTGGAGAAGATCAAAAGCGCAATGTTGTCGGAGCCCTTTTCTCAAGAGTCGACGACGTCTGGCTGGGCTGATGTTTCCACAACGTTGATAGCTAACGTGCAGACTGCGTCTGTCAAGAGACTCCGCTTGAAGCGAAAAATCTCATATCTGAGCGATCACACGGATGACAGCAATCGACCTGTTAGCCCAGGCATGGAGCATTCTACTGCACCAAGGCCGATCAAGCCCTCGTCAACCATGAGCAGCGAAACTGTTCAAGAGGAAGCGTTCTCCTATGAGTCTGTCACCGACGTTGATCCCCTACTTACAGATGTGGTTGAACGCATCCTAGCACGGGACAGTACACATGGTCCCAGAACCCTTTCCCCAGCACCCCTAAGCCACTCCAGGCAGAGTTCTACCGGAACGAACGCAAGCTATAGAAGAAGCAACAAGCAATCCAAACTGAACGGTTCACGTTCGCCGGATGGCCTTTCTCGAGGCCTGTCCGAGAATATTGTCATTGGCGCATTGGAAGACGTGGTCAAGAACGTCAATCACGGTCTGACAGAAGCACATAAGGGACAAACTTCTCAAATTGATGGGAATGAGCAATCTCCGGCTCAAATCAAACAATCCCAAGATAATGGTCTGAGGGAAGGTGTGAGAAGCTGGTTGCTGAACGCGGAGCATACGGCTGTCTGGTGATGTTCTCATACTGGTGGAAGCCCGCATCACGGCTTGATGGCTGTATTTGTCTGGCGCGTTACTCGGGTCTCCTTTCGCGCTTTGATACCCCTTTGCTTTCCAGATAGCTAGCTCTCGATACAGGGATGATCGGAGAATGGCAGGGAAACAGCTTGGAACGAGCCTTCTCTACCTTGATAGACGCTGCTGTTGCATCTTGAAGCTCTTCTCTTAGAAAGGCTGTCTGAGATTCTACTCTCAAGCGTGACGTGGCCGCTATCGTGAATGTTACGAGTAATCCAAAATTGTGCGGGTTTGGTGGCTCCGAAATGCTGTCGGCTTCTGCCGCTTGTTGAGACTGGCTTCTGCTCCCGAGGGTCCTCCGGTCCGGAGGTCCTCGGTTCCCGGGCCGGAGTCCTCTAACTGTCCCCACCAGTGCTATTTTAAGGTTCCCTCTGAGCCTGCGAGGAAAGGCTAAGTTGCACAATCAGCATCCCCATTTCTTGCGCTTCTCAACGTCCTTGACGGAATCAGCTGTACGTCGTTGCAGTATCTCAATTCCTTCACTCTTCATTAACTACGCGGTCTCCTGTTCCAAGGCTTTCTCTCATCAACGCGCTAGCATAGATGGAATGGGCAAGTGGCACTATGGGGTCATCCTTGATGCTGGTTCATCTGGCACTCGCGCACACATTTATAGATGGCTTGATAGTGCGGTAGCACGGCAAAAGGCAAACCAAACTGGGTTGCATTCGTTACCCTCCCTCGAAACGCATGGCAGATGGACGAAGAAGATTCACCCCGGCGTTTCCTCCTTTAGCCAAACTCCAAGCTTGGTTGGTCCTGACCACCTCCAACCTCTTCTCGAACATGCGCTCGATATCGTACCCAAGCACGCTGTCCAAGACACCCCAATTTTTATGCTAGCCACGGCCGGTGTCAGACTACTTCCAGATGTCCAAAGGAACGAGCTGCTGAAACAGATCTGCGCCTACACCCGAACACATTCTAAATTCCTTCTACCTGACTGCGATCTCCATATCCAAGCTATTCCGGGCGAGACTGAGGGCCTTTATGGCTGGATAGCAGCGAATTACCTCGTCGGTGGCTTCGATGATCCAGAAGCGCACGTACATGGCAAAGGGCACCATACATATGGCTTTTTGGACATGGGAGGAGCATCGTCTCAGATTGCTTTCGCTCCGAACGCTACGGAGGCAGAGAAGCATGCGAACGATCTGAAGCTCCTTCGGCTCCGTACTGTCGATGGACGAGAGGCGGACTACAGAGTCTTCGTCACAACTTGGCTGGGATTCGGAGTCAATGAAGCACGGAAAAGATATGTTACCAGGCTTCTTGAGGCCAGCGGGGGTAAGCAAAACTCAGAATTACCAGACCCCTGTCTACCCGCTGGCATTAAGACGACTGTGAAGGGGGATGTTCTAGCCGATGCATCAAGTTCACCAGCTGATGAACATTACCTGTTGGGTACTGGTAAGTTTGATGAATGCTTGCGCGCCACATATCCCCTTCTTGACAAGGATGCTCCTTGCGAGGATCATCCATGTCTGCTGCATGGAGTTCACGTTCCTGCCATCGACTTCGATGTCAACCACTTCATTGGTATAAGCGAGTATTGGCATACCACTCATGAGATCTTCGAAGCGGCTCATAAAGATAAAGCATATGACCTCAAAACCTACCAGCAACGGGTAAACCAGTTTTGTCAGCAGGACTGGACCTCGATTCAAGCAGATGTTATCGATCACAAGTGGGGTAAGAAAGTGGATGAGCAGAAAGCATACGAAGTCTGCTTCAAAGCGTCATGGCTAATCAACATGCTACACAACGGTATCGGTATCCCCCGTTTCGGTCTAGAAGATACCGGTGGTAGTGATCACAATGATACAAAAGAAATCCTTGAGCAAGGAAAAGAAAACGGTTTCCTGGACCCATTTCAAGCTGTGAACAAGATCAAGCATACTGAGGTCAGCTGGACATTGGGTAAGATGGTGCTCTACGCAGCTTCACAGGTCCCACCCCTTGACAAAGGCAGTCTGCCTGTTGGATTCGGGAGCAATACCCCTGGTATTCCGACGGACTTTCAATATCCCGGAGGAGCGGCTCACTCCGTTATCTCAAATTCCAGCCTTTTGGAATTGGACGACGAGTCGTTGGCCGAGCAAGCACACGACACGCTATTCAATTCCGAAAGTCGTCGCCGCATCCCTGGCTTCTTACTATTCTTCTTGATTGTGTTCATAGCCGGCTTCTGCCTCTGTGGTCGCGACAGGCGATCAAGGCTGTATCGCAACATGTTTGGTGGCTCGGGGAAGAAGCGGCCCCTCTTCGCTGGGAAAATACCTTTCTTATCCAGAGGCAGTACTACGTCATACGAACGCGTTCTTGAAGATGGTGAAGGACTGGAGGATCCGAGCGGCTTCGAATTGGGTGATGTAGAATCAGATGATTCGGAACAAGGGCGGGCGAGAACACCTGGTTGGGGAACGCCACGCACGAAACCACTCGTTGGAATACTGGATCAGGAAGCGATGGATCGGAGCGGGTTTGTTGTGAGGACTGAAAGCCGAGAACGGTTGGCTCTACACAATGGGAGGAAGAGCAGGACAGGCAGTCCAGCTCGTTTGAAGGGTAGTCTGACAGCGTTGGTAGAGCAATGAAACGCTATTCTGTGTAGCATAATGCTGCGGACCTCTATTGATTTTACCACTTGTTAGTTCGTAAGCGTAGAGAGCCCTTGGAAGCATGGTTATACATCTCATATCTTTCAGAATCTACCGAGAAGACGAACACCGTGACAAAAGCCATGGCCATGCGAGGAATTAAAAAGCATGGAACCACGGCCTTGATTTTCAGGCTCATTCGTGCAACTAGCGTTTGATTGAAGTCCTGGAACTGCTAGAAACGTCGAGGTAGATTGCGATCGTTGCGGGCTCGTTGAAGGCAAAACGTATCCTTGTTGTCGTTGTTGTAATGACTCTGAACCTGCTAAAATACAGAATTAATGAGGCCGCAGCGCCAAGGCTCTACATCGTCTACAGACCTGTCGTTTGACTGATCCAAGACGGCAATCATCGTACCGTCCGAGTATGGAACCGAGTATATGAGTATCCTAACGTCCAGCACATGAATCGGCGGGTCGGTCATCCGCATTGAGTTCTGGATGTCCAATAGCAGTGCCGATACCTTTTCGCAAAGGGCGCGTATGCGTATTCTTGTCGAAGCCAGGGAGTGTGATGCAAATTGTGGAATAAAGTGTGATCGTCAATACCCGATTGTGTACCACGGACATGGAGTCGGCTCCCAAGGAGTATGAGTGGGGATAACGAGTTAGAAGCAGCAACAACTATCCACCAAGTCCACCACAAAATGACTCCAAGCCGGAAAATGGACCTCAATCAATTGACCGTATGGGTGCATGACGATAGCTTCTCGAAAGATGAAGTTATTGTCTCACCAGACATCTTTGGTGAGGTCAATCTGCCACCTAATGCTCTGATGGAGATCGTTCTACTCAAGCCTTCCTCTGGCCTTCGAGATTCTCAGGATGATACCTCACAGGCCTCGGCAGGCAGCTTGTCACACTCTGCTCCTAAGGTCTCAAAAGTCGATCCTGAGCAGCCCCTACGTCAAGAGCATCGAAGCATTCTGCTAAAAGCCGCTGGTCAGAATGCAACATTTGTAGCTGATCATCGTACGCGCTACTGTTTTATCGCAAAACCTATGCCTCCAGATTTTCGAGCAAAGCATCCAACCCTCCAAGTGTCAATCACAGGTAGCATAGCTAAAACATTCGGATATCGCCAGGGGGCTCAAGCTAGCATTTCCCTAGCTGATCAACGAGCATGCTCGGCATCTCACATCGAGCTGATTTTTCGCGACGAGTATTTGTCTAGATCCGATATGTGGAGACTTGTGCGCTCAGAGTTGGCTGGCAAAACCGTTTACAGGGGTCAAAAGATACAATTTCTCGGAACAATCAAAGCGATGGTGAAATCGATATATGTCAAAGGCCGAAGAGTGTCTTCAGCATACTCTTGTGAAACTACAGTCCCTGTATTTCGAAGCGAGTCAGCTCGTTATGTTCTTTTCATTCAGATGTCCAGAGAGGTGTGGGATTTTGACTCTGAAGGCACCGGCGAAATCATGTTCAGTCGAGTAATTGACGGATTCCTTCCCGAGCTATTCAAGAAATGGGTTGAACTTGAGGCCAGGCATTTGGTCAGCATTGTGCTGTTTGGGCGTCTTGAATACGACCGTCATGCTCTCGCAGCCCTTCAACGGTTGAATTCTAACGGATTTGACGGCCCGTTCGTCGAAATCGACGAAAAAGCCACGTACAGAGATTTCTATCAAGTTGTTGTGACCGATATGGCAAGCGGACAATGGACGACGATTCTTAACGAATTGAAGAAGGATTTCCGTGTCTTCTTGCGAGATATTACTCTACACCAGCCAAGAGAGCACCATTTCACCGAAGGATATATGGAGTCTGAGGTTGAGAAAGACTCTCGCACCAGGATCTGTGGATCACCTACCAGTGCTCTCCGTGGCAATATCTTAGAAGCCATCAATATTGCCTCGTCCCAGTTTGCAAGCGACTACATTGACAGAGATCTGGTCCGTACTGGCATATCGGTCATTGTGATAACTCCTGGTACTGGCGTCTTTGAAGTGAACCGCCAATTACTGGACCTGACCTCGGAAAATTTGACCAACAATGGTATTGGAATCGATTTGGTCTGCTTGTCCAAAATGCCGCTTCACTCGGTGCCGCTATTCAAGTGGCTCAAGAGCCAACCAAAAACCAGCGCCACAACATCAGACACTAGCCTGCCGATCGAGAACCCTCGTAACCTTCGCCCAACGGATGGCGATGCATCCAGCAAGGCATTGGCCTCCTCGCCTTCTTATGGTTCGCTCTCGCAATCCACGCCTCGAGGAAAACCAACCGGCGTGGTCGGTGAAGCACAATGGTCGTTTGGCATTCCTCAGTGGATTGACGTTTCTTACTGGGCATCAAGTGGACAGCGAACACGGCGCAGTCACCGCGAAAGAGCCCAAGAGACTACTCAATCCTATCTGAATCCAATGTACTCGAAAACATTTGTCCCGAGGGTTAGGATGTACGAGCTTCAGATGATGGGATTGATGGAGCTTGGTTTGGCGAATATCTCGATACCGTACCTGTCTGAGGGACGTCGGAGCAACGGCCATGATCGCAACAAGCGAGATGGGGTGCTGGCGCACCACAAAGCTAACGCTGCACAACTGACCCACCTGGCTACTTCTCCACTACCTATATCTAGTCCTCGAGGAAGTAGCTTTGCTCATTCAGTCAAACGCGAACGGGGCTTGCTTTCCGTACGAGCCAAGCAACAGGGTGATATGTACGAGAGGATGGATCTTTATGACATCAACCTCTTTGGCCTCAATTCGCGAGATAAGGCGGTGAACTCCAGGGCGAGCAGCAAGAAAAACAACATCAACGTCTCATCGCTCGAACAAGGTTCCAATCGGCAACTCTCCAGCACTTGGCGAAGGGACGGTGGAAGATTCGATTCAAGCGATACCGATACCATAACATCAACAAAAGGGGCGAAGACCATCAGATCCAAATCTTCGAGCTCGCGTTCTAAAAGCGTGCAAGGTGGCATAAATCCAACCGACTCACGAATTTCTCGCGCAATTAGCTTCGCTTTGCGAGGTTTGGGACCCGGCGCTCCAAGAGCCACCGCAAGTACAGAGATCAATGTAGAGAATGTCCAAGCTGAGCATGCAGGCTCAAAATTTACACCACATCTTGCATTTGCAGACTCTTCAAAGAGCCCCAGATCGCCAGCAAATAGCAAGTCGAAGAGACTCAGCATGCTGTCGTTAGACTCCGAGAGCAGCGAGCCATCAGATTCCAGCCGCCGTACTCAAGCCCCGGCAATGTCACCATCTAGGCCCATCTTGATCAAGAATACAGACAGAAAAACTGATGAAGGAGACCAAGGGCCAAAAATGGAATTAGGATCTACGAGTGGGGCTAAGGACGTGCAGATAGGGGTCAACCATCGAGATCCTCATCTACAACTAAAAAATACGGAACCAGTCGCTGAACGAGGCGAGACGGGTGAATCGGAGTTGAGGACAGACATCGCTCCACCTGCAATCGTGTCTGACATATCACCTTGGATCAAGAATGTCAATCCCACAAACCCGACGAAGAGCCATCCCAAAGGAACAAGCTGGGAAGGAAGATGGCAACATCTCTATCCTCGCACCCCGAAGGCCTCAAACGTAAAGTGGAAATCACTGTGCACCCCAGCCTCTGTGCCGTTGACTACAGAAGAGTTCCCTAGCAAAGAAGAGTGGGATCAGCAATACACACACACAAGCCATGTTGTGTCCCCCAATGATGACAGTGAATTAGCAGAACTACCGAAGAGCCGGGAATGGCTTCTGCGAGAGATGATCGGCTTAAGGCTATCTCATGGTTACCAACTTGTCGTCGGCCGAGCTGTCGCAAAAGTAATCGGATCAGAGGCTGCAGCATTGGCAGACTATTTTACTCCGGAAAAGCTTGCCCAAGAAGATGTCAAAGTTTTCATGTCAATGGGGAACACAATACAGAGACTCGTCTGCATGAATGACCCTGAGGTGCAGGTTACCAATTTTGTACGGAAACCAACAGAACCTGCAAAGGAAAGAATACAGTCCCTGAGTTACAGTCCAGTGATCAGAACAATACTCTCCAAATCATACTTCCTTCGCACAATGACACTTGCAGGCTTCTCCGAGGAATATCCATGGAGTCTTGCAGATGCACATATAGCAGGTCAGAGGGATGATGTGACCAAAGTCTACGAGCAGCTTCGTTTCTGGCGCGCTCGTTTTGTCGTGATCCCAGTTGAGCCGCCGTCCAGCGCAAGGAGGCCGATTCAGTCGATGAGCGAAGACAATGAAGAGGAGATACATTTACTGGGTATTCGTGAACTGACCAAGATGTGGCAAAAGACTCGCTACAGTCCTCCAGAGGAGCGCCGATTCAAGCCTACTGGAACCATGCGAAAAGATCCAAACCCGCTTGAGATTATCTTTCAAACTCTAAACCCATCCGAAGTCGTCGCCACCGAAATTGAGAAGCTGCTTGCAACAGATGAAGGAGCTGAATCTAAGCAAATTCAGCTACTTCCAGACTCGGAATTGCTCGAGAGGGCGACGTCGAGTGTTCCCAAGATTGCTCAAGTGCTGCAATGCGAGAAGGGCGTGGAGATAGCGAATAGAAGGTGGCATCTTCGATTACACTATAGTTGTTTCAAAGGAGATGACTTCACAAACTGGCTGATCTCCAACTTCAAGGACATCGATAGCAGAGAAGAGGCGGTAGAATTTGGTAACGAGTTGATGCAACACGGCCTTTTTCATCATGTTTCCACACGCCACACATTCAAGGATGGCAACTACTTTTACACCATTGCACCCGAGCATCGAGTTCTTCGGCCAGAGTCACGAAGCTCATGGTTTCCTAGTGGTCGGCGATCTGACCGTTCTGTGCCTGCAACACCAATCGCTGATAGTGGCATACACGTGTCGCCACTCAGCAGCCAATCACACTCCGGTTGGAACGTTCCAAGACAGGTCGACACTCGAGCTACAGACAAAGGCCACTCCGAGAAGAGGCAGGTTTCTGTCTCGTTGACAAAGATGATGCGGATTGATGTTGACTACCGCAATCCCAAACGTTCTGACCGTCCAGAAATTGTCAACCTCCACTATGATCGTCTACACAATCCAGAGAATTGCTATCATTTAGAGCTTTCATGGTTAAACGTCACTTCCAAACTCATCGAAGATGCCATTGTCAACTGGGCTACGCAGTCGGAGAAGTATGGTCTTCGGCTTGTAGAGGTGCCCATAGCCGAAGCATGCAGCATTACTGATCGTGAACCTTTTCGAGCGCCGTATCGGATTACCCTCAAGGTACCGCCTCCACCTCCTGGAAGTGTTATGGTTAGTAACGGAACCACGTACTTCACAAATACATCATTTGTGCTGCAAACAGCACCCTGTGCCGACAGGCTCATCTATGAGAAAGCACTGCTGAAGAAGTTCAACTTCGTGCTCGACCTGGAGGCAGCATCAGAGTTCCCGCCCGATGTGGATGTGACTTACACTTGGGGCAAGCTTGGATATCGCTATCCGCAGTTCGTGCACCGCTCTGGAGTCATTCTTGCTCAGATCACAGACGAGGGAGAACTTTTCCTTCTTGCCAACAGATTGTACAACACTCGCTCAGCTTCTGCTAAAGAGGCGGCTGGGAAATTCGAAACGAAGAATAGCTCACGTCATCGGCCAACGCCAGCTTCTGGCATTGTTGGGCAGAATGTCCAGAATCCATCCCCTCATCCTTCTCCCCTCGTGCGGGCCAGCAGTGATGTACTTGGCTCCAGAGATGCCCTGAACGCTTCTGGAATGGCAGCCTTCATCACGCCAGAGCAGATCAAAGATGACTTGGAAGACTTTTGCCATGACGTCGAAAAGCTCAAAGCATTCTACAAGGAGATCTCTGACCGTGGGCCTCCAATGACCAGAAAGTCCGGATCAACCAGCTCGTCGGTATTGAGACCCGTACCGGAGTATGGCTTGGAGAACAGCATTCCAGATCTTCTTTTACCAGCAAGTGTGGTCACAACGGCTACTTCTGCGGCTAAGAATGGAGTTGGGTCGTCCAAGAGGACTAGCCCGCAACCAGCTGGACGGGACAGGATGATGGCAGAAATTTCGACCATAGACTTCTCACGCAGGACAAGTGTGGATTCGCACTGACACGCAGCAGATCTTGGGTGGAAGTCTTTTGAACGTCTTACATGTAAGCTCTTTGACTTTGCCTCTCGGTCCCTTGACTCTTCTCCCAATCATACGCTGCTTTTTTATGCAGGGCGACGCGATGACTCAGACCTCGTCTGGTAATCCAATCCTTGCTTTTGATATCCTCTTCTTCCTCGTCACCTTCCAACCGCGGGATGTTGTCACTTTGCAATCTCTTCAAGAACACTTCACCCTCCGGCCTAGCAAAGTACACCCAGCTGTACCTTGTATGCTCGGCTTGTGCTCCCGGCGGCGAAACTACACGGTGTATGTTTGACCTCAGCAGACCATCTGTGAACTTCACCATCGCATCCCCCCGATTGATGATAGCGTGGCCAGGCAAGGGCTTTACATGGCACCGCTGCGCGTCTTTGCCGGGTGGGAGGACCTGTAAACCGCCGAGACGGTTGAAGAGTACGTCATGCTACCGAAGTCTGTATGCTCACCCAATGCAGTACGTCTATCTTCTGGAGGCTGGGGAGGCGCTTTAATGAAGCGAGCCTGATCGCCACTGATTCCTTGAAGACGGTGGAGGTGTTGAACTGTATGTGGCGGTAGGTCGAGATGGGTGGTTAGGAGATCAAGAACAAGCGTGGCAATCGAGTGTGCATACGTCATGAACGATTTTAACGTGGCTCGCGATTGAGAAATCAAAGATGGGGCCGGCCATGGTTCCGACAACTCCATTATATCGTCCTTCGAGACCTGCAGTCACCATCAGCAGTGGAACATTGACTTGGCACTCTGACTCCGGACATTGTAAAGCTCATTCCGATCGAGACTAATACCCTGTCTATCAACGATCGCGGCACCTTGAGCTTTATATCCAAATTACACTTTCTGCTCGCGAAAATCCTCCTTCCTTTTTCCTCCATTGGGAGGCTAAAAAGCGATTCTCCAACGTCAAACAAGGAGTCTGCATCTCCGAGGAATTCGTCTCCTTCTCCGCGCAGATCAAGATAGAAGAAGCCCAGATCTTCACACGCGCGGTAGAAGCGCTCGAGTTCTGCTGAATCATGGTTCAGGAGTGTGGAGCAGGAGAGGCGGAGCAAGGGCGCAGTGGGGACCTCGTCGGGAAGCAGGTGAGGATGTTGCCCGATTGGATTGGGCAAGATGGTTGGTCTGTTGGGTTGAAGAATATGCAGGAAGCAGTGAAGAGCTGTACCTGAGACGCCAGCGGTAGCCTTTGGAGCATGGCAAGAATCTGTCAGTGAATGAGGAATCCAAGTAATTAAGATCCAAATATTCGCGCACTTTGCTGAGTCGGAGGCCTACTGCGGAGTGTGTGGTGCTTGTACAATGCATTGTCAAGATCTTGAAAATCTTAGCTACCATTTAATATATGTCTTACAGATTCTGTATCCTTGTACGACTTGTAAAGGTTGTTTTCACTGATTGTCCACGATATTACATAAGCCGTAGGGCTGATGACAGCAAACCTTCTGTATGGTCAAGCTACACGAGCATCTTCAAGCGACTGAAGTCTGTCTGTTTCTCGGCCTTCCCGAGCATCTCTGTGCTCAGACCGAAGTTGAGCAAGGAGAAAGAATGTCTTTGGAGATAGCAGAGCCTTCTTCGACAACTTTTCCCCGAGTTTCCTCAACAGGCAACCGTGTCGAAGCCAACGCAACCGAACATTGCTTTTTGCGCCGTCCGAACAATCATCAGTAGACATCTACCTAGCTACCTCTCCTCCCTCTAGAATCTCATCCCAAAACCCAATATACGTTTCCTCCCAGACCTCAAAACTGTCGCCCACCAAGAAATTCTCAGAAATGACAGCTACCCCACCAAGCCACCCGGCCCACCATCTCCTTTCCCGCGCCCACTCCCCCACCACCGCCGCCAATCTCTTCACCGACCGCATCAGAAGGAAGCCCTTGATCCTACGCCCGACCTCCCCACCTCCTGCCTCCTCGGATAAGCGCCAACGCCGTCGCCTCGAGCGCCTACGGAAGAAAGAGTATTTCTTGCGCAAGCAGAAACCACGGCCACTGTCCGCGAAGGAGAAGAGGGTGTTGGGGGTGCATGACCTGAGCAAGGATAAGGGGGAGTACAGGTGGGACGTTTATGAGGGTTTGCATCGGTTGTGGAGGGGGTATGTCTGGGAGGTTCTGGGGCTGATGATGAAGAAGGA
>JAABUK010001552.1_pt1 | contig 43260 bp, 50 predicted proteins | sample 5559141 | NCBI WGS metagenome assembly JAABUK01 (sample SAMN10711869, study PRJNA513367) | rock metagenome | isolation source: Antarctica rocks | place: Antarctica: Victoria Land, Pudding Butte nord | collected 2016-01-03 | reverse complement strand
CCCCGGTCTTGGTGACCCCACTCAGCAGCGGCATGATGATCGCGGACTGTGCGGCCGTCGCCGGGAAGGCGCGCAGCGCCCCCATGACCAGGCCGTCCATGACGGCCGGGGCACCGGATCGACTGAACACTCGGCCACGACGGGCCAGGATGTAGAGGTCGATGAACACCCCTTGCAAGAGCCCGTAAGGCCAATACAGCGGACTGGATTCCGAGCCGCCGTACAACAGCTGCATGAGCAGGAAATTGAGGAAGACCATCGCTGTGGCCGCGCCCGGCTTCCGGATGATGGCGACACCGGTCATCAGCAGGAACATGTAGGGCAGGTCATTGGCAGCGAGCTGGTGGGCGAACGGGATCGCCTCGATGACCGGGGTGACGAACTGGTCACCGATGAGGTTGTCGTAGACCTCCAGCAGCACGGCCATGATCGCGACCACGAGAATGTCCTGGGTCGTCCACCGGCCGATGCTGCCGGACCCACCGCCGGTCCCGGCGCGGGCCCGGGTATGCGCCACGAGCAGCGCGACGATGCCCACACAGACCGCAACGAGCGCCACATAGACGGCGACGTTGATCGCGAACGGCAGCTGGAACGGGGTGTTCCCGATCGACACTGCTCCTAGGCGAGCACTTGAAGTCACGTCAGGCCTCCACAGGAGTTGTGCACACGCCGCTGGACTGTCAACTACTAGCACGGTAGTAATCACCGGTGAACGGCGAGGCGCGCGGCGGGAGACACCCGGTGAACGCTCGGCAACAAATGGGTTAACAGATTGCCTGGGCAACGCCTGTGCCCGGTCCGGTGGCGTCCGGCCTCACCGAATGGGCTCGCCGCCTCCAGATACCGGTGTTCCGGTAGGGCGGCAGCGGCAATCGCCGGCCGGATGTCGAGGCTGCCTGGGCCTGGGGGCCGGGGAAGTGATCGGCGCGGGGGACTTGAGCCGGACCCTCGGTTACGTCCGCGACTTCAACGGCTGCCTCGTCGAGGTGTCCAGCCCCTCCGCCTGGAAAGTCCCGGACTCGTCCACGGGTCGACGCCCACCTTGGTCAGCCTGCGGGTTCGACGGCTGGGCGGCCGGTAGGACCGACCCGGTCTGCGGTTGTGGCCGGCTGTTCACCCGCCGGTCGCCGTCGTGTCGGCGGTGGTAGCTACGGTCCGGGTGCATGCCGCTGCGGATGATCACCGGTCAGTTCCGGGTGTTGGGGACCCAGCCGGACGGGGATTCGGTGCGGTTCTACCCGGATGACCCGGACGCGTGGTCCAAGACGGGGGTGCGGGCGCGGGTGAACCCGTCGGGGGGTGTGCAGCCGCGGTTGGACGCGATCGATGCGTTGGAGACCCACTACACCCCGCCCAAGGGCACCGGCCGCCTCCACCAGCCCGTCGGGCTGAGCAGGGCGGCGACCGCGTCACTGCTGGACCGGTTGGGGTTCACCGGGGTGGTCACCGACGAGGCGAGCTCGACGGTGACCGCGGCGACCCCGCCGGCGGCGGCGGGGTTCGTGCTGACCCGGGTCGCGGACACCTACGGCCGGCCGGTCGCCCTCGCCTACGCCGGTGCTCCGGGCGACGCCGGGATCACCGCGCCCGACCTCGCCCCGGTCCACGTGGACGTGCAGCTGTTGCGGCCGTCGGTGAACCAGGGGCTGCTCGCGGACGGACTGGTGTACCCGACGTTATACGCGAAGCTGTACGTGGACCTGCGCGCCGACCTCGCCCGGGTCGCGGTCGCTGCCCGGGACGCGAAGTCCGGGGTGTGGGCCGAGGACGCCACCGTGTCGGGGTTCACCCTGATCAGCCGGGCGCAGCTGGCGGATGAGCTGGTGATCCTGCCCAAGCTGTTCCGCCGGATCGCGGAGTACCTCGCGTTGGAAGCGGACCAGACCTCGGTGGACCTCGCGCAGTTCCCGGGGTTCCTGGCCGCGCACGCCGACGCCCTGTTCACCGTGCCCGACGGCCACGCCACCACGCTGGACACCCTGGTCGAGGTCACCGGCCAGACGGTGCGCCTGACCGTGCCACCGGAGCGGATCGTGTTCGCCGAGAAGTAGCCCGAGAGCACCGCACGCCTCGGCGACCGGACGGGCTTCGGAAGCGCGGAGGACCCGGTGTCAACGGTCGAACCGTTCCAGCCCGACCCCGACACGGCCCGCGCCGGGCGGGTGACGGCGGCTGGACCCGGCCGCTGCGCAGCGGCCGGTTGCGGCCGGACACTGCGGGGGTCGACCATCCCCGGATGACCGAGAACACCCACCAGACCCCGTCGACTTCACCGGCACCCGGCCCGGCCCACACCGGCGGCACTGCTCACACCGGCGGCACGGGTGACCAGACCCGCTGGGCCGACGCCGTCGCCGAGCTGCGGCGGCTACGCCGCGACCAGGCCGCCGCCTACGAATGTGACGAGTGGGCGGCGGCCGCCGACCTGCGGATCCTGTTCGCCGGCCACGCCAGCAGCGGCATGGGCGCCGGTCCAACCAGGAACTGACCCCTCCGGGACTCCCCAGGGGAGACAGCCGCCGCAACCTGCTACATGCGGGCCTTCGCCGAGGCCTGATCCGACCTGGCCGAAGTTGTGCCACAGCCTGTGGCACAACTTCCCTGGGGTCACGTCCGAGCGCTGCTGGACGGCTCGAGGACCAAGCGGAACGGGACCGGTACGCCGCTCAGTGGATCCCCCCTTTCGAGGGCGCCCGGGCCCCGTGCCGTCCTGTCCTCACACCATGGGAGTCCGGGCCGTGAGGATCGGTTCATCAGACCTTGTCCGACGGTGTTGAGGAGCCCGTTCACCTCCAAGGACACGAGATCCCGGGCGTCTCAGGGTCGCCGCGGCCCTGGGTCCAGGACGGCGAAGGCGACGACGTTGTCCAGGTAGTGGCCGCTGGTGGGGTCGAACTGCCCGCCGCAGGTGATCAGCCGCAGTTCCGGGCGGCTGGTGTTCCCGTAGACCAGGGCCGTGGGGAACGCGCCCTTGGGGACTTCGAGCACCCTGGTGATGGTGAACCGGGCGGTCGAGCCATCGGCCCGGTCGACCCTGATCGGTTCGCCGGGAAGTAGCCGCCCGAGCTCGTAGAACACACCGGGCCCGTCGGCCGCCGAGTCCACGTGGCCGACGATGACCGACGGGCCGAGGGTGCCGGGGGAGGGTGAGTACCGGTACCAAGCGGTGCTCGCCACGTCGCGGGGCACGCCGATGGCCCCGTCCGGTTCGATGCCGACCGTGCCCACCGGGGCGTGGACGCCGATCGAGGGGATGGTGATCCGCAGCGGGGCCGCGGCTGCCGACCCGGCGGGTTCAGCGGTGGCCGGCCCGGGGGACCACGCCGTCCCCGGCGAGGCCGGGCTGGCCGATCCGTCCGCTGCGCCCGGTGGCAGCAGTCCCGCTGCGGCCGGCGCTGGACGCGGCGGTGGCCGGCGTTCCAGCCCTTGTGTGAGCAGGCCGACCCCGGCACCCAGTAGCGCCAGGCAGGTGAGCAGCAGTGCGGCGGCGCGCCGTGGTCGGTGCGGCCCAGGCAGCCTGGGCCGGTTCGGGGCCGGGTGGGATGCGGACAATCAGGACCGGCGCCACTGGCGCCGGCCAGCCATGCCTGCCCCGACGCCGGCGAGCAGCAGCAGCCCACCCAGGACGTTCAGGCCGGTGGCCGGACGGCTGGTCGACCCACCGCCGGTCCGGGCGCCGCCGGTGGGTACCCGGGTCACCTGGCCCGCGCCTGCGCTCGGCACGAACGCCAGGCCGGCCGGGCTGGTCAGACCGGTGACGAACGGGGACACCGCGCCGGTCGACAGGTCCAGTGTCCCTACCGTGGCCGGGTTGACACTGCTGTCGGATGGGACGGCGCTGTAGGCCTGGCCGGTCGGGAAGCTCCCGCGCACCACCAGCACCCGGTTCGCCTTGTTGTCAGTGATGAACAGTGCGCCCCGGGTGGTAGTCGCCCAAGCGGTGTCGTTGATCTCCGTCGAGGTGTGCAGCACGCTGAGCCTGCGGACCGACGAGCCGACGGTGCTGGTGAAGACCAGCTGCTTGTCCCCCTGGCCGTCCAGCAGGAAGTCCCCGCTGAACCGGGCGCTGACCGCGGGCACCACCTCGCTGGAGTCGGGGTCGGTCAGCGCCAGCGTCTGCTTTCGGCCGCTGCCGGGTCCGGTGTTGGCAAGCGTCGCCGTGCTGTTGTCGCTGAACACGGGCCTGACGTGGGCGGTGGAGCCGGACAGGGTCACCGCGTAGACCGCCGGCACTGCGGTGTTCGACCCGGGAGCGGAAGCCGAGATCAGCATCTGGCCGTGCAGGAAGGTGATCGCGTCGGTGCCGCCGCCGTGGGCCAGCGCGGGGCTGTAGCTGTAGTGGGCCGGGGTGGGGCTACCCGGGTGGATCACGAACAGGCTGGAGTGGCCGTCCTCGTTGACCGTGGCGACCAGCCGGTTGCCGGCGGTGTCCGCACTGAGGCCGTCGCACTTCCCGGTCAGCGACCAGCTGGCCAGCCGCGCCCCGGCCGGGCTGTACTCGACCACGGTGGAGGTGGTGGTGCCCGTCGGGGCCGGCTCGCCTTTGGAGCCGACCCCGTTCTGGTAGGTGACGTACACGTTCCCGCCGAGCAGGGTGATGTCGTCGGGTTTGCTCTGTGATCCGCCGGAGGCGAACGTGCTCACGGTGAAACCGGGCGGCGCGACCGGTCCAGCTGCCTGCGCGCCCGCGGCGGGTAGCAGCAGAGCGCACCCCAGGACCGGGACCCCGATTGCCAGTCGGCGCAGAACCTTGTTGTTCAACATGTCGGGTTCCTCTCGGCGGGGGTCGCGGACACCTTGAAGTTATCGACGCCGGTTTAACAGACGGTGGCCACCGGGTGAAGAGCGCGACCGCACATTTGACCAGTGGTCGTCAGCGCCGCCGGGTCGGCGACGACGGGCACTCGGGAGGGTCGCCCCCAGCCGATCTGGCCGGGGCGGTGGGGTCGCGGGCGTCCGGTAGTCGCGATGGTTCAGCGTGCGTCGGAGTCGGCGGCGTAGACCTGTTCGGCGAAGCCCTCGAGGGCGGCGGTGCACCTGGCGAGGACGTCATCGACGGCTTGGCGACCGCTGGCGCCGAGCACGTCGCGGGTCGCGACCTTGGCGAGCCATGCCGTGAGTTTGGTGAGGTCTTCGTCGTTCTCTTCAAGTTCGCCGAAGGTGAAGTGCCCGGTCTCGGTCTCGTGCGCGATCTCGGTTTCGAAGTCGTGGCAGCGGTCGACGATCTCGGCGTACTCGTCGTCGCGGGCAGCGTTGAACGCGGTGACGATGTCCGTTTCACCGGTGAGGACGTCCGCGGCGAGGACCTGAGCGGTGCCGCCCATCTCGACGATGTCTTTGCGCAGGGTCCGCAGCAGCCGTTCGGCCCCGGCGGAGCGGGGGAGGGCGGCAACAGAGTTCTGGAGGTAGATCGCTCCGGCGACCTTCAACCGCCGCCACACCGCGGCCCGCAGCCGGGTCGGCTCGGCCGGGATCCGGTAGACAAGGACAACCCAGCCGTCGGGGGAGGTCACCGCTCGGGGTCGGCCGCGCGGGCGGCCCGGCGCAGCGACAGCGCGAGGACCGCGACGGCGGCCACGGGGAGCACCCACCAGGCGGGGATCCCGGCAGCTGCGACTATCGCGGTCACCAGCAGCGCCCCCACGACCGCGACCGCGACCCGCCAGTCGTCCCCGACGACGAAGTCGTACCAGAACAGCCCGAACCGGCGGAGCATCTCAGCGGCTCCCGGCGAACGCGGCCGGCGTTGACCGGGCCCGGGCGTGCTGGCGGCGCAGGCCCACGGCGAGCAGTCCCGTGACGGCGGTGACGAACCCGACCAGCGGGAGCAGCGCCAGGTCCGAGCCCGGCCAGTGCGCGCCCGCTCCTTCAGCGCCCCAGAAGATGCCGAAGGTGGTGAGCATCACCCCGACGACCAGCTTCATCGTGTTCTCCGGTACCCGGGCAAGCGGAGCCCGTACGGCGACCCCGGCCACCGCGACCACCGCGACCGCGGCGACCGCACCGACGACAGCCAGACCGGTCCGGTGGGCGTTCGCCCCGAACGTCAGCACGATGAACGCCACCTCCAGCCCCTCGAGCAGCACACCCTTGAACGCGAGGGTGAACCCGTACCAGTCCGCGACCGCGCCGCGCCCGCCGGCGGGAGCGGCGTCGGCGCCAGCCCGGTGGGTCGCGAATAGCGCGGTCTCATCGTGCAGACCCTTGTACCCCGACGCCCGCAGGACCGCCTTGCGGATCCACTGCAACCCGAAGACCAGCAGCAGGCCGCCCACCAGCACCCGCAACACCGACAGGGGGATCACCGTGAGCGCCGGCCCGAGGACCGCCACGATCACTGCCAAGACGACAAGACCGGCGCCGGCTCCCTGCAGTGCCGACCGCCACCCGCGGCTCACCCCCGCCGCGAGGATGATCGTCAGGGCCTCGACGCTCTCCACCAGACACGCCAGGAACACCGACCCCACCAGGATCACGGCCGTCACCGGACAGCTCGCAACTGTGACCGGACCGTCGACTGCGTCATGGGCCGCTCATCCTCTCCTCGATGTGCCCGCAGGATAACAGCGGTTAGAACTTCTGCCCGGAGCTCACTGGAGATGCCGTGCTCGGGGACGGGTTGATCACCCGCGTCACCAGGCTCGTCGGCCGGCGTCCGGGCCGAACCGGGCGGCCGGTCGTCTGTGGTTCGTCCTGTGTTCACCCCTTCTCTTCACCTGCGTCATCTCCCGTCCAACTCCACGTGGTGCGCTGTTCGACGGCTGAGCTATCGGCGGACATTAACGGTACCTAACTGGAGATGACCATGGGCGCTCGACGCAAGGGTGGACGGCGCACCGCTGCGGTGCTTTCGCTGGCAGCGCTGGCAGCGACAGCGGCGTGCTCGACCACGACCACCGCCGGTTCAGCTTCCTCGATCAGCCCGTCGTCGTCCGCCCCGGCGGGTTCGTCGTCGTCGGCGTCTCCGTCCGCCGCCGGGCCGTCTCCGGCTCCCGCGGCCGGGTCGGTGGTGCCGCTGGCGGTGTACTCGGCGCAGGGGTACGACTCGGTGGTCACCAAGGCCTTCACGGCGGCGACGGGGATCCCGGTGAAGTTGACCGATGACAGCACCGGTCCGTTGCTGACGAAGGTCGCCGCGGAGCGGAACAACCCTCAGTGGGGAGTTCTGTGGGTTGACGGCGACGAGGCGTTCGCCGCGCTGGACAAGCAGGGCCAGCTGCTGCCCTACACCCCGACGGCGTCCTTCACCGCGGTTGGGAAGGCGCTGATCCCGGTGGACCGCTCGTTCGTCCCGGCGAGTACCACCGCGGTCCCGGCGCTGATCTACAACGCGGCCCGGGCCGGCGCGGTCCCGACGTCGCTGCAGGACCTGCTCGGCGCGGCGTACATGGGGAAGGTCGGGATGAACGACCCGTCCCAGTCAGGGCCGACCTACCCACTCATCGCCGGGGTCATGAACCAGCTCGGGGGCCAGAACGGCGGGGTCGCCTCGGGGGAGAAGTACCTGACCGCGATGAAGGCCAACGGTCTGCAGGTCTTCCCCACCAACGGGGACACCCTCCACGCGCTGGAGACCGGGCGCATCGACTACGGCCTCATCCAGAGCTCCGCCGCCGCCGGTGAGGTCGCGAAGGCTCCGAAGACGGCCCAGTTCGAGGCCAAGGTGGTCTACCCGCCGAAGTCGACGCTGCTCCCCGCCAACCTGGGCATCGACAAGGGCGCCTCGCCGGCCCAGCAGGCCGAGGCCAAGAAGTTCATCGACTACGTCCTGTCCCCGGCCGGGCAGAAGGTCATGCAGACCGGGGACCCCACCGGGGACTCCCTGTTCTGGCCGGTGGTGTCCGGGGTGGCCGCGCTCCCGGCCGCGGGGCCCTTTCCCGCCGCGTACCAGAAGCTCGACCCGTACTTCTGGGGTCCGCTGGAAGGTCAGGTGAACACCTTCTTCGACACCACGATCAAGTGAGCATCCGCGACGCCGGGGTGAACCGGGCCGGGCTGGGTACCCCGGTCGAGGCGTCCACTCCTGTCCCGGCTCTACACCGCCCGGCACCAGCTGGACGGGGGGATCGGCTGGCCCTGGTCCTCTCGCGGGCGGCGGGCGCGCCGCTGGTGGCCTTCTGGGTGCTGATCATCGCGATCCTGGTGCTGCCGATCGTGTTGTTCCTGCTGAACGCGGTGTCCCCTCGGCTGCTGGGTCAGGGCCCAGAGTGGCTCACCCTCAGCGGGTTCCGCGGTGCCCTGCAGGGCCCGCTGCTGCTGGGGGTGCGCAACAGCCTGCTCGTCGGTGCGGTGACCGCCGTAGCTGCGGCTGCTGTGGGGTTCGCCGTGGCGTGGCTGCTGCAGCGCACCGATCTGGGCGGACGCCGTATCTGGACCGGCTCGATGTTCGCACTCCTGCTGGCCCCGTCGTACCTGGTGGCCTTGGGCTGGGAGCGGCTGCTGGAGCCGGCCGGGGTGCTGGACACCCTCGGTGTCCACGCCGGCGGCGCCCGCGCCGCGCTGTTCGGCCCGGTCGGGGTGGTCGTCGTCCTCACGACCAAGGGGATCCCATTCGCCTACCTCGCGGTCTCCGCTGCGCTACGGGGTCTGGGTGAGGAGTTCGAGGCCGCTGCCCGGGTCCACGGCCGCGGCCCGGTCGCGACCCTGCGGGTCGTGCTGGCACTGCTCGCCCCGGCGGTGTGGTCTGCGCTCGCCATCGTGTTCGCGGAATCGATCAGCGACTTCGGAGTTGCGGCCACCCTCGCCAACGACGCCCACTTCCCCGTCGCCACGTTCGTCCTGTACAACGCGATCGCGAACTTCCCCGTCCAGTTCCCCGTCGCCGCCGCGGTCGGGTGGATCCTGCTCGCGATGGCCGCCCTCGCCCTGGCTCTGCAGGCACGGGCGCTGCGGGGGCGTAGCTACCGGGTCCTGGGCGGGCGGACCCGTCCGGCGCGCCGGACCAGGCTCACCCCGGCCGGGCGGGTCGTCGCGTCCGCCGTGATGGTCGTGGTGGTCGCGGTCGGGGTCGGGGTGCCCGCGTTCGGCGCGGTCAGCGCGTCGCTCATCAACGGCTTCGGGTCGCTGCTGGGCAGTCACAGTTTCACCCTCGCCAACTACCAGCGGGTCATCGCGAGCCCGAGCCTGCGGGAGCCACTGCTGTACTCCGCGGAGCTGGCGTTCGTCACGGCCACCGTGACCGTCGTGCTCGGCGCGGTCACCGCGCGGCTGCTCAGCGCCCGCGGAGGGCACCGCTCCGCGCGGCTGTTGGACCTGCTGCTGCTGACCGCGGTCGCCCTGCCCGGTGTCGTGTTCGCCGCCGGCTACATCTTCACCTACAACCTCAAGCTCACGAACTCCCTCGGCATCCACCTCTACGGAACCACGGCGCTGCTGTTCCTCGGCTACCTCGCGACCGCGCTGCCGTCCACCGCGCGGGTGCTGCTGGGCACGATGAGCCAGGTCCAGGACTCCCTACGGGCTGCGGGCCGGGTTCACGGCGGCGGCCCCCTCACCTCGTGGGTCCAGACCGTCCTGCCCCTGCTGGCACGGCCGTTGCTCGCCGCGTGGGTCCTCACCTTCGCCGCGACCCTGCTCGAACTCCCCGTCTCCCAGTTGCTCTACCCCAGCGGGTCCCCCCCGGTGTCGGTGGGGATCACGAAGGCCCTCAGCGCCTACGACTACGGCGGTGGGAACGCGATGGAGGTCCTCGCGGTGCTGTTCGCGCTGGCCGTGGTCGCGGTGAGCTTCGGACTGTTCCGACTTCTCAGTCCCACCGGTTGGCAGCAGATCGGCCGTGCCCGATGAGCACCGCGGCGCAGACGACTGCCGGGTCCCAGCCCGCCTCGGTCGGCTTCGGGTCCCAGCCCCGCCCGGGGCACCCGGTCGCGATCCGCGGGGCGGTCAAACGATTCGGCGCGACCACCGCCCTACACGGTGTGGACCTGGACATCCAACCCGGCCGTTTCCTGGTCCTGCTCGGGCCGTCCGGGTCCGGGAAGTCGACCCTCATCCGCACTCTCGCGGGTGTCGAACGTCTCGACGGCGGCCAGATCTCGATCGCCGGCCGGGTGGTCGGCGACGGCCGCGTGCACCTGCCGCCTGAACGGCGTGAGCTCGCAATGGTGTTCCAGGACTACTCCCTCTGGCCGCACCTGACGACCCTGGAGAACGTGACCTTCGCCCTGAAACGCCGGCACCTCCCCGGCGCGCAGTCCCGCAGCACCGCCCGGGACATGCTCGACCGGGTCGGGCTGGCCCACCTCGCCGACCGGTACCCGCACGAGCTCTCCGGAGGCGAACAGCAACGGGTCGCCCTCGCCCGCGCGGTCGTCGCCCGCCCCGGTCTGCTGCTGTTCGACGAGCCGCTGTCCAACCTGGACGCCGATCTCCGGGAACGGCTGCGGGTCGAGATCTCCACCCTCACCCGTGAGTCCGGCGCTACCGCCGTCTACATCACCCACGACCAGTCCGAGGCGTTCGCCCTCGCCGACGAGATGGGCGTCCTCGACCACGGCCAGCTCATCCAACGCGGTCGCCCCGAGGACATCTACGACCACCCCGCGACCCCGTTCGTCGCCCGGTTCACCGGGCTCGCCGGGGAACTCACCGGACCGGTCGTGGACCACCACGACGCCACAGTCACCGTCGACGTGGGCCCGGCCGCCCTGACCGCCCAGTGGCAGCACCCCAGCAACCTCATGCCCGCACCCACGACAGCGGTCCAGGTCCTCATCCGCCCGGCCGCCACCAGCCTGGACACCGACCCAGACCGCCCCGGCAACCTCCTCACCGGGACCGTGGTCGACGTGGCCTACCGCGGACGCGGCTACGACCACGTCGTCCAGACCCCGACCGGAACGCTGAGCGGGATCTTCCATCCCCGCGCTCATCCCCGCGGCATCACCGTGACCGTGCGCGTCGACCCCGCCGGCTGCCTCGCGTTCCCGCTCACCTAACGGCCCGACCTTGTGGTCCTGATGGTGGTGGGTCTGTCCCGAACTCCTGGACGGGGGGACACCGCTCCAGTCGCCGCTCAGGGTGGATGTTGCGGCCGATCTGGTGACTTGTCGTGGTCTACGGAGCGGGCTCGGCAGCTGTGTTCCGCAGCAACCGGCGGGCGGTCGCGCCGGGTGACTACTTCCTCATCGACGGCACGACAGCCGACCGGTGTCAACCGGTGCTCGACAGGCTCGGCCTCCCCTTCACGTTCAACGCCCTGGCCCGGCAGGTGCGGCAGCGCCCGGATCGCTGCCACAGACCCCCGCGAGGCGCCTCCGGCACAGCGCGTCCCACCGGGTAACGCAGCCGATTTCGGTACGGTGAGCGGATGGTGGCAGCGGCAGGGGCGAAGCGGGGCCGCCGCAGCCCGACGTCCACGCCGGGGAGAGCACCCGTCCGTTCGGCGGCTGAGGTGGCGCCTGCGCCTGCGCGGACCCGAGCCGTACCGCGGAAGCCCAGGCCTGCTGGGCATCTGGTGGGGTATGCGCGGGTGTCGACGGCGGAGCAGGACCCTGCGCTACAGCTCGATGCCCTCGGGCAGGCGGGGTGTTGGCGGGTGTTCACCGATCACGCGTCGGGGTCGTGGGAGGACCGGCCGGAGTTGGTGGCTGCGTTGGATTCGTTGCGGTCGGGGGACACGTTGGTGGTGTGGCGGTTGGACCGGTTGGGCCGGTCGTTGCCGCATCTGATCGACACGGTGACCGGGGCTGGCGGGGCGGGGGGTGGGGTTCTGGTCGGTGACGGAGGCGATCGACACCACGACCGCGGGGGCCGGTTGGTGTTCCACGTGTTCGGGGCGTTGGCGGAGTTCGAGCGGCAGCTGATCCGGGACCGGACCGTGGCGGGGTTGGCGGCGGCGCGGGCACGGGGCCGGGTCGGGGGCCGGCCGCGGACGATGACCCCGGCGAAGCTGCGCCTCGCGCGGGCGATGCGCGAACAGGACCCCCCGGTCAGTCTCGGCCAGATCGCGGTCGAGCTGGGCCTGCCGAAGTCCACCGTCGCCCGCAACCTCGCCGCCCCATCCTCGGTGCCAATGGACGATCCGACCCCGACAAGGAAGAGACGGCGATGACGGAGTCTCGTCGACTGCGTGCGGTCCCACCGCTGCCCGGGCAGCTGACCCTGGACCTCCCCGGCCTCCGGCTGCCGACCGAGCTGCCCGCGCCGGCCCGCCGGCGGGCGCGGCTGCCGGTGCCGGGCGACCCGGTGCCGGGAGCGGGCGCTGGGGTGGGTCCGGTGCCGCGGCTGCTGCCCACCCGGCACACCGGGAACGGGCCGGGAGTGGTCGCGCGGGTGCCGGTGGCGGTGTGGGCGGTGTGGGACGGGGAGGACCTGGTCGGGGTCTACGCCCAGGAGAGCACCGCCCGCGCGGACGCCGCGGTCCTACAGCGGGACGCCGCCCGCGCCGGGGTGCGCGCGGGGGGCGTGGACTGCCTGCCCTTGCAGGTGTTCACCGAGTCCCAGCACACCCGCCGGTAGGCGCGGTGGACACCGCCACGCCCGGACCGGCAGCAGTGACCGGGGTGCCGGGACGGGTGCCCGTGTCCCGGATGGTCGGGACGCTCGTGGCTGACCGGCAGCGCCCACACCCGGTCCAGCGGCGGTCGGTGCTCGACGGGCCGGCGGGTGGACGGCCGTGCAGGCCCCGGATCTGCTGGCGCAGGGCTACAGCGTCGTAAGGGTGGTGAAGATGAGCGGGTTCGACCACCGCTGGCTCCGGCTCCAGGCCGCACGGATGGCCCGCGCCGACATCGCCGACGGGGCTGACGTCAACGACGGCTTGGTGGGCGGGGAGCGGTGACCGGGGTGTCCCGGCCGGTGTGGCCGGGGGAGCTGACCGACGGGGACCGCGTCGAGCTGGCGGGTCTCGCGGCCGAAGCGCGCCGGGCCCATGACTGGTCGGCCGTGGCGGACCAGCTGGTGCGGCTTCGGGCGCGCGGGGTGCCGGTGGCCGTGTTGGGCGAGGAGCTCGGGGTGGGTGAGACCCGGGTGCGGCGGGTGTGCCGGGCCCACGGCCCGGACCCAGCGTCGGTCGGCGACCCGGTCGCCGACGCCGGGTGGGTGGACACCGCGGCCGTCGCGGCAGTCTTGGGCGTCGCGCGGGAGCGGGTGCTCGGGTGTGCGGGCCGGGCGGAGGCGGACGGGGTCGCGGTGATGGCCGGATGGACCCGGCTGTGGCATGGGCCGTCCCTGTCCGGGTGGTGGGCCGCGCAGCAGATCGACCCCCGCCCGGCCGCCCGGGTGCGGCGGGACGCCCGCGCTGAGCGGGTCCGCGCGCTGGTCGCCGGTGGCGCGACCGTCCCGGTCGCGGCCGCCGAGGTCGGGGTGAACCAGACGAGCGCCTACCGCTACCTCAGGAGTGCCGGCGGGTAGGCGGCCCGGTCCCGGGGGGTGGACCGGTCGGCAGTCGGTGGACCTGCTCGGTGGGGTACGGCGTGGACCGGCTCGCGGAGGTGGCTGCGTTCGACCGCGGGTGGGCCGACCGCGTCGCGGGGTCAGGTCCGGCCGGTCCCCGACCCGGCCCGGTCCTCAGCCGCGGCCGTCTGGGCGGCCGCGTCATCGACTGCGTTCTCGTCGAGGGCGCTGTCGCGGGCGCGGAGGGTGGTGGTGTGCAGGGCCGCGGTGAGCGCGTCCGCGGGTGGGAGGACCGCGCGGGCATCCGGCGGGAGGGTGTCGTGGGTGTAGTCGGCGACCGCGAGCGGCGCGGTGGTCGCCGAGAGGGCGTAGCGGACGGTGTTCTGGTTGCGGCCGGCGACCAGGAGCAGCCCGATGGTGGGGCCGTGGGCGGGGGCGACGGAGCCGAGCCTCGACGAGGGCGACGTAGGTGCCCAGCTGCCCGGCGTGGCCGGGTTCGAAGTGGCCGATCTTGAGTTCGACGACGACGTAGCGCAGCTGCTCGACGTGGAACAGGAGCAGGTCGACGACGAGCTGCTCGCCGCCGCCGACGTCGAAGGGGACCTGCCGGCCGATGAACGCCATGCCGGACCCGAATGCGAGCAGGGTGGCCTGGAGGCGGTCGGTGAGGGCCTGTTCGAGGTCGTGTTCGGCGACCCGCCCGGTCAGGTGAGGTAGTCGAACAGGTAGGGGTCGCGGACCAGCTGCTGCGCGAGCTCGGAGTCCGCCGGCGGGAGGCTGGCGGTGAAGTTGGACGGGGCCGCGCCGACCCGGGTGTGGAGCTGGCCGGCGATCTGGTGGTCGAGCACGGCCCGGGACCAGCCGTGCCCGGCGGCCTGGGCGGCGTACCAGTCCCGGTCCGCGGCGCTGTCGAGCAGAACTAGCAGGTGGCCCCAGGGAGGTTGTGCAGCGGGCTGCTGCACGAACGCGTCGAGGCCGGGCCAGGCGAGTGCGACGCGCGCATGTACTGCAGGTTGCGGCGGGACCAGCCGCGCTGGTCGGGGAACGCGTCGCGCAGGTCCGCGGCGAGCCGGTCCACGATCTTCGCGCCCCACCCGACCCGGGTCTTTGAGCTGCTCGAGCAGCTCCGCGTACCCGGCTGGTTCTCCACCACCCGCCGGCCCGGGTCCCGTCCCGTCGACCCCGCGCATCTCGTCGACCCCGCCCGCCACCTGGCGCATCCTGCCCGCGGCCGCCGGGAACACCGGTCTCCCGGTCGTCGTGTCAGCCCAGCAGAGCAGGCGACCCGCCGGGCCGGACGGGCCGCCGGCGAGGAGTTCGCCCCCGGGTTTACAGCAGCGCGCGGGCGGCGCGGGCGCGCAGGTGCCCGGCGAGCCCAGTGAGGTCGTCGGTGTTGATCAAGTCGACGCCAGAATTGAGGAGTAGGTCCCAGACGACGCTCCGTGCGGGGCCGGGGGTGTCGGGGGTGGCCCAGAACCGCAGCCGTCGCTGCCGGGCGTGGGCGCGGCGCACCATCGCGGCGAGCAGGATCCGCCGCGCGCGGGGCAGCGGGCCGGTCCCGTCCCAGCCGACCGTCTTCTCCCAGTCGGCGCTGACCACGGGGCGCAGCGCCGCGCCGCCGCGGTGGCCGGCGCCGGGGAGCAGGTCGCCCGGGCGCCCGTCGAGCGCGGCGAGCCGGTCCGGGGCCGCGGTGAGCGCGCGGACCGCGCGTTCCCCGCTGACCAGGACGGTGAGCGGCCCCGGCGTGCACCGCCCGTACCGCCACCGGGTCAACAGCGGAGTGTGCTCGCGCAGCAGCCCGTCCAGCGCCCGGTAGGTCGGAGCCGCGGCGGTCTTGACGTCGACGACCAGCGTCACCGGCCACCCGCCCGCCTCCCCGGTGTCCGCCGTGGCGGGGGCGGCGCGGGCCGCCCGGATCCGGCCGGCGGCGGCGCGTGCGGCGAGCGGGCGCAAATAGGTGTCGGCGAGGGTCCGGTCCGGGCGCAGCTCGGTCTCGTCGTGCCCGACGAGCAGCTGCCCGCCGCGCAGCCAGACATCGACCTCCAGTGCGGTGAACCCCGCGTCCAGAGCGTCGCTCACCGGTCGCGGGTGGGCGCTGTCTCGGTGGGCGAACGCCTGCGCCAGCGGGACGACGGTCATCGGGACCAGCCTGGGCGGACCGGTCGGACAGCCGGTGAACCGCGGCTTAACAGTGGCCGAACGGCGTCCCCGCCGACCCGGAACCGGCGGGTCCTGCTCGTACGGTCGGGGCGTCCGGACATCCACGCCGAGCCCGAACGGAGACACCATGGGGCCCATCCCGACCGGCGGCCGCCGCGGCCCGAGCCGCCAGCAGTTCCTCGCCGGTGCGCTGACCGCGCTCGCGGCCGCCGCGTGCGCGCCCAACGGCGGATCGGGGTCCACGACCGTCCAGGCGCCGGCGTCCGGCGGCGCGTCGTCGACCGCCTCGGCCGGGTCGGCCGGAGAGGCCCCGGCCGCTGGGGCGTCGCAGCTGACCGTGTACGCGGGCGCGGACACCAACGTCCAGCAGCTGTGGGCGTCCACCCTGATCCCCGCGTTCGAGAAGGCGACACCCCGCTACCGGGTGCGGTTCGTGTTCTCCGAGCACGGCGCGAACGACGACGCCGAGTACGCGCGGCTCGCCGCGTCGATCAAGACCGGGTCGAAGCCGCCCGCGGACCTGATCGCGGACTCGGGGTTCATCGAGACCGCCGCGACCTCCGGGCAGATGGCGAAGGTGGACGCCTCCGGCATCCCCGGCCTGGCCACGGTTCAGCCGCAGCTGCTGACCCCGGTGGCGGGGGCGGCGATCCCGTACCGGGGGTCCGCGGTCCTGCTCGCCTACGACTCGACCCGCGTGCCGACCCCGCCGCGGACGTTGGACGACCTGCTCGGGTGGATCACCGCTCACCCAGGGAAGTTCACTTACAACAGCCCGTCCACCGGCGGGTCCGGCGCGGCGTTCGTCACGACCGTGCTGGACCGGCACGTGTCCGCGTCCGCCCGGACCGCGCTGACCGCCGGGAACGACGCGTCCGCGGAGAAGCAGTGGGACGCCGGGTTCGACGTCCTGCACGGGCTGACCCCCGCCGTGTACGAGCACGTCTATCCCAACGGGAACCAGGCGGTGCTGGAGCTGCTCGGCAAGGGCCAGATCTGGATGGCGCCAGTCTGGTCCGATCAGTTCCTCACCGCGGTCGGCAACGGCCAGCTGGGCCGGCAGGTCAAGGTCACCCAGATCTCGAACCCGTCGTTCACCGGCGGCGCCGCGTACCTGGGAATCCCCACCAACAGCGGCAACCCGGACGGTGCGCGGGCGCTGGCAGACTTCGTCCTCCAGCCCGCGCAGCAGGCCGCGATCGTCACCTCGATCGCCGGGTTCCCCGCGATCCCGGTCGGCAAGCTGCCCGCCGCGCAGCAGAAGGTCCTCGCCGGCACCGACGCCAACGACCTGCGGCCCGGGTACTCCTCCACCGCCGCGGACGACATCAACCGGCTCTGGCAGTCGAAGGTCCCCGGCTGACGTGGCAGCCGGAACCGTTCCCGCCCCGGTGCGCGGGGCGCCGTCGGCAACCGCCGGGCGGCGCGCGGCGCGAGCCCGGCGCGCCCCGCGGTGGCGGCCGCTGGTCATGGCCGCCCCGCCGATCCTCGTCGTCGCGGTGTTCATCGGGTTCCCGATCCTCGCGGCGATCGCCTACACCCTGGGCTACGGCGGCGGCCCGAACGCGGTCGTCGCGTCCATCGCGCAGGGCCAGCAGTTGACCTCCCACGGGGTGACCACCGCGGCGTACCGGCAGGTGTTCGCCGACCCGCTGTTCTCCCGCAGCCTCGTGGCCACCGTCGTGGTGACGGTCGCGTCGACCGCGGCCACCCTGCTCCTGGCCGGGGCGATCGCGCTGTACGCCCGGTTGTCACCGGGCCGGTCCGGGCGGGTGCTCGCCGCGCTCGCGGTGGTCCCGCTGTTCGTCCCGGTCGTGATCGCCTCCTACGCGCTACTGGCCTTCTGGGCCCGCGACGGGTTCCCCGCCAGCGTCGCGCACTGGCTGCACCTGCCCGCGCCGGTGTTCAGCTACACCCTGACCGGGGTGACGATCGGCGAGACCTGGACGAGCCTGCCCTTCGCTGTGTTGATGCTGACCTCGGGGTTCGCCGCGGTCCCCGACTCCCTGCTCGAGGCCTCCCGCGACGCTGGGGCGAGCACTGCTCGTACCGTGCGATCGGTGATCCTCCCGATGGCAAGCGTTCCGCTCGTCATCGCCACCACGTTCACCGCGATCGGGGTACTGGGCAGCTTCACCGTCCCCTACCTGCTCGGGCCCACCGCGCCGAACCTGCTCGGTCCGAACATCAGCCAGACGTTCATCGCCTACAACCGGGCCCAGCAGGCGCAGGTCATGGCGGTCGTCTTGTTCGCGCTGGCCGCCGTCATCGGCGTCGCCTACGTCCGCGCCAACATGCGCGCCGCCCGCCGCTCCGGGGCGACCACGTGACCGCGGCCCGCCGCGCGCTGACGGGCGCGGGGGTCGCGCTACTGACCCTGTTCGTCGCCGGCCCCCTGCTGTGGCTGGGACTTCGCGCGTTCGCCGCCACCTGGACCTACCCGCGGTTGCTGCCGTCGGCGTGGACGCTGAGCTGGTGGCACCGGGTGTTCGCCAACCCGGAGCTGGCCGGCTCGGTGCGGCTCAGCGTCGCGTTCGCGGTCACCACCGTCGCCGTGTCCTCGGTGCTGTGCCTACCCGCCGCGTACGCGTTCGGCAGGCACGAGTTCCCCGGCCGCCGGCTGTTCCTCGTGTCGCTGTTCGCCGCCAACGCGTTCCCGAAGATCGGCCTGTTCGTTGCGATCGCCAGCCTCTTCTACACGCTGCACCTGATCACCACCTTCCTCGGCGTGGTCATCGTCCACGTGCTCGGGACCGTCGTGTTCATGACCTGGATCCCCGCCGCCGCGTTCGCCGCGGTCCCGCGCAGCCTCGAGGAGGCCGCCCGCGACGTCGGCGCCCGGCCGTGGCGGGTCTTCGCCCGGGTCACCCTCCCGATGGCCGCGCCCGGCATCGTCGTCGCGCTGATCCTGTCGTTCCTGGCGTCGTTCGACGAGGCGCAGGGCACGTTCCTCATCGGGGCACCGGACTACCTGACGATGCCGATCGAGATGTACACCCTGGTGCTCAACTACCCCGGGCAGGCCGCTGCCGTGTTCTCCCTCGTACTGTCCGTCCCATCCGTGGTCCTACTCCTGCTTGCCCGCCGATGGGTCCTCGGCGGGCAGCTCGCCGAAGGGTTCCAGATCCGATGACCGCGAGCACCGCCCACCACACCGCGAGCACCACTCCCGCCGCCACACCGCCGGCGAACGGAGACGGGCGCGGGACGACGCGGGGCGCCGAGCTGGTGTTGACCGGGCTGGGGAAGTCCCTCGGCGGACGGGTCGTCGTCGACGGCCTCGACCTCACCGTCCGAGCCGGGGAGCTGCTGTGCCTGCTCGGCCCGTCCGGCTGCGGGAAGACGACCACCCTGCGGATGATCGGCGGGTTCGTCCGCCCCGACACCGGCTCGGTGATCCTCGCCGGCCGGGACCTCACCGCGCTCAGCCCGGACCGGCGGCCCACCGCGATGGTCTTCCAGTCCTACGCCCTGTGGCCGCACATGACCGTCGCCGGCAACGTCGCGTTCGGGCTGCGGGTCCATCGCGTCCCCCGCGCTGAGGTCATCCGCCGCGTCGACGAGGCCCTGGCCATGGTCTCCCTGACCCACCACCGCGACTCCTACCCGGCGCGGATCTCCGGCGGGGAGCAGCAGCGGGTCGCGCTGGCCCGCGCGCTGGTCCTGCGTCCGGAGGTGCTGCTGCTGGACGAGCCGCTGTCCAACCTCGACGCGCGGCTGCGCGTCCGGGTCCGGGACGAGATCCGCACCCTCCAGCAGGAGCTGGGCATCACCACGGTGCTGGTGACCCACGACCAGGACGAGGCACTGTCGGTGTCGGACCGGGTCGCGGTGATGAACGGTGGCCGGATCGAGCAGGTCGCCACTCCCCGGCAGCTGTACCGGTACCCACGGACCCGGTTCGTCGCCGAGTTCGTCGGCGCGATGAACCTGCTCGAGGGCTCGGTCGGCAGCCGGGCCGCGATGGTCGGCGGGGTGTCCGTCCCCGTCGAGGAGCCCGTCCCCACGGCGGTGGCCGTCGACGTCGGGATCCGCCCCGAGGACGTCCGCCTCGGCGTTCCCGGCAGCGGCGGCGCGACCGGCACCGTCGTGCGGGAGGTCCCGCGCGGAGCGGCCACCGAGATCGTCGTCGAGCTCGGTGACTGCCGGCTGCGCGCCCTGGTGGGGGGCGACGTGGACTCGGGCGCCTCCTGGCCCGACGGGAGGGTTGACGTCCGGTTCACCCGCGTCTCGCCTTACACCGACACCGGACTGCTGCGCACCCCGTGACCGGCCCGTACCCGGGCGGAGACGATCCGGCGGGCCGAGACGACCCGGCAGGTGGGGACGTCCCGCCGGGCGCCCTCGCCCTGGCGCTGGACCTCGCCGGGTGGGCGGTCGACCGGCTCCGGCCCCGATCGCCCGGCCCCGACCCCGATGCCGTCGTGACGACCAAGGCCCACGGCGCCGACCTGCTCACCGCGGACGACACCGCCGTCGAGGACCACGTCCGTGCCGCGATCCGGGCTGCGTTCCCCGGCCACCGCATCGTCGGCGAGGAGGCTGGCGGGACCGGTCCGGTCGACGCGGACTGCACCTGGTGGGTGGACCCGGTCGACGGGACCACCAACCACGCGAACCGGCTGCCCTGGGCCAGCTTCTCCCTCGCTCTGACCGTGAACGGGCACCCCGTTCTCGGCGTGGTCGCCGATCCCTACCGCGGGGAGGTGTTCGCCGCCGCCGCGGACACCCCGGTCACGGTCGGCGACCGCCGCGTGCACTGCTCACCGACGGCCACGCTCGCCGGCACCGTGGTGCTCACCGAGTGGGCTGCGCACCTGCCCTGGCCCGGGATGGACCGCTTCCTCGCCGGGATCGCCGCCGCCTCCGGGACCTCCCGGGTGATGGGGTCCTCCGCGCTCTCGCTGGCCAGTGTCGCCGCCGGCCGCGCGGCCGCAGCCGTGATCGGTTCCTGGTCCCCCGTCGACGACCTCGCCGGCGCCTACCTCGCCAGTCGCTCCGGCGCCGTCGTCATCACCTGCGACGGCAGCCTCACACCACCGACCGGGGGGATCGCGGTCGCCGTGCCCGGCGTCGCCGACGCGGTGCGAGCGCTGCTCCCGTGGTGGGCGGCCCATCCGACCACCCGGTGAGCGCGGTCCCCGGTGACCAGCGTCGGCTCCCGCAGTGGGAAACCGGCTGACCTCGCTCGGACGTCGGTGCGCCCTGGGCGTCAGTGGTCCGGACGGTCGGGGAGACGGTCCGGGGCCGCGGGTGCGCTGTGCGGGCCGTAGCGGGTCACGACGGCGGCGGGGACCGATGCGAGGCCGAAGAGCAGCAGGGCCACCAGGACCAGGGCGAGGTTGTCGACGTCGGCGCCGAGGAACATCAGTGCGGTGTCGGCGGCGGCCCAGACCAGCGTGGCGAGGTACAGCCCGGCGGCACTGTGCCGGGCCCGGAGCCTGGCCGCGGCCAGGCCGAGAACGGTGTCCGCGACGTCGGCATCGAGCAGGGCAAGGATCCGCTGGTCGTGCTCGGAGAGAGGTTCGGACTGGGCCACGGCGTCCTCCTGCCATCCGGGGGGATGAGCAGGAACCATCAGCCGTGGTCGGCGGTTCGGGCCGTCAGGCCCCGGCGGGATCCATCACCGTGAGCCGACGATAACCCTGCACCTGCCTCACCGGTAGTCCCCGAGGCGCCGCTCGCGGGCACCGGTGGTCTGCAACCGGGCAGCCGGATCAGGGCCGTCAGATCAGAGCGGCGACCGCCAGCCCGGCGGCGGCGGCCAGCACGCTGAGCACGACCGTGCCCACGGCATTGACCGCGGCGAACGCCGTGCGGTGCTGCTGGGCCAGCCGGATGCTCTCGAACGCGGCCGTGCTGAAGGTGGTGTAGCCGCCGCAGAACCCGGTGCCGGCGACGACCTGCCACGGCGGCGGGACCCCGTGGAACACCACGAGACCGGTGAGCAGCCCGAGCAGTGCGCTGCCCGTGACGTTGATCAGCGGGGTGCCCAGCGGCAGGTCCGCCCAGGCCGCGTCGGTGTCCCGCCGCGCGCGGACCACGCCGTCGACGACGAACCGGGTCCCCGCGCCCAGCGACCCGGCCACAGCGACCCCGGCGTAGAGAGCCGCGCTCACCGGCCCGGCCCGTGGGTACGGCGGTGCACGCCGGCGGCGACCACGATCCCGACCAGGGAGGCGAGCAGCCCGGCGGCGACGCTGCCGACCGCGTACACGGCGGCCCGGGCGTCGGCGTGGGCGCGGACGAGCAGGTCGGTTTCCACCGACAGGGTGCTGTAGGTGGTGAACGCGCCGAGCAGTCCGGTGCCCACGAGCAACCGGACCGCGCGACGCCGGCCGGTGTCGGGCCCGGACCGAGCCAACCCTTCCAGCAGCGCCCCGAGGGCTGCCGCGCCGGCGACGTTGATGGTGAAGGTGGACCAAGGGAACGCGTGGGCCGGGGTCGGCCAGTTCTGGGAGATCGCATACGCAGCGGCGCCCCGATCAGGCCTCCGAGCAGGACCAGCCCGACCAGGGACGGTCGCAGATGCGCCGGCCGCGGCCGTGGCGCGGACAGGTCCGGGTCGACGGGGAGGCCCGGGAACGGGTCGGTCGGAACGGACGCGATCACGGGGCTGACGCGTCCGCCGCCGCAGCGGGGTCCGTTGGTCGTTGCCGGGGGACGACGAGGACGGGGCGACCCTGGCGACGGATCAGCCCGTGGGACACCGACGCCGTGAGCAGCCGTTGGATCCACCCACTGAGCCCTTCACCGCGGGTGCCGACGACGATCATCAGCGCGTCGCAGGCGTCGGCGACCCCGGTCAGCGCGCTCACCGGCTCCCCGCGGGCGGCGTGGTAGGTCCACGCGCACCGGTACTGCCCCAGTTCGGTCTCGACCTCGTGCCGCTCCCGCGACAGCGTCTCGTCGGCCTCGGCTTCCCAGCCCGGCAGCTCCGGGTCGACCGGGTAGTCGTTGAGGTCGACGACGTGGACGGCGTGCAGGTGCGCACCGAGCCGAACCGCGAGGTCGGCAGCGACCACCAGCGCGCCCCGGCTCGCCGGCGTCCTGTCCCACCCCAGGACCAGGCACGGTCGCGCCGGGCCCGACCTTTTCCCGTCCGGCGCGGGCGTGTCGTCGGGTACAGCGTGGTCGACGGCTTCTGGTGCGCCGCCGGATGGTGCGGTCATGTCTAGATCCTCAGCCCTGGTCGAGACCCCCACCGGGCAGGCGGCCGGTCTGCCGTGTCCGGAGGTGGATCCCCGTCCTGCCACCGCGCCCCCAGGCGGTCCGGTTGCCAAAGGGATCAGTTCGAGGCTGAACCTAACGGTGGTTAACCTTCGATCGTGCGGCCGTGGGCCGTGGGCCGAGGGTGCGGAGTGATCGGGGGGGCTGGCGCGTGGGCGATCTGCTGTTGGTCGGGGCGGTGTTCGCCGCGTGCGTGGTCGAGGCCGTCGAGGCCCTGACGATCGTCCTGGCGGTCGGGGTGACCCGCGGGTGGCGGTCGGCCCTGCAGGGGGTCGCCGCGGGGCTGGCGGTGCTGGCCGTCGTGGTCGCCGCGCTCGGACCGGCGTTGACGGTCGTGCCGATCGGCGTGCTGCGCCTCGTCGTCGGGGGACTGCTGCTGGTGTTCGGGCTGGGCTGGCTGCGCAAGGCGATCCTGCGCGCGTCAGGCTTGAAGGCGTTGCACGACGAGGACGCCATCTACGCCCGCCAGGTCGCTGCAGCTCGGGCCGCGGGAACCTCCCGGCGAGCCTCGGTCAGTGACTGGTACGCGTTCACCCTTTCCTTCAAGGGGGTCGTGCTCGAGGGCCTGGAGGTCGCGTTCATCGTCGTCACCTTCGGCTCTAACCAGGGAAGCATCGCTCTTGCCGCGATCGGGGCGGTTGCTGCGGTCGTGCTCGGCGTCGCGGTGCGCGCACCGCTGGCCCGGATACCGGAGAACACGCTGAAGTTCGCGGTCGGGGTGCTGCTCACGTCGTTCGGGACGTTCTGGGGGGCCGAGGGCGCGGGGGCGGCCTGGCCGGGCGGCGACGCGGCCCTGGTCGCTGTGGTCGCGGGCACCCTGGTCCTCGCGCTAGGGCTGACCGCTGCGCTGCGGCGGCTGAACGCCCGGCCGGTCCCGCAGAGCCCCGTCCTCGCCGGGGACGCGCGCAGGTGAGCAGTACGGGCGGGCGGCTGCGCAGCTTCGGCGCGTTCTGGTGGGACTTCGTCGTCGGCGACGACTGGACCGTCGCTGCCGGTCTGGTGATCGCGTTCGCGATCACCGCGGCGATCGTTCACGCCGGTGTCCCCGCGTGGTGGGTGCTTCCCACAGCGGTGGTCCTGCTGCTGGCCGCCTCGCTCGCCCGAACCGTCCGCGCCGCCCGGGACTGATGACCCCACCCGGGGAGTCCCGGACGGCTCAGCCGCCCCCCGACCAGGGCCTCGCCGGCCCCGTTGGGTGGCTGGTGCTGGTGTACCGGGTTCCCAGCGAACCTTCTCGGCTGCGCGCCACGGTGTGGCGACGACTCAAGGGCCACGGGGCGATATACCTGCAGAACTCGGTCGCCGCGCTCCCGGACTCCCCGGCCGCCGAGCGCGCCATGCGTGGGCTCCGCGCCGAGATCGGGGAACTCGGTGGCACCGCGCAGCTGCTGCGCTCGACCGTCCTGGTCGGTGCCGCGGACATCAGCGAGTCCTACAACAGCGTCCGTGACGACGAGTATGACGAGATCGTCGACAAGTGCGGCGACTTCCTCGCCGAGATCGCCAACGAGACCGCCGCCGAACACTTCACCTTCGCCGAGCTCGAGGAGAACGACGAGGACCTGACCAAACTGCGCCGCTGGCTGGAGAAGATCGCCGCGCGCGACGCGCTGTTGGCGCCCGGCGCCGGAGCGGCCCAGACAGCGCTCGCGGCCTGTGTCCGCGCCCTCGAGGCGTTCGCCGGCCGCGTCTACGACGCCGACGCTGACGGGTCCTGACCCAGCCCGCTCACTCGTGAGGAGTGATTCCGGTGACCTGGTGACCGGCCTGGGACAGGGCCTCGAGGACCGGCCGAAGCTGCTGGCGGTGGCCTTGGATCGGTCCGGTCGGGGGACATGGTCGTTGGATCGGTTGGATCGGTTGGGCCGGTCGTTGCCGCGTCTGATCGAGATGGTGAACAACGCCTCTCGTCGCCGTGCTCGACCTCGTCGTCGCAGTCTGCATCGCCGTCGGGGTCATGGATGAGGTCCGCAAGGAGCGGTCGCCGCGACGCTGACCGGTCGACGCAGACGCCCGCTCGCCAGGGGAGCCCGGCCCGTCCGCGCGTCCCGAACACCTACAAGGTGGGTTTCGGTACGGTGACCAGATGGTGATGGTGGCCGGCGCCAAGGGTGTGCGCGGTGTCCCCGCGGTCGTGGCCCGAAGAGCACTCGCCAGTGGGGCTGCGGATGCTGTGGCCGCGCCGGCGCGGACCCGGCCGGTAGCGCGGAAGTCCAAGCCTGTTGGCCATCTGGTGGGGTATGCGCGGGTGTCGACGGCGGAGCAGGACCCGGCGTTGCAGTTGGACGCGCTGGGGGGCGCGGGGTGTTGGCGGGTGTTCACCGACCACGCCAGTGGGTCGCGGGAGGACCGGCCGGAGCTGGTGGCGGCGTTGGATTCGTTGCGGCGGGGGGACACGTTGGTGGTGTGGCGGTTGGACCGGTTGGGTCGGTCGTTGCCGCATCTGATCGAGACGGTGACCGGGTTGCGGGAGCGGGGGGTGGGGTTTCGGTCGGTGACGGAGGCGATCGACACCACGACCGCGGGGGGGCGGTTGGTGTTCCACCTGTTCGGGGCGTTGGCGGAGTTCGAGCGGCAGCTGATCCGGGACCGGACCCTCGCGGGGTTGGCGGCGGCGCGGGCGCGGGGCCGGGTCGGGGGCCGGCCGCGGACGATGACCCCGGCGAAGCTGCGCTTGGCCAGGGCGATGCGCGCGCAGACCCCGCCGGTCAGCCTCGGTCAGATCGCCGTCGAGCTGGGGCTGCCGAAGTCCACCGTCGCCCGCAACCTCGCCGCACAACCCGCAACCCCAGCGCACGATCCGGGCCCGGCAGGAAGGAGACGGCGGTGACGGAGCCGACACGGCGGCTGCGGGCGGTCCCGCCGTTGCCCGGGCAGCTGATCCTGGATCTCTCCGGACTTCGGCTGCCGGCCGAGCTACCCGCGCCCGCCCCGCGCCGGGCGCGTCGGTCCGTATCCGGTGAGCGAGGGGCGAGCGGCGGTGGGGCAGGTGCCGCTCCACGGCTGCTGCCCACCCGGCACACCGACCACGGGCCGACGGTGCCGGCGCGGGTGCCGGTGGCGGTGTGGGCGGTGTGGGACGGGGAGGACCTGGTCGGGGTGTACGCCGAGGAGAGCACTGCCCGCGCGGACGCCAAGGTGCTGCGGCGCGACGCCGCCCGCGCTGGGGTGCGCCCGGGGAGCGTGGACTGCCTGCCGCTGCAGGTGTTCACCGAATCCCAGCACACCCACCGGTAGCCGCGGAGGTCACCGTCGCGACCGGCACGGTGACCCGGACGGCATCCCTGAGTTTCACGCCGTCCTCTCGGGCGCCGGCTGGTGCGCCTGTGGGTGTGGGGATGTCCCGGGCCGTCGTCAGCTCGGTGTCGGGTGAGGGCAACCCGTTCGGGACGGGGTGACCTAGGGGACGCGTGTTACGTTCATCGGACTCCTTCAGGGCTGGAGTATTCGAGTCCGACTTTCTTCCGACCCCCGCCCTGCGCGGTCGGACGGGAGTCGACGTGGGCTCGGCCAATGCCTGGACCGCGCCGGTCATCGTGGCGCGAGACCTCAGCAAGAGATACGACGTCTACCGGCAGCCACGCGGGCTCTCCGGCGCCCTCCGCAGCCTCGTGCGTCGCGAGCTCACCCCCGTGCAGGCCGTGGACGGGTTCAACCTGACGGTCGAGCGCGGCGAGATCATCGGCCTGCTCGGGCCCAATGGGGCTGGGAAGACCACCGTCATCAAGATGATGTGCGGGCTGCTGGAACCCACCAGCGGCAGTCTGAGCGTCTGCGGGCACCGACCGGCGGACCGGTCCTATGCGGTGCTGTCCCAGATCTCGGTGATGTTCGGACAGAAGGCGATGCTCTGGTGGGACGTGTCGACCCGGGAGTCCCTCAAGATCCACCGCAGCATGTACCAGATCACCCCCGGTGATTTCGCCGCGAGAGTGACGCAGCTCGGCGATCTGCTGGGCATCACCGACCTCCTGGACACCCCGGTCCGCAACCTGTCCCTGGGCCAGCGGATGCGCTGCGAACTCGCCCTGGCCCTGCTGCACCGGCCAACGCTGCTGTTCGCCGACGAGCCGACCATCGGCCTGGACATCGAAGCCAAGCTGGTGGTGCGGAAACTCTTCCGGGACATCAACCAGACCTTCGGCACCACGATCGTGTTGACCAGCCACGACATGGACGACGTCGAAGCCCTCAGTGAGCGCGTCGTCATCATCACCGCGGGCCGGGCATCGTTCGACGGCGACCTCGCTGACCTGCGCGCCAGGGCCGACCTGCCCAAAGAGGTGGTGCTGACCTACCGGGACACGCCCCTCGTCCCGGTGGAACGGCGCCTGACGCCACCGGAGGTGGGATCGCAGGAAGTCCGGCTCCGGGTCGGCGAGGAGCCGCTCGGTGTCCTCGTCCAGGACGCATCGCAGTGGGGCGAGCTCGTCGACTTCCGGGTCGTCGAGCCCTCGCTCGACGAGGTCATGTCAACGGTGTTCCGTGACAGAGCTGCTGGCTCATGAGGCGACGGGCCGTACGACGGACCGCCTCGGTGTTGGGTTCGCTGCTGCGCCAAGAGATCCAGATGATCGCGCAGTACCGCTGGTGGCTGCTGGCGATGCAGGCGAGTGTCATCGCCACCTCGCTGATCTCCGTGCTGGTGTGGCGTGGTGCCATCGACGCCGGCGCCAGACCGCCCGTCACCCGGAGCTACCTGACGACCTACCTGGTGGTCGTGGGCCTGGTGACCATGTTGACCTCGAGTTGGACGGCCAAGTTCCTCGCGGACAGCATCCGACTGGGAGGCCTGAACGCCTGGCTGGTCCGACCCTGTTCCACGCACCTCGCCGCGGTGGCCAACAACATTGCCGAGAAACTCGCAAAACTCGCCACACTGCTGCCGCTGATCCTCGCGCTGGCCATCCCCTTCCACGGTGACCTCGCCCTTCCCACCCATCCGGGCCGGTGGCTGCTCTTTGCCTGGACCGTCGCAATGGGGGCCACCCTCATCTTCAGCGTCGATGTCATCGTCGGCTCCCTCGCATTCTGGTGGGCCGACGTCACGGCCGTGGACCGGTTCCGCCAACTGGCCACATTGTTTCTGTCCGGAGCACTCATCCCGTTGGCGGTCATGCCCGCAGCGTGGGGCCCATTCCTCGCGGTGCAGCCGTTCGGGTACGCCGTCGCCTTCCCCATCCGGGCACTGTTGGCGTCGGACCCCGCCGATCTGCAGGTGGGACTGGCCCTCCAGGGCGCCTGGGTCCTGCTGGCACTTGGCGCTGCCCGACTCACGTGGCGCCGGGGCCTGCGCCGCTACAGCGGAGCCGGCGCATGATCCGGTGGAATCTGCGCGTCACCCTCGCGGTCTGGGCGAAGCTGTTCCGTCAGGCCGTCATGCGAGACCTGCAGTTCCGCGCACAGGCGTGGTTGCACATCCTCGCCAGCCTCGGGGAACTGGTCGTCGGGATCCTGCCGGTGCTCATCCTGACCAGCTATACCGGTTCCGACACCGCCGTCTCCCACGCGTCCGCCCTGGCCGTCGGGGTGTTCGCCATCACCACCGGCCTCATGGACTGCTTCATCTCACCGGGTCTGCGTCGCTTCGACTCCGCTGTCCGTCACGGGGAACTCGACCTCGCGATCATCCGACCCGTCCCGACGTTCTTCTACACGGTGATGCGCTGGATACAGCCCACCGAGCTCGCCAAGTGCCTCACCGGAGGCGCGATCCTCCTCGTCGCCGACCTGACGTACGACCTCGACCCAGGACCCAGTGCCGTTTTGGTCATGCTCGCCTGGGCCGTTGCCGGGACCGTCGCCTACTGCACGTTCTGGGCCGACCTCGCCCTGCTCGCCTTCTGGGTCCGCTCGATCGAACCGATCAACGACCTGGCCGCCGCATGGCGTGGAGCCGGCCAGTACCCGCGCCAGTTCTTCCCACGAACCATCCAGATCGCCCTCGTCTCCTTCGCGCCGGCCGCACTGAGCGGGTCGTTCCCCGCCGAGCAGCTCCTCGACCCCACCGCGGCACTCGGCCTCATCCCGGTCGTGGCCCTAGGCCCCTGCGCCCTCACCGCGCTCGTCTGGCGACGCGGGCTCAGGCGCTACAACAGCGCCAGTAGCTGACGCAACGCCTCCGGTGAGCCGTCGAGGACCCCAGCTCAGCGCATCCAACGGCCACCACGACCGGACCGTCCGTGAAACCCGATCACCTTGGCCCAGCACACCCACCGCTAGTCGCGGTGGACAGCGCCTCAACCGGCCCGGTAGCCGGGACACTGCCCTGGTGACCCGTCTTGTCGTCATCGACGCCGTCCTCCTCGCTCTGATGGCGGCATATGCCGTGTGGGTGTCCCGAATTAACCGCGGTTCGCCGAACAGAAATCTGTTCTTCGGACGTAGGCGGTCTGCTGGGCGGGAGCGGTGGGTAGGAGCCGTTGTTGTCGGGGTGGTCGGCGGCGCTCTTCTCTTCGGCACGGACAGGTACGGATACGGGACCCAGTGGGTCAATCTCCTCGTGTTCCTCGCTGCCGTCACGGCGGAGTACGCCGGCGTTCAGGCCGTTCACAACCGGGCCCTCGACCGGCGGTGAGCGGGACGGCGCAGTCGGTCCGGCCGGGGAAGCTCGGTGAGGTCGACCGAGCCGACCTCCTCAAGCTGGCTGCGGCTGCGCGCCGTTCGCATGACTGGGTGCCGTTGGCGGACCGGGTGGTCCGGTTGCGGGCGTGGGGAGTGCCGGTGGCCGAGCTGAGCGCGGTGGTCGGAGTGGGGGAGAGCCGGTTACGGCGGGTGTGCCGGGACCACGGTCCCGACCCGGCGACGGTGGGGGACCCGCTGGCGGAAGCGAGGTGGGTCGATACCGCGACCGCGGCGAGAGCGGTGCTCGGGGTGTCGGTGGCCCGGCTGCTCGCGCACACCATCCGGGCCGAGGGCGACGGTGTCGCGGTGATGGCCGGGTGGAGCCGGTTGTGGCACGCGCCGTCGCTGCCCGGGTGGTGGACGGCGCAGCGGGTCGAGTCCCGTCCGGCTGCGCGGATGCGGCGGGACGCCCGCGCGGACCGGGTCCGGGCGCTGGTCGCGAGGGGTGCGAGCGCGGCGGCGGCGGCCGCCGAGGTCGGGGTGGAGAAGTCGAGCGCCTACCGGTACCTGCGGGTCGGGCGGGGGGAGGGACCCGGCTGTGACGGGCGAGCGCAAGCAGTGGTTGACCCGGGTGAGGGGTCGGCTGTGGTCCCGGGGGCGTGCGTTGGTGCTCCCCAGGGGCGTGCGTTGGCGGGTCCGGGTCGTTCGCGGTGGCGCAGTCCGCCGGTCAGGGCACGGCAGGATCGGCCCGGTGGCGGATGACGGCGACCTGGTTCCGGTGGGGTACGCGGAGTTGTTGGAGCAGCTGAAGGCCCGGGTCCGGTCGGCGCAGGTGCGGGCGGCGCGGGCCGCGAACAGTGAGGTACTCGCGTTGTACTGGTCGGTGGGCCAGGACATCCTGGACCGGCAGGACCACCTGGGGTGGGGCGGGAAGGTGATCGGCCGGCTCGCCACGGATCTGCGGGCGGCGTTCCCGGACCAGCGGGGCTGGTCGTCATCGAACCTGCAGTACATGCGGGGTTTCGCGGCCGGGTGGCCGGACCTGGAGATCTCCCCACAGGCTGTGGGGAAACTTCCTTGGGGGCATGTCCGGGCTCTGCTGGACCGGTTGGACACCCGAGACGACCGGGACTGGTACGCGGCCGAGGCCGCTGGTCAGGGCTGGTCCCGGGCGGTGCTGGAGTACCAGATCGGCACCGGGCTACGCCGCCGGGTTGGGGCGGCACCGTCGAACTTCGTCGACCAGCTGCCCTCGGCGGACTCGGACCTGGCCCAGCAGCTCATGCGGGACCCGTACGTGTTCGACCATCTGTCCCTGACCCGGCCGGTGGCTGAGCGGGACCTCGAACAGGCGTTGATGGACCGGTTGCAGGCCACGCTGATGGAGTTCGGGCGCGGGATGGCGTTCGTGGGCCGACAGGTCCGGTTCGACCTGGACGGGGACGAGCTGGTGGTGGATCTGCTGCTGTTCCACGTCGAGCAGCTGCGCTACATCGTGGTGGAGCTGAAGGTCGGCCGGTTGACCGGGGGTGATGTCGGGCAGCTGGGGACCTACGTGGCGATGGTGGATGACCGGTTGCGACGGCCCGGGGTGCACGCCCCGACCTTGGGACTGCTGTTGGTCGCGGGGCGCAACGAGCAGCTGGTCCGGTACGCGCTGGCGGCGAGCTCAGCCCCGGTCGCGGTCGCGGACTGGTCAGCGCTACCGGCCGACGCCCAGGCGGTGCTCCCCCCCGCGGACCGGATCGCCGCCGCACTGGACACCTCCACCCTCCCCGGCGCCGACACCGCGCCCGACGCTGACACCGGGGAGGCGTCCCGGTGAGCGGGCAGGGTGACCGGTCCGGGCCGGTGGTGGTGCGGTCGGTGCTGGACCCGACGGGGGAGTGGAGCGCCCAGCAGGCCGTGGAGCTGTTGGTGCAGGGGTACTCGGTCGAGCGGGTGGTGGCGGTGACGGGGTTCGATGGCCGCTGGGTCCGGTACCAGGCCGGGCGGGTCACGTGATGAGGAGCTGGTGGCGGTGACCGGACAGGGGTCGGACGGGGACTGGGAACGCCGGCGGGGTGCGGTGGTCGCGGCCCAACACAGCATCGAGATGGAGGGCGGCCGGGTGAGCGGGGCCGCCCGGGCCGACCAGGACCGGTACGTCGACGGGGACCTGTCGGCGGAGGACCTGGTGGTGCGGGTGAAGGAGCGGATGTACGCCCAGGGCGTCCCGCGGCCTGTTGTCGGTGACTGACCGGGTCCTGTTCTACGGGGCGGACCCGGTCGAGGCCTACCGGATCACCCGGGCCGGCCGGCCGCCCGGGGACAGCCCGGAGGTGGAGATGTCGGTGGACCGGGACCGGTTCCCGGGCGGGACCGCGGTCGGGGTCCGGGTACCCGACCACGCCGTCCGCCCGTCCGGTGAGCCGGGCCGGGTGGTGGTGGACCGGGCGGTGGTGACCCCGGACCGGGTCGGCCGGGCGTTCCAGCCGTGGCACGCGGATGTGCAGCCCGACGTCGGGCTGCGGTGGACGGGCTACCTGGACCCGGTGATGAACCTGACGATGCAGAACCTGGTCGGCGCGGACAACCCGCTGGACCTGCGGGTCCGGGAGGACGACCTCGTCGCGGCCCGGCTGGTCGGGCTCGCCGAGCGCCCGGTCGGGCAGAGCTTCGACCTGACGCACCTGCAGGCGATTCACGAGCGGCTGTTCGGGGATGTGTACCCGTGGGCGGGGGAGACCCGGACGGTGAACATGAACCGGCCGGGCAGCCCGTCGTTCTGCCCGTGGGACCGGGTGGAGTTCGAGGTCGCCTACCTCGCGGACCACCTCCAGCAGCGGGACCACCTGGTGGGCATGGGCCGGGAGCAGTTCGTGGACCGGGTGGCCCGGGTGTACGACGCGGTCAACCGGGTCCACGCGTTCCGGGAGGGCAACGGCCGCACCCAGCGGGAGTGGATGTCCGACCTCGCCCGCGGCGCGGGGTACCGGCTGGACTGGACGGCGGTGCGCGGGTCGGAGAACGACCAGGCCTGCCGTCGCGCCCACCAGGGCGACCGCTCGGAGCTGACCGCGATGATCGACTCCATCACGGAACGACTGCCCGCCGCGGACACCGAGCAGCAGCGCGCCCAGCGGTTCGCCGAGACGCTGCGCCGGACCCGGCCACCGGCCTCCCAGATCGGCGCGGCACCACCAGCACCACCGGCAGGGCGCGGCCCCGCTGGCGTGGGGTATCAGCGACCGGATCACGGCCTCGAGCGCTGACCTCACTCCCCGGCGGCGACCTCGGCTGCTGGGTGATCTGTTGACGGGTCTCTGGAGTGAGGGCCGGGGTGTGGGGCGGAGCCCCGCGGTCTGGGGCCGGCCCGTCAGGGCCGGTTGTAGCGCTGGTGGCGGGTCACGTCGGTGGTGGAGGTGGGGTCTCCGTCGTTCGGGCGACCGGGCCGTGATGGCCGGTGCAGGGTCGGGGTCCCCGCCGGGGTGGCCTTGAGGCGGGCGGCGCGGGCTGGCCCTCCGCGAACTCACGGATCTGGGTGTGGACCCGCTGCTGCATGTCTAAAGCTAGTTGAGCGCCCACAGCACCATCGCAAACCGCAGAGCGCCAGCACTAGGTGTTGCGGTTCATGAGGTTGGTGAGACGGGGGTGACGTCGGTCTTTCTGCTCAGTGGGCGAAGGACGCTGCGCCCTGGGTGGGCAGGTTCGGGGTGGCCGGGTCCGCGCCGTCGCGCAGGGTGAACGCCAGCGCCGCGGAGACCGCGTACAGCACCGCGAAGACGATCATCACACCGGTGATGCCCACGACCGGGTTGGCCACGGTGAAGACCAGCGGTCCGAGCACCGTGGACAGCCCGGCGGCGAAGGCGTACACCGAGATGGCGTTGCCCTGCTCCTCCTCGGGCACGATCGAGGGCATGTAGGCGCTCAGCGGGACGAAGCCCGCCAGGGTGATGCCGTACAGGGCCCCGACGATCGCGGCGACGACGAAGTTGGTGCCCACCGCCAGGGGCACGAAGTACAGCAGCAGCGTGGTAGCCACGCAGCCGATCGCGCCGATGCCGGCGATCATCCGCACCCAGCCGATGCGGTCGGAGAATCTGCCCGTGAACGGGTTGGCGATCATGTTCACACCGAACGTGATGATGACGATGGCCAGGTACTGCTGTTGGCTGAACGCCGGGCCGCCGGCCACGCCGTCCTTGTTCTGCAGGAACAGCGGCAGCGCCACGAAGAACCCGTACTGCGCTCCGGTGTTGATGATGCGGGTGATCGCCGCGCGACCCACCTTGGGGATCCGCCAGGCCAGGGAGACCGCCGACCACAGCTCCTGGCCCGCCGAGACCCCCTCGCGGACGATCTTCTGCCGGCCGTGTGCCTCCTTGGTGCCGAGGATCGCCAGGACCGCCCCGCAGACGACGAGCCCGAGCGAGACCCAGAACGTGGCGTACTCCCCGATGAGCGGGATGGCCACGAAGGCGACGGCGGTGCCGAAGACGGGCAGGCCGCCGGTGTAGGAGAACCAGAACCAGCCCGAGACCCCGCCGCGCTGCTCGCGGTCGACGGCGCGGTTGATCCAGGTGAGGAAGGAGAAGGCGAACAGGGGGTAGAACAGCCCACGCACCCCGTACGTCAGGATGATCAGGGGCACGGACTGCGCCGGCAGCGCGAAGCTCAAGAAGAGGACCTCGAAGACGGCCCAGCCGATCGCGCCGATGACCATGGTGCGCCTGGGACTCAGCAGGGAGGACAGCGTGCCGGACAGGAAGGAGCCGATGGCCGCGAAGATCCCGTACGTCAAGATGATGTTCGCCACCAGGCCCTCGGAGAACCCGACCTTCTGCGTGTAGAAGATGACCAGGTAGTTCGACTCCACGCCGTCGCCGATCATGAACACGATCAGGCCGACGTAGCCGAGTAGCAGTGCCCGTGGGACGCCGATCCGCTCGATCGGGCCGGAAGAGGCCGTGGGACCGGACCAAGTAGGTACTTCCGTGGGTGCGCTCATCATTGAGGTCCTCTCGTCGGTGTTCTCGATTGCACCCTCTGGAGTGTTCCTGATTGTGTAGACACACCACCGTGCCCACCGAACCAGGGACGCTCCAGGTCGTGGTGGTGGACGGGTGAGCTCAGAGTTTGGCCGTGGACGTTCTGGTAGCGATCGTGCAGGGCGTCGACGGCGGTCGACTCGATCGACAGCGGTTGGCCGAGCTGGCAGGCGATGTGGACGGTGCGGGCGACGTCCTCGACCAAGACCGCGCCCTTGGCGGCCGCCTTGGCGGTCGCACCGTCGCCCGGCACCTGCAGCGCCCAGTCCGGGGGAAGGTGTTCACCGGTGGCGGCAGGCTCGCGCTCCATCACCGCGTGGGGTAGGGGTGCACCGCCCTGGCCAGCTCCGCACCATCGCGCACCCGCACCACCACCGCCCGGACAGCGTGCCGTAGTCCACGCCGACGACGTTGCCCTCCTGGCCGCTCACGCTCGTGCCCCCACCCCGGCCGCCGGGGCGTCGGGGTTGATGTCGGGGCCGAAGAAGGAGATGACCACCAGGTCTTCCTGGCCGGTGTTGACGATCTCGTGGGGTGCGGTGGCCGCGTCGTGGACCAGCAGCAGCTCGTCGGAGCCCGGTCGCCCGCCGGCCACCTCGACCCCGGTCACGGCGCCGGTACCCGACCAGACCAGGAGGTTGTGAACGCCGCGCTCGGCGACGGTGGCCGAGGCCCCTGGCGGCAGGCGCAGGCGTTTGCCGCTGAACTTCGTGGTCCCGCAGAAGATCCACGCCTCGTCCGCTCCGTCGCCGCGCCGCGTGGGCACCGGGCTGATGTGCCGGCGGGCGTAGAAGTCGGGATCGCCGTTGGCCTCCCAGTCCACCCACCGCAGCAGCGCGGCCTCCCCGAGCTCGGCCCTGTCGGCCTCCGAGACGTCCTTGAACAGCAGGTCCTTGCTGATGATCGCCCCGGCGTTCAGCGCCTGGAACATCGACAGGGTGTCGGAGTCCTCCTGCAGCTCGACGGTCAGCGCCGTGCCGGGGGCGTGCAGGATCCCGGAGTCGACGTAGAAGCCCTCCTCGGGCATCTGGCGGTAGGCAAACGCGCAGGACAGGATCGCGTCGTCGTCCCAGGCCTGCAGGTAGGGCAGCAGGGCCTGTCCGCGCTGGCCGGTGGCGATGTGGGGGTGGACCCCGAAGAAGGTCTCGGGGTGCTCGCCCATGTCCGCGCCAGGGGGGAAGTAGTAGGCCTCGTCCTTCGATCGGCGCCCGACGCGCTGGGCCTCGACCTCGGGGGGGTGCACGTGGTAGGGGATGCGGGCGCCGAAGTCGAAGATCTTCGCCAGGCGCCCCAGCCCGTCGTGGTGCGCGGCGTACTCCGGCCCGCTGATCAGGTCGGCCGCGACCGCCATCGCCTCGCGCAGGTCGATCCGGTCGCCGCCGCTGAGCACGTGGCTGACGCCCTCGTCGTCGGGGCCGACGACGTTGTCGGCCAGCGTGGTCGAGCCCAGCCACCGCTCGCACACGAAGCCGCGCTCGCCCAGGTCATAGTCGGCCTCGGCCAGCCCCAGGCGCCGCCCGGGCGGCAGCCAGTCGCGGGCGACGAGGGCGGGTTCAAGGCGCAGCACCCCGTGGTCGCGGGTGATCGCCTCCTGGACGCGGTGGCGCAGGTCGCTCATCGGGCACTCCCTTCCTGGCGGTTGGTAGGCGTGGCGTCGGGACCGACGCTGATGCGGGTGGTGAAGGTGCGCGAGGCACCCGGCTCCAGGTCGTCGAGCGAGCCGGCCTGGTGGGCAGCGGCTCGGCCGTGGTCGTCGTGGGTAGACGGCTCGATGCCCAGGGCGTTGACGCGATGGCGCTGGTGCTTCCAGACCACCAGTTGCGGCATGGTCCGCGCGTCCCAGTCGAGGGCGAGCTTGGACGAGCCGCTGGCACCGTCGACCAGTTCAGCCCGTGCCCAGTCCTGGTCTGTGCGAACGGTGGCGCAGTAGACCTCCTCCTGGACGTCGCCGCCTACGGATGCGAGGAGGTCCCAGCGCTCCAGCGCCTCGGGGCTGACCGGGTCGCGCGGGCTCGGCGGTCCGGCGTCGACCACAACCCTGTCGCCGGCGCGCACCAAGGGGTAACCGAGGGTGAAGTGGTGGCGCAGCATCACCGGCGCCGCTGTCGGGCCGAGGTTGGTGACCACGTCACGGACGGTCAGCCTCGCCTCGCCCACAATGGTGCTCAACCTCCGGGCCAGCTCCAGCGTGGTGCCAAAGACGTCCGTCTCCACCACGCGGCCGCTGACGGTCAGGACGTAGTCGTCGCCCTCCCATGAGGCGGTGGTGGCAATCTCACGTGCGGGCAGCAGCGCCACGCGTCCGTGCAACCCGTACCGCGTCCCCCGATCGGTGGAGGCGCGACCGATCGAGGACAGGCCGCACGTGGTCAGCAACCCACCGCCGAAGGCGTCGGCCCACGCGCGGTCCCCTGTTCCGGTGCGCGCGCCGAGGCCGAGCGGTGAGCGCCAGCCGAGCGCCATGCCGCCCACCGAGGCCCACCCGATGTCCAGGCAGCGGTCGAGCAGCACGTCGAAGCAGAACCCACCCGCGCTGCGGACCCCGGCCACCCGGCACCCGCGGTCTGGACCCTCCTCGATGGTGGACAGGGCCACCTCACCGAGCTGGCTGGCGTCACCGACCAGAAGCTCGGCCTGCTGCCTGGTCATCCCGGTGCCGGTGAGGTTCACCGCGGTGTCCCCGCGTCGTGCGGGGTGGGGCCCGCCGGCACGGTCACCACCGAGGGGCGCTGGTCCGCCAAGGTCAGGTCCGCGATCCGCGACGCAGCCCGGCGAAGGCCAGGGCGAGGACGAGGACGGCCCCGGTGACGATGTACTGCCAGTAGGGGGCGACCCCGACCAGGTTCAGACCATTGTTCAGTGCGGCGAACAGGATCGCCGCGGTGAAGGTGCCGAACAGCGTTCCCCGACCTCCGTCCAAGCTGGTGCCCCCGACCACGGCGACGGCGATGACGTTGAGCTCGAAGCCCAGCGACATGGAGGCGTTGGCGGAGGAGAGCAGCGAGGTCAACCCGAGCGCGGCGAGCGCGGTGCACAGACCGACCAGGGCGAAGGCGGCGGTGCGTGTGCGCACCACCGGCAGCCCCGCCAGGACCGCCGCCCGCTCGCTGCTGCCCACCGCGCGGATGGTGCGGCCGAACCGGGTGCGCTGCAGCAGCAGGTAGCAGGCCGCGCAGGTGCTCGCCATCAACCAGAACAGCAGGGGCAGGCCGGCGACCGTGGCCGTGGCCAGGGCGAGCAGGCCGGGTGAGGAGACGCCGACGACCTGGCTGCCGGTGATGATGAAGGCCACCGCGAGGTAGACGTTGGCCATGCCGTAGGTGGCGATGAAGGCGGGGAACCTCAGGCGGGTGACGATGGTGCCGTTGAGGATCCCGAGCACGGTGCCCAGCACCAGGGCGAGCACCACCGCCAGTCCGGCGCCGACGGTGTCGACCAGGGAGGCGGTGACCACCGCCACCAGCGCGACGATGCCGGCCACCGACAGGTCGAACATCCCACCGACGATGAGGATGGTCATGCCGGCGCCGGCCAACCCGGTGAAGGAGGCCTGCAGCAGCACGCTCTGGATGTTGGGCAGGGATCGGAAGTTCGGCTGGGTGGCCACCAGGGCGACGACCAGCACCAGCAGGAAGAGCTGGAGGCCGTAGCGCGAGGCGACCTGCAACGCGGTGCCGCCCCTGTGGGTGCGCTCGCGTGCGACCGGCGGCGCGGTGGTGGGGGGGTCGGGTGTCTTGACCGTCATGACGTCGCCTCTCCTCGTCCGGCGCTGCGCAGGCGGATCCGGGCTGCGTCCAGGGCCAGTGCCAGCAGCAGCACCGCGCCCAGCGCGAGGTATTGGTAGTAGCCGGGAACGTTGAGCAGGTTCAGGCCCGAGCTGATCATTCCCAGCACCAGCGCGGCGGCCAGGGTGCCGATGATGTTGCCGGTGCCCCCGCGCAGGCTCGTGCCTCCCAGCACCGCCACCGCGATGGCCTGCAGCTCCAGGCCCAGGATGGGGGTGGCGTCGACGGTGCCGAGCTGGGCGGTCACCAGCACGCCGCTGATGCCGGCGGCGATCCCGGACAGCACGTAGACCGCGATGATGATGCGGGTTCGGCGCAGGCCGGCCTCCACGGCCGCCTCGGGGTTGCCGCCCACAGCGCACACATGGCGGCCCCAGCGCACCCGCTCGAGCACCGCGTAGGCGATGGCCCCGAGCGCCAGCGCCAGCCAGAAGGGCAGCGGGATGCCCAGGATGCTGGTGGTGGCCAGGGATCGGAACGAGGCGTTGCCGACCTGGATGCGCTGGCCGCCGGCGAAGACCAGGGCCGCGCCCCGGGCCGCGGAGAGCATGGCCAGCGTGGCCACGAACGGGGGAACCCTGACCAGAGCGATGAGCAGCCCGTTGACCAGCCCGGCGGCCGCCCCCACGGCCAGCCCCGCGGCAATGCCCAGGATCGGGCCGGCAGAGTTCACCGTCGCGGCCGCCACCACCGAGCCGAGGGCGGCGACCGAGCCGACGGAGAGGTCCAGGCCGCGGATGGTGATCGCGAAGGTCATCCCGTAACCGACGACGGCCAGGATCGCGGTGTTGATCAGGATGCCGCGGATGTTGGCCCCGGTCAGGAAGTTCGGCGCCAGGAAAGCTCCCAGCAGCAGCACTCCGGTGAAGGGGATCGCGATGCCGGAGCGGTCCAGAATCGCGGCCCGGCGCGCGGCGCGGTCGGCGGCCTGCTCGGCGGCCTGCTCGGCGGCCCGCTCGGCGCCCTGCTGTGCCTCGCGGTCGGTGCCGCGGGTCTCGATCGCGCTCATGCTGCTGCGCTCCCGCTGCCGGCGGCCGAGGGCGTCTGGCCCAGCGAGATCGCGACGATGGCGGACTCGTCCATGTCCGCCCGTGCCAGCTCGCCCACCAGGCGCCCGGCGTACAGCGCGATGCACCGCGTGGCCACCGCGTCGATCTCGCTGGCCTCGGAGGAGCTGACGACGACGGCGACACCAGCGGCGGCCAGCTCTGAGATCAGCTGGTAGATCTCCTCCTTCGCGCCGATGTCGACCCCGCGGGTGGGTTCGTTCAGCAGCAGCACCGAGCACCCGGAGACCAGCGCACGCCCGAGCAGCACCTTCTGCTGGTTACCCCCCGAGAGCGTGGTGATCGGGTCGTCGGGGCGCTCGGTCTTGATGCGCATGCGCCCCTTGACCTCGTCGTAGCGCGCGCGGTCCTGGCGACGGTCGATGAGCACCCGGCCCCAGCGACGCTGGGCGAGCACGGTGTTGTCCAGCACGGAGAGCAGCGGGAAGATCCCCTCCTGCTTGCGGTCCTCGCTGAGCATGACGATTCCCGCGGCGACCGCGTCGTCGATGGAACGGACGGTGACCTCGCGCCCTGCAACGGCCATGGCGTCCGTGCTGGCCGGGACGGCGCCGTACAGGGCGCGTACCAGCTCCGAGCGGCCGCTGCCGACGAGCCCGACGATGCCCAGGACCTCTCCGGCGCGCACCTGCAGGCTGACCGGTTCCAGTAGGCCGGCGCACCGCAGCCCCTCAACCTCCAGCACCGGTGCGCTTGCGCCGTCCGGGGACGTCTCGGGGTCGGGGGTGGTCGTGCGCAGCGATCCGACCTCCCGGTCGAGCATGCCGGCGATGACGTGGTCGACGTCGGTCTCGGCGGCCGGCCCGGTGCTCACGCGCACCCCGTCGCGCAGGACGGTGATGCGGTCGGCCACCCGGAAGATCTCCGGCAGGCGGTGGGACACGTAGAGCACCGCCTTGCCCTGTTCGCGCAGCACCTCGACCAGGTCGAGCAGGCGGGAGGCCTCGGACTCGCTCAGGGCCGCGGTCGGCTCGTCCATCACCAGCACGTCGAACTCGCGGGTCAGCGCGCGCGCGATCTCGACCATCTGCTGGTCGCCGACGGTCAGGCTGTCCACCCGGCGGTCGGGGGAGAGGTTCAGGCCCAGGGACTGCAGCACCTCGCGGGCGCGGGAGCGCTGGCGTGCGCGGTTGATCCAGCCCAGACGCGCTGACTCGTCGCCCAAGGAGATGTTCTCGGCCACGGTCAGCTGCGGCACCAGGCGGAACTCCTGGCTGATCACGCTGATGCCGGCGGCCTGGCTGTGGTGGGTGCCGGTGAAGTGCACGGCCGTGCCGCGCAGGAAGACCTCACCGTGGGTGGGGGTGACCACGCCGGCGAGGATTTTGATCAGCGTGCTCTTGCCCGCCCCGTTCTCACCCACCAGCGCGTGCACCTCCCCGCTGCGCAGCGACAGGTCGACGCCGGCCAGCGCGGTGGTACCCGGGTACTCCTTGCCGATCCCCTCCAGGACGAGGACGTCTCGCTCTGTGTCGCGAGCCATCTCAGGACTGCCCCGCCCGGTCCGTGGAGAACTGTTTGACGTTGTCCTTGGTGACCAGGGTGATCGGGAACAGGACCGTCTTGGTCTTGGGGTCGCTGTAGGCGGGCTTCTTCCCATCGAGCAGCTGCATGACGAGCTTGACGGCGAGCTGTCCCTGTCCGTACGGGTCCTGGGCCACCGAGGCCGCCTGGGTGCCCTCCTCGACCGCCTTGATCGACAGGGCGTTGCCGTCGAAGCCGATGATCACCGCGTCGGCGGGTTTGCGCCCGGCCTCCTGGAAGGCGGCGATGGCTCCTTGGGCCTCGTTGTCATTGGCCGCGTACACCCCGGCCAGGTCTGGGTTGGCCGCGAGCATGTTGACCACCGCGTCGTGACCCTCCTTGATGTTGTCGTTGCCGTTGAGCTCGGAGACGATCTTGATGTTGGGGTACTTCGCCGTCAGCCTGTCCTTGAAGCCCTTGACCCGGTCCACGCCCACCGCGGAGCCGGGGTGCAGCGTGACCACCCCGACGTTCTTCGGGCCGGCCCCCTTCGCCGCGAGCTGGGCAGCCATGAAATCAGCGGCGTCCGCGCCGCCCTTGGTGTTGTCCGAGACGATGAGCGCGTCGTAGCTGCCGGCCGCACCGACGTCGCCGACGACGAGGGGAATCTTCGCGGCGTGCGCGGCGGACACCGAAGCAGGTAGCGCCTTGGGCTCGACGGGGGAGACGATCAGCCCGCTGATCTTCTGATTGACCAGATCGAAACTGGTGAAGACCTGAGCCTGGGCCGAGTTCTTCTGGTCGGCGACGACGACCTGGATGCCCATGGCCTTGGCCGCGGCCTTGATGCCGGCGGTGTAGTTCTGCCAGTAGGGGTTCTGCAGGTCATAGGTGGAGTACCCGATCTTCACCGGGTCCTTCTTGGCGAACCCGCCGTCCCCCCCGCCCCCGCCCGTCGTGCTGCCGCACCCGGCGGTCAGGAGCAGCAGGACTGTCGCCGCGGCCAGGACTGTCTTACGCATCTCAACACCTCTTCGTGGTTGATACGTACCAAGTTCGACGACAACGTAGGAGGCGCTTGCGGTGGTGTCAAGCAGGTCTGCTAGACCCGAGCGGTGGTGGACTCCCGGGGGACGAGGTCGGGGACGAACATCGGGTGGATCTGGTCTCGCGAACCATCGGGGTCCTCCAGGCGCTCCAGGGCGATGGTCATCGCGGCGCGTCCCAGCAGGTAGGGCTGCTGGCGCACCGTGGTCAGGGCCGGGGAGAGCATGGCGGCGAAGTCCACGTCGTCATAGCCCACCAGCGAGAGGTCCCCCGGCACGGCCACGCCGCAGCGGTGCGCCGCCCGTAGGGCTCCGAGGGCGAGGAGGTCGTTGGCGCAGACCACCGCGGTGACCTCCGGCCGGGCGGCGGCGAGGAGGCTGGTCATCGCCCTCTCGCCTTCGGAGGCGATCAGCCGCCGGACCGGGACCTCCGTCAGCGTCATCGCCGGGTCCAGCCCGGCTCTCGACACTGCCTCGAGCGCGCCGCGCCAGCGATCGGCGCACCACTGGATCGTGTGCGGGCCGTTGATCATCGCGATCCGCTCGTGTCCCAACTCCAGCAGGTGCGAGGTGGCCGCGGCGGCGCCGCCCACGTCGTCGACCCTGACGAATGGCAGGGAGGCGCTGGGGTCGCGGTAGTCCAGCAGCACCACAGGGGACCCCTCGGCGTCGATCTGGCGCAGCAGGTCCAGGGAGGGATCCACGGGTGCGGCCAGCACCGCCGCCACCCGCTGCTCGCGGATGGCATGGAGAAACTGGGCTTCCTTCTGCTCGGACTCGTTGCTGCTGCCCACCATGGCTACGAAGGTGTGGTCGGCGGCGACGTCGGAGACCCCGCGCATCAACTCACCCCAGAACGGGTTACCCGTGTCCAGCACCGAGACCGCGACTGTCGTCGAACGCCCGCCACGCAGGCGCCGGGCCCCGTCATGGACGACGAAACCGTGCTTCTCGATGACCGCGCGCACCCGCTCCCGGGTGACCTCGGCGACCAGGTGCGGACGGTTCAGCACGTTGGAGACCGTCGCCTGGGAGACGCCAGCCCGAACAGCGACCTCCCGTGAAGTCATCCTCCGCGACTCGGCGGCACGTGGGCTCGCCGTCGTCACCACACCCTCGGCCACGAGCAAAGTCTCCTCCACGGGCAGGCGAGGCCGTAACTCGTATGACCGCTACTCGATAAGGACAGCCCCGCGACCACCGCCGCGATCGCCCGCAGTGACTCCCCGGCCCGCCGCCGCGCCCACACGTACTCCTGCTGCTCCACCGACAACCCGAACGACTCCGCACCCACCTCCGAGGGCTGGGTGTGGGTGTCGCTGGGCCGGGCGACCGGCGGGTCCGTCCCGGGTCCGGGGTGACCGGGGCGCCCGGTCGTCGTCGCCGGGGGGCCGGGGGCGTCTACCCCGGCGGTGGGCATCCCAGTCCGGCGCGGCCGGGTTCTGTGGACGGCGGCTATTCCGCCGGCCGTGTCGGTGGTCGTGATGTGCGGAGGCCGGGGTGTGGGCGGGTGCGATGTCTACGGTGCGGCCGTGGCTGATTCCGACCCGGCCGCCGCGGCGGCGATCCCGCG